>Ga0315316_10000653_pt1 | contig 23177 bp, 16 predicted proteins | sample M160m3416metaG_FD_203702 | JGI IMG/M metagenome (GOLD analysis project Ga0315316, IMG submission 203702) | Ammonia-oxidizing marine archaeal communities from Monterey Bay, California, United States - M1 60m 3416 | ecosystem: Environmental > Aquatic > Marine > Intertidal zone | place: USA... | reverse complement strand
CAGTTGTGTCCCCATCAATCAAGGGCACGACCATCTGTGGGGGGCGTCTATCTCTGCGGCGTCTACCTCCCCTGTGAGGGTCTCAATGCTAGAGGTCACAGTCCGTAAGATTCTCCAGAGTCTATCTTCGCGAAGCATCGAACGGTGGTGCCTCGTATTTCTCTCGCAATCGGTTGAACTCGGTGGTCAGTGCACCGCGGATCGCTTGGTAGTCTTGTTCCGCGTGGACGCTCTTCATCTCATTAGGATCTTCTACCAAATCATAAAGGTTCCATTCATCACTTTTGGGAAAGTAAATCAGTTTGTGGGTGTCGGTCCTGACACCAAAGTGTTGTGGAACCGCATGTTCGCCGAGTTCGTAGTAAGCGTAGTACAGCGAGTCTCGCCATGTCTTTGGCCCCTGTTTAAAGAGCGGCAACAACGACTTGCCCTGAACTTCACTGGGAGTCTCCAATCCCGCGGCATCAAGAAAGGTCGGAGCATAATCGATGTTCTGAATCAACTGAGCGGGGCGTGAGCCTGGTCGCACCATGTCGGGCCAGCGGATCAGAAAAGGCATTCTGAATGATTCTTCGAACATCCAACGCTTGTCGTACCAGCCATGCTCACCAAGGAAAAAACCTTGGTCTGACGAATAGATCACGATGGTGTTCTCGGCCAGTCCGTTGGCATCCAGGTAATCAAGCATTTGTCCAACGCTTTCATCGACAGCTTTGACGGTGCTGAGGTAGTTCCGCATGTACCGTCGGTATTTCCAGCGAACGATATCCTCGTCGCTCAGACTACCTGAGGCGAAGTTCTTCAGGAACTGCTGGTTAAGTGGTGAAAAATACGCGTCCCACTCCTTCTTTTGAGCAGGTGTCATGCGGTTGTATTCCGGTGTTCCGTACCGATCAGGTTTGGGAAGCTTGACGGCTCCACGTTCGTCCTTCCTGATCTTTACATCGTAAGCCCAGTCAAAGTGGCGATCGATTTCCATTTCGTTCGACGCCAGCGACGAGTGCCGGTTGTAGTAATTGTCGAATAGTGTTTCTGGCTCTGGGATTTTTACATCATCGAATGAGCCTAAGTGTCTTAACGCTGGGGCAAAAGTGCGATGGGGAGCTTTATGTTGACACATTAAAAAGAAAGGTTTCGATTCGTCACGTCCATCCAGCCAGTCGATGGCTTTCTGTGTGGTCAGATCTGTGGCATACCCCTCGAAGCGTTGCTTTTTACCATCCATCTGAATGAACACTGGGTTGTAGTAACTTCCTTGGCCAGGGAAAACCTCCCAGTGATCGAATCCAACCGGATTTGTCTTGAGGTGCCATTTTCCGATCACGGCGGTCTCGTAACCGCCTTTCTGAAGTGACTTTGCGACCGTCCATTGTTTAGGATCGAACGTGTTTCCATTTCGCATGAAGCCGTTCTTGTGACTGTGCTTGCCAGTCAGAATCGTCGCTCGGGACGGGCCGCAAATCGAATTGGCGCAAAATGAATTGGTGAAAACCGATCCCTGTTTCGCAATCCGATCGATATTAGGAGTCGGAGCAACGGTCGCCAGAGCACCACCGTAGGCAGAGATCGATTTGATCGCATGATCATCCGAAAACAAAAACAGGATGTTCGGACGTTCAGCTGATGCGAGGTTGCATAACAAAACTGCAAGGAGCGGGAGTGCCAAAATGGTGCGGGGCAGGCGTGGGGCAGTGTTCATCATAGAGGGAACTCGCTGGTGGTCTGTTATCATTGACTCGAACGGCTGTTTACGGAAGCGGATGATTCCCAATGTTGCGGTTCGGTTTCCATCAGCTAAAACGATAACACGCTATGGCAAAAGATGACAGGCTCGCGGATACTTTCCAGATGTGAACAGCGCCTCGATGACTCATCGCAAGTCTGCGCATCGGGGGGCAACGTGGCATCACGCGATGGAATATCATAAGAACGAGCTTGACCCTAACGAGTACGTCGGTTCATTTAATAGGTGGCGTGCGTGCATCCGCAGCGCTGATGCGATCGCGAGTAGGTCTCGTGCGACCCGACGGGTCGATGTTCTGCCTTACGTCGTCGACGTATTGTTCGGGACTTGAGCGATGAAGTTCTGGGATTCACCTGCATTGATGTGAAGAGTTTTGAAAGTGAAAAGTATGGGTGTGAGGCGGGACTTCCGTGGTGGATTCTGTACGTTGGGAATTGGTTTGGGTTGTACTGCGAGGATTTGTGCGATGGAAAATGAGGCGATACGATTTCGTGGACGTGCTAGTGTTGACGCGGTGATTCGGTTTGGGGGCTGGTTGCTGTTCGCCCTTGTGTTGACGAATCTCCACACGCAAAGTGGGCATGGTGAAACGCTGCACGTGCCGGAACAATTTCGCTCGATTCAGCATGCAATTGATCAGGCAAGTCCCGGAGATTCAGTGTTGGTTCAACAGGGAACTTACAATGAGCGTTTGAAGATGGCTGCAGGCGTGACAGTGCGTAGTATGGGCGGGGATGAAAAGGGCGAGGTTGGGCTCACGCGTGCAGAGAGGACCATACTCGATGGTGGGGGGGGGGATTCAAGTAACTTGCCAGGCGTGCAAATGGCTAGGGGAAGTGTGTTGGATGGTTTTACGGTTACCAACGTGGGTAACTTTGATGCACCACGTTGGGATAAGCATTACAAAACCTCAGGGAGTCAGCAAAAACACGAGTTGATTGGTGCTCCGGGAGTTGCAGGCATTGAGGTTGACAATGTTGAATGTCAGTTGGTCAATAACATAGTGCATCATATTGGCTATACAGGGATTGCGGTGAGTGGTCGGGCAACCGCAGGGTGCAAGGTTTTGAATAACGTCTGCTATCGAAACATGGGTGGCGGGATTGGTTTCATGGATCAATCACGTGGCTTGGCGCAGGGCAATCAATGCTTTGAAAACTTCTATGCTGGGATTGGACATGAAAACGCCAGTCCGATGATTATTGAGAACACTTGTTGGAACAATGTCAGAGCCGGAATTGGAATTAGCGAGGGTGCCTGTCCGGTCGTAATGCGGAATCGGTGCTATGAAAATCGGCGGGCAGGGATCGGAACCCGGACCGGTGCAACAACGCGTCCGTTGATCGAGGACAATGATTGTTACCGAAATGGCATGGCGGGGATTGGTGCCGATGAGGAAGCATCGCCCATGATTCGCGGAAATAGGTGCTATCAGAATGAGATGGCGGGGATCGGTTCTCGGGCACACGCGTCTCCAACCATTGTGGGGAATGAGTGTTACGAAAACGAGATGTCGGGGATTGGGCAGGAAGGCGACGCCAAGCCAACGCTACTCAATAATCACTGCCACCACAACAAACTTTCCGGTCTTGGCTTCAATGCTTGCGACGACGGTTCATGCATTGTCATCGGCAATCGCATTGTTGAAAATTCAAAGGTCGCTGTCGGGGTACAAGCAGGATGGACGGTGACGTTTCTGTCGAACCATTTTGAACGAACGGGCGGACTGCCGCCGATTGTGATGGTCTTTGAAGGGGCCACGGCAGTTTTCCGTGATAACGTGATTTCAGGGCAGGGAGTCGCAGGCGTGCGAGTTGCTGGCACGGTGGTCATGGATGGGAATCGGTTCGTCGGGAAAGCAATGAGACCAGCGGGGCCACCAAACTTCGGAGTCTGGGCTCTTGCTGGTTCCAATGTCACTTTGCGAGATAATCAGTTCAGCAAGTGGCGACATGCAGTTCACGCCTCAGAGGCGATGGTAAATGTGCATGAAAATCGAGTGTCTGGATTTCATCGCTATGCGTTTCAGCTTCAAAAGTTGAAGCCACACAGCGTGATCTCGGGTAATCAAGTGACGAGTGACAACGAAGGTGACGCAGTTTTAGGCGGCGATGTTGGTAGCGATGGAGCCAATAAGATACGCGTTGAACGTAACACGCTGGCCTCGGTGAAGAGTGGCAATAACTGAATGGGACGCGGCTTGATTACTAAACACGCGGGGTTGGTGCAGCATTCATGCATGCCCCGAAAAGAGAGGTCACGCTCCGCCATAGCGGCATTACTGTGCGAATAGCCATTTCCATGTGTTGGGATCGCTATATGCCATTTCCCACGCGGCAACGTGTCCAGCACCGGGGTAGATGGTGAACTTGCAATTCTGATTGCCGGCCTCACGCAGCGATTTCACCAGGTCTTCGGTTTCAACCACGGGAACAGAATTGTCGTGACTGCCGTGAAAGGTCCAGATCGGTAATGAGGTTGCTTTGCGCAGGCCCGCGGGCGAGAACTCGTTGGTGATGCCACGTTTCCGCCCCGGGCGGTTGGCTGGCAACTTGAAAGGGTTGCCGCCACCACAGATTGGCATCGCTGCAGCGAAGTAGTCAGGGTAATTGGAAATAAAACTCCAGATGCCATAGCCACCCATGCTAAGCCCTGTCACGTACAGTCGATCCTTATCAATGTCATTTCGCCCCTGAATGACTTCGTCGACGAGAGCTTTGATCGTTTCGGTGCGCCACCAACTGTCACGTGGACATTGAGGCGAGATCACAATGCAGTGGTTCAGTTCGTCAAACTGTTGGATCAGTTTTGGCGGCCCGTGCTTTTTGACTTTGGGTAAGTCATCGCCACATTCACCATATCCGTGCAAAAACAGCAGCACAGGCCAGCCATCCTTGGGGGGCGTTGTCGAGGGTTCTTGAAGCAGGTAATTCAGTTGTTGGTCACCAACCTGCTTAGACATTCGCTTTGATGATTCTGCTGTCGCGGGGCGTGTGCGTTCCTGAGCGTTCACCGAAACAACAAACGCGAGCATGAAAGCGGTAAGATATGGCGTGAAGTGAGGCATTGAGATGGCAAGAGAGGTTGTGTGTGATCGGCAGTAGCTAACGGTCAGTCGTCGTAAGTGTTGATCGTCTTGACCACGGACTCAATATCTCCGTGTTCCACACGACTTCGGATGATATCTCCGGCTTTCACTTGGGTTGGATTTTGAATGGTCTGGTCATCAGAATCCAAAGTAACGCTATACCCTCGGGCTAAAACGTTCAGAGGCGACAAGGCAGAGAGTGTCGCTGCAGCTTTACCCAGTTTGGCTTTATTCAGTTTCATACGAGTGAACATTGCCTTCCTGCCTCGGGCGTCAAGTTCATCGAGTTGACGGAATCGGCGTTGCACAAGCTCATGAGGACGCTTGAGGATGGAACGGGTTTGCAACGCATCGAGGCGGCTCTGTCGCGTATTGATGACGTTTCTGGCCGTTCTATCCAATCTCGCTCGCATGTCGGTCAGGCTGCGTACGACCAAGTCCCGGTCAGGTAAGGCGCAGGTGGCACCATCGGTTGGCGTTAAAGCACGAACATCGGCGGCAAGGTCGCATAGCGTAATGTCCACTTCATGACCCACGGCAGACACCGTCGGGATCTTGCACTGCGAGATAGCGCGCACCACCGGTTCCTCGTTGAAACACCACAGGTCCTCCAAGCTGCCACCGCCGCGAGTGACCACCAAGGTGTCAAGGATTGGGCTGATCGTCTGAGCGGTTCGGATTGCCTTGGCGATGGACTCAGACGCACCCTGCCCTTGAACAAGGGTGGGGATGATCAGAATTTCAACACCAGGCCAGCGCTGTGCCGCAGCTTTCAAAAAATCACGGATGGCTGCACCACTGGGGCTGGTAACCACGCCTAGTCGCTTCGGGAAACGCGGCAGTGGTCGTTTGCGTTCTGCAGCGAAGAGTCCTTCCGCGTTCAGCTTCTGCTTCAATTCCAGGAAGGCTTGCTGTAGTGGCCCAAGACCCTGTGTCTGTACCTTCCGCACGACCAGTGAGTACGTTCCCCGAGCGGCATAGACTTCAACATCGCCAAAACAGAGGACCGACTGACCCTCCTTCAGTTGGGTGGTCATCCTCGCGGCAGTGCTACGCCAAATCACACCCCTGATCTGTGAGTGTTCATCTTTGAGCGTGAAGTAGATATGTCCGCTACGTGGTCTGGTGAGGTCTGATATTTCGCCTTCGACGCAAATGGAGGGAAAGGTCCCTTCAAGAATCGCTTTGACGTGGCCCGTCAATTCGCTGACTGAGACCGGTCTTGGGGGGGCAGAGCTCAACGCTTGTTCTTTCAATCAGTGGGATGATTCGATTGGTTTCATCATTGTCGAGGATGCATCAAGTCTACGCTGCATGGTCCGCGCGCTCGGCTTGTCTCGACAATTTTATCTTCTGGCACTTCAACGGTGTGTGGGCAGTAATCAGCATTCCCATATTCCGCTGAATACCTCCGTCGCAGGCCCGGTCATCATCACGTGGTTATCCGATTCGTTCCATTCTAGAACAAGATCACCGCCTCGTAAGTGATTCGTGATGCGCCGTTCGGTTCGGTTGGTCAATACACCGGCAACACAAACAGCTGAGGCACCGGTGCCGCAGGCCCAGGTTTCCCCCGAGCCACGCTCCCAAGTTCGCTGCCGAACCTCGGTTGCTGAGATGATTTCCACGAATTCAATGTTGGTTCGGTTGGGGAAGCGTGGGTCACTCTCAATCTGAGGACCTACTTGCAGGACCAATTCATCGCTCGCTTTTTGAACGAAAACAATGCAGTGCGGATTCCCCATCGAAACACAAGTTGCCTTGAAAGGGCGCCCCGCGAACTCGACATCCAGGTCGATCACGTGTCCCGCGTTTTGGAGCGTGGTGGGGACTTGCGGAGCTTCAAGTTCCGGAATCCCCATATCTACGGTGACCTGCGAAACCTTTTGATCATCGCCCAAATGGAGGTCAATTGCCAGATTGCCAGCACCAGTTTCGATGGTCAGCGACGGTTTCTGGGCAATTCCGTGATCATGCACGTACTTGGCAACGCAACGAATCCCGTTGCCACACATCTCTGACTCGCTGCCGTCAGCATTGAACATCTGCATTCGTGCATCGGCGACTGCGCTCGGGTGAATCAAAATCAAGCCGTCTGCCCCAACCCCAAAATGGCGATGGGAGATTTTCCGTGCCAAGTCTGGCAAGTCGTGAGGCAGCTGTTCGGTAAAGCAGTCCACGTAAACGTAGTCGTTGCCGGCACCATGCATTTTTGTGAATTTCATGAGACTCATATTACCTTGATTCGTGGTGGGTTGGAACCAAACTGAAATTCACCAGTGTCACGAAGTTTAAAGGTTGGGTTGCAACGCATGGAATTGGAAACACCTGAAGTTCCGTCGGTGCGATTGATCCTGGTCGTGACCTGCTCGCAGTGACTCATCACAGTGAGGTGAATGCTACAAGTGGGATGGGGGACCCCGGTTTTCGCTCATGGGAGATGCACATTAAATCGCAAATTCAATATTGCTTGTAAGCTGGTGGCCGAGCTGTCCGTTGGCAAGGACTAATTGTAAGTTGCGACGTCGGCAGTGGTTTCTCATGCTCCTAATCTGAGATCAGCGTATCGGTTCTAACGACTCGACTTCAATCTCCGGATATTGTCACTCAAGATCGAAAATGGCAGGATCCGGCATTGCCAGCAGGTTCCCGCCACTTCCCTGACAGGGGGTTGTGCTTTACTGTTTGTGCTTTGCATGAACGAGGTTCTTCCGCTTTTCACTGTTGAATGCACCGAAGGTTTCCATGGTTGATTTGAAGAAATATGTCCGTGATGTGCCGGATTATCCCAAGCCAGGCATCCTGTTTCGTGACATTACTCCTTTGTTGGCAGATGCAGCGGCGTTGGAGGCAGCGACGGAAGCTTTGGCGGAGTTGTTTGCGGGAGAGGACATTGATGTTCTTGCTGCTGCGGAAGCACGTGGTTTCATTTTTGCCGCACCTTTGGCATTGCGATTGGGGGTCGGGTTTGTGCCGATTCGCAAGCCAGGGAAATTACCGTACGAGTCGCATCGCTATGCGTATGATCTGGAATACGGCAGTGATGAGTTGCAAATCCATGTAGATGGAGTGCAAAAGGGCCAGCGTGTCCTGCTGGTCGATGATCTGCTCGCGACCGGGGGAACCATGGAAGCGTGTTGCCGACTATTGGAAAAGGCGGGGGCTGAGATCGTTGGTTGTGCGTTTCTGATTCACCTCGTTGACCTAGCGGGCGAGCGTAAGATGGAACCCTATCGGTGTCGGTCGGTCTTGAGTTACAGTGGCGAGTGAGTCACGTTGCATGTGGCACGTAGTCTGTTTGCCTGACTATCGCTTGACGATTTAAACGCCGTCAGGCAGTAACACGTTTGGTGAAAGCCACTCAAGCCTGGTCAATATTGCGGCTAGCTGTCTTGGCGGCTTCCTACAAAAAAGTTCTTGAGGTACTGCTGCAACAGCAGGTCAGCGGGGGCTCCAGACTTCCCTCGCTTTTAGATCACTTCGTTTCGTGTAGCACCTATCGTTCCACTTAAACTGGGAAACGCTTTCCGCAGCGGTAGCAGTATTCGGCATCTGCGCGTTGGCCGTTTGCATTGCATTGTTCGCACGGCGGCGCTTGCTCGTTTGCCCGTTGATGCTGCTGGATGAATTCCGCGCTTACGAAGGTGGATGGCACAATGATCAAGCTGTAACCTAGCAAAATCAGCAAGGCTGAAATGACTTTGCCAACGGCAGTTTGGGGGACAACGTCGCCATAGCCAACTGTGGTCATTGTGACGATTGCCCAGTACATCGCCTGGGGAATGGATGTGAACTGGCTCTCTGGTCGGTTGGCAACTTCGCGGATTGAGCTCACGACATCGAGTCCCTGCTGGAATTGTGCCTTGATTTCGTTGGATGTTGCCGTGTCAACTTTATCCTGCAGTTTGTCAACCACCTCGTCCAGGTTGACCGCTCCCACCATCTTCAGAATGGCATCAGGGCCGGTGTCAGCGAAAAAGGCGTTGTCGTTGTATTCATCTTGAGCTGCCAGGTATTCAGAGGGTGTCAGCAGTTTGTGAAGCGGCAGCGGGGTCGTGCCGCTATCCAGAACAACGTATTCATCCTGGTCAATGATTTTCTCGATTGAGACTGCATCAATGTCCAAGACAAATGCCAGGTCATTGACCGGTTCGTCCACGATTCCTTGCGAGTAGGTTTCAATGTGATACATCAAGGTGCCGCTAATGGTGACTGCTACGAGCACCACGGCGACAAACACGATGATCTTGTCACGCACTTTCCAGATCGCTGAAGCAAGTTCGTCAGCTTCGTTCATCATCCGCCATAACTTCAGAACACGGAAGACTCGGAGCAGACGGACGCTTCGGATGATCACGAAGGACCGCGATGAGCTACCAATGAAGTAGGTGACATAGGACGGCATGATGCTCAGTAGGTCAATCAAACCCCAGAAACTAAAGACGTATCTGAGGGGCTGTCGAACGCAATACAGTCGCAGTACATACTCGATCGTGAACAGGACGGTCAAAATCCATTCCGCGATATTGAAAGATTGAAGTAGCTGTGGCTGCTCAGTAAAGCCGGGCACGGTCTGCAGTGATTCAATCGTGATGCTGGCTAGAATCGCGATCAGCAAGCCGATGTCAAAGCCGCGACCCGCTGGGGTTTCTGCTTCGAAGATGATGTCGTAAAGACCACTGCGGATGTTGCTTCCCTTTGGTCGAAGACTTTCGCGGCGCCGTTGGGTTCGATCTGGATTCAGTGACATCGGGGTGCGGTCGTTTGTTTGCGAAGCGATAGGGCGAACGGGTTTCGTTCGTGAAAAAACGAAAGTCTTAAACCCGGATTTTGAGGTGAGGGCCGGTCACAGTAGGGTGCCCAATGGGGTGAACTTAACGTGGCTGATGTTGTTGGGCATGATTCGAGTTCAGCGCAGGCGAAAAATTCAGCATTGCCCTCAGAATTTCCAACGATACTCCATTCGCGTTCCATAAACATCCTCTAAACCGTCACGCCAGCCATACATTGTGTCAAATCGCCACAATGTTGAATTACTTATCCAACTCGCTTCCCAACAGGTCCATGCCAATCGACCCACCGGCAGTGTCGCTGCCAGAAGCGTCAAGTGTCGCCAGTCCGTTGACGCCATCTGTGTCGAAATTGATCCTCGTGTTCCGCAGGATCCCGCCAGCAATGCCGTCGCGGGCGATCGATTGGGGGCGATCGATTGGGGGCGATCGATTGGGGGCGATCGATTGGGGGCGATTCCAGCCTGCAAAGAAGTTGGCATACGGAACGAACGTCAGCGGGTTTGCGGTGATCCAACTATTTTCAACCAGGAGAAGCACACCATCCGCTGTGCGATCAGCCGTCGGTAGGTCTTGGCTAGTATTAACGCTCACTCGGAGACTGTTGCTGATCCGGTCAAGGTAGCCCTGGGTGTAACTGACGGTCATGTTGTGATAGCTGAGTTCGTCCTGATTCCGATCACGAATGTAGGCATACCCTGACTCGATATAGTCGTGGTAAGCCTCGATGAACCAAGCCGTTCCGAACGCCTGCGCCGCGTGTTCATTGTTGCCAAACGCCGGGCTGTCCAACTGGTCGAATACTGCAAAGAAGGTGGCGTCGTAGTTTGACCAGTTCAATAGATTACTGGGGCGTGACTGTCGGAGGCAAGCAGCATCAAGATTAAGCTTGGTGCTCGGACGAGTGGGGCCTTTGTGTTTGCATCTTTTCACGCACGGTGGTGAGCATCATCTGAACAACCGCTTCGAATGTGAGTCCATCACTATGAATCACGACTGCGTCGTCGGCGGGGCGGAGTGAGCCCTGAGGCCGTTCTCGATCTTCCGCGTCTCGGCGATTTTGTGCGTCAAGAATCTGTTCCAATGGGATAGGTCGCCCTAGTTCTGCAAGTTGTTGGTGCCGCCTTTTGGCGCGTTCAGCAGCTGATGCGGTGAGAAAGATTTTGCATCCAGCATGGGGGAACACGTCGGTGCCCTGGTCGCGACCTTCGGTAACGATGTCCTGGTTCTCTGCGATGCGTCGCTGCTGTGCTGACAATGCTTCCCGAATCTCTGTAACGTCGGCAACGTATTTGATTGAATCGGTGACGATGGGTGAACGTATCTCCTGAGTCACATCATCATCGTTGAGAAGAATTCTGGCGTCTTTCCATTCGATGGTGGACGTTTGTGCGTACGAAATCAACAGTGCTTTGTCAGAGAATTCAATTTGTTTTCGAATGGCTCCCAATGTGATCGCCCGGTACATCGCGCCAGTGTCAAGAAAACTGAAGCCAAGGGCTTCAGCAAGTTGTCGTGCGATCGTACTTTTGCCAGCGCCCGCCGGTCCATCGATGGTCACAATCATGTTGTTGGCTTCGAGCGAGAAGATTCCTGAATCAACACGTCGATATTCTGTGACAGGTCCCGCAATGCCTGATCAATCGACTCCCGTGAAGCAGGAGCATCTACAATCTCTGTGCTTGAATCAAGATCGGATGAATAGGTTTCCCCGCCAGACTGGGCGGTACGGAAGCGTTTGACGTAAAATTGCTCCGTAAGAAATGTCAGTGAGTCTTTAATCTTGGCTGTTTGTTGTCGTGTTGCCACTTCAGATCGGCATGCGTCAAACTCAAGCAGCACTTCCGCGGGCGTTTGTGATGCACCACGTGTGATGTCGATTCGGAGCAACTGGTCAAGCGTACGAGCGTAAAAGTCGATGGAAGGGCGCATGATTTTGCGTTCCCGTTTGCTTTGCATCCTTCGTTTGATCCATTTGGGTAACGGTACGCGGAATAAAGCGACAGCGAACAGCGTGAGGATGAATCCAACGATGGCAGCTGGAACTGAAAAGATGCTTGTGTTTCTTCCATTTTCAGAAAGCAAGGTGCCATTGCGAACTTTTTGCATGGTGCTGCTAAGCCACGCAACAAATCTGTCATAGGAACTGTTCATCGGGGTGATGCCTCGGCCCATCAATGACGTGTTTTGACGCGTTTGGTCCATGTCGACGACGTAGTCGTCCCAAACGTTTTGCGCCACATCCAAAACTTGAGTGACCCGACTGGGTGGGTTGGTGCTTGCGCTGGACGCGGGTGTTGGATCGAGGCGAAGCCAGTATTGCTTGGAAGCCGGTTGCCCAAAAATGTTACGATCGGGATCGAGCTGGTCACGATCAATCAGAGCCTCAACCCACGCGTGTGCGTGTAATTGTCGGGCAACGTATTGCTGAGAGAGGTCGTTGTACTCGTTGGTTTTATATCCCACGACAAGGCGAGCTGGAATTCCCTGACTGCGTAGCATCATCACCAAAGCAGCTGCAAAGTACTGGCAGTGCCCACGCTTATCTATCGACAAAAACTGTTCGAGGGGATCAAGACCAGGAACAGACTTCGCATTCAAATTGAGCGTGTACGAAAAATCCGGTGAAAAGGAGAGAAACCGCTCGAGTGACTTTGCAATTGAGTAATCGGTGAGATTTGGATCGTTAGCCTTGTTGCTAAAGGGCTTGGAAAGCAACGCGGCGCTTGGAATCGCGTCTATGTCGTAATCCAGCAGGATTGACTCGTAGTCCTCGATCTGACTTTCCGTGAGTGCTGATTCATCGGACGTTCGGCTGATTTGCTTGGGTTGCAACGCTGAATCGCCGGTCGCAAAGCGAGCAAGCAGGTCGCTTTGCAGACCTTCCTTAAAAGCATGGCTGGCGAATTTGTAGTGGATGCGAGGGTACTGCTTCAAAACGGCCTTGGATTTTCGAACCAAGGTCCAGCGATCGGGTAGATGGGCAGCCTTTGGATTGAAGCCCAATCGGTGGTACGGCGCTGGAGCGAACAACGAAGGGGATCGCATATCGCTACAGGTCACATCAAAATCAGTTACGTCGTAGAAGTTTGTTTCGTACGTTCTCGTGGGAGTCCATTCGGAAGGAAGGGGTTGCCCACTGGCCAGACGCCCCATCGGAACGGCTTTCCAGAAAGCAGAATTCACACCACGTCGGATCGGCAGGACGTCATAGCGTTCCAATACTCTCCCGCGAAAGTACACGTCGCCGACAATCTTATAGGGCCTGCCAGTTCTGGCGTCAGTGATTTTGGTTCGCAAGGCAATTGCGGGGTTCTGCTGCATTTTGCCAATCTGCTTCAGATTCACCTGGTCATTGAAGCCAACCAGTGCGTTTCCTCTACTTGAATCGCGAGACGCGTTCGTGGTCCGCGGTAAAAAGTAGAAAAAGACAGCCGCCAACAAAATCACTGAGGGACCTACACTTAGAAGCGCGACCGCAGGCAGGCGGCCCGCGGCACCCGCCAATGACTGAGCGGCGTCGTGGGAGGTGACGGTGATACTCTTCTCTGTGACACGCGCTGGGCTACTCTGGGAACGGGAACCGGTAGCACTGGAACCTTCAAGGCCACTGGAACCTTCAAGACTGCTGAGCCCTTCGGATGCGGAGACCACCGCCAGAAGCGACAATGCGAATGCTGCGATCACGCACAGCGGAATCATCAAAATCCCGAAACCGATGGTGTTGCCAAAGACAGCAGCAACAATCAGGTCCAGCAGGCAGAAGACTCCTAGTTGTTCGAAGATACGCCGGTTCTTTTTCTGCAACATCAAGATGGCCTGTACGAAGACCAATAGCTCGGCAACAGCGGCCAGAGTTGTGTCCGTATTGGCGGCAACGCCACTTTCTGTCGATTTGAGCGGAAGCAGAATATCGGCCGTACAGTAGACGGCTGTTACGGCCATCGCGGCGTATGCGATGATCGGTGGGAGCGAAAATAATCGTAGCCAGTCCACAAAAATGTAACCAAAGATCGCGAAAAAGATCGCGATTATGGGCGTGGTGTGATTCTCGGTGGACAAAACCAGCACCAGCCCGCCTAAGCCCGTCAACAATGCAAAGCAAAGCTTCAGTCGCTCGTAAATTTTGTGATTGACATCTTGGGACGCCAACGCAAGGGTTGGTGAAGGGTCACTCATGAATCACGTTGCTCCGTCGGGTCGGTGAACGTGCCACCATCCTCCGGTCCAGGATGGGAGTCGATGCTAGGTGTTCCCGCAACAATTTCTGCGGATGAGTGCTGAGGCACCGTGGGTGCCTGGTTCCGCTCTTTCTGGGTGGTCCGTTGAGTCGACTTGGAAGCTTCTTTGCGCGGTGAATCTATCCATTGCTCGATCTCACGACTGCTGACATTGATCCATCGAAAGCTACCGGTTCGCATCCATGGGGCGAAGTGTTTCAGTAAAGCATCGTTCTCTCCGCTGGCCTCTGCCAAAGAACGAGGACTGATAACCAAGAGATCCTGACCGCGTCCGACGATCTGTGTCGACTTGGTAAGTGCGGCTTGCAGGTCTGGCTGTTGCGAATGTTCGAGTTCCGACAGTAGTTCCAGCATGCGGCGTTTTCCGGCGGTGGATCCTCCACCGACGACAGCGCCGGATTCCGTGCCGGCACACGCGAGTACCATGCGGTTGGAAGGTGACGACGACAGATGTGTCAGGAACGTAGCAGAGAGGCTGATTGCCAATTCAACGCTTTCATCGGAGTCATCTTGGTTGCAAAATGCGTCGACCAAAATGCAAGTGTCAAATCGTCGTTGTTGCTCGAATTGGCGTACTGCTGGTTCGCCCAAACGAGCTGTGGTGCGCCAGTGGATCCATTTGCGGCTGTCTCCTGTCTGCCATTCCCGGAGTCCAAAAAAATCGCCTTCCACCGAGCCGCTCTGTCGCGCTGTCGTTGACTCACCACCGCTGCGGCTTGCGAGCCGTGTTTGCCAACGGCTTCGAAGTTTAAGAAGCGACGGAAAGACATGCAGCTCGGCTGTGGCATCACTGTATTGCCGTGAACTGAACAACGAGAAGGGGAAGGTTGTCATCAATGCGATCGGGCCGAACCGATAACGACCGCGTCTGGTGAACAAGCAGTCGCAGTAACTGATCAGGGTTTGCTCGGGATTTAGTCTGCCCACCCCACTGATGGCAACACTTTTGGCATCCCCGGTGAGTGATTCGATCTCGTCTTCAACGCGTAAGGTCCAGATCGCGATCAAACGGCTTACGTTCGTAAAGCGATAACGCACCCGAAATGGCTGTCCAGCGAACGCTTCACGGGGGAAGCGGCGACGAATGCCGACACACTCGGCTGATTTGCGGGACCAACGCCATTGCATCAACAGAGCACCAAAAATCAAAGCAGCAAGAATCAACAGTAGATTCGAACTGCGCCATGCACCCCCGAACATCGCGAATGCACCAACGAACAGGAAGTGGAACCCCAGTTTCGTGAGGCGATGTTTCCTTTGCGTGTCGCTCTGGGGTGTCGCTGGCAAACACTTCTCCTTAGGTGTTCAAGCTGTTGTTGGGTGGACAAAGACTGAATTGACAATCACAGAGCATTGTCAATGATGATTAAATAGGTACTGGAATTTGTTGGATGACGTCTGATAACTCGGACTCGACTTCACTTCGGTTCGCGCCCTGGAAGATGCCGCGAGGCAAAATGCGGTGCGCAAGGCAAGGAATGGAAAGCACCTTCACGTCATCGGGTGTGACATAGTCGCGACCCTCTGTGATCGCTCGGGCTTGGCATCCACGATAAAAACTGAGGGCTCCGCGTGTACTGACGCCCACCTGAAAACCTTCATGTTGCCGCGTTGCTTCCACAATATTAAGCAGGTAGTCAACTAACGTTTCATCGAAAGTCACCTCACGAGCCGTGTGTTGGGCTGCCAGTAGCGCGTCCGTGGTGACCACCGGTTTCAGTTGGTCAACTGGTTCCCCGTCGCGGTGCGTCTGCAGCACGGTCCGTTCGATCTCCCGCTTGGGATATCCAATGGAGGTTCGCAGCAGGAAACGGTCCAGTTGGCTCTCCGGTAGCGTGTAAGTACCCTCGTATTCAAAAGGATTTTGTGTTGCAACAACGATGAACGGTTGTGGCAATTCGTGCGTATCTCCGTCGACAGAAACACGACCCTCACTCATGGCTTCAAGCAAGGCGGATTGGGTACGAGGCGGGGCGCGATTGACCTCGTCTGCCAGAACCACATTCGCGAAGATTGGCCCCGGGCTGAATTCAAACTCGCGGGTGTCACTGCGGTAAATCACACTGCCCGTGATGTCACTTGGCAAAAGGTCCGGTGTGAATTGAAGCCGTGCGAAGTACCCTTCGATACTCTGCGACATCGCTTTGGCTGCAAGGGTTTTGCCAACGCCCGGAACGTCTTCCAATAACACATGCTCACCGGCAAGCAAGCAGGTTACCAACAGTTGAACGATTTCCGGTTTACCAAGTACCACACTCTCAATGTTACTTTGCAGCAAACGCGAGGTTTCAAACGCATCCTGCGACATGATCAAATCGAGCCTGTTCGAGTAGGTAGAGGAGTCGGTGAAATGAGGGCCACAGTTCGCACTGCACGCGTCGCGGTCATTGCTGCCGAGACTCATATCGTATCGAGTGAAGGACGCTGGTTCTATTGGGGGATGCTAAGGACGGAAACCTCGGACGGCCGAAGTAACTTTGCAAATGTGCTTCGAGAATCCCCGCCAAGAAAACCACGTCCTGAATGCATTTTATCAATGTTTTCTGTAACGAAACCGCTTTTTTGCGGGTTACAGACATTCTGGTCCAAAAAAATGAAAATGAGGTTGCCGCACCTTCGCAACCGGTTGCCTGCTGTGATGAAAAAATTCAGCGGACTGTACCCGGCGTGCCAGCAAACCTCTCCGAGCCGCAGACAGGTCCCAAAACAGCGTTTTGACGCGCAGGCTAGGGGGTCGCAGTTCAGGGGGTGCGGTGCACCGGGGGGGGAGTCTTTGCTTCGCAAAAGCTTCTGCATCTGTCGCAAGTGGTGAGCGGACGAACTGGTCCTGCAGAAGTACGGCGTTGTTAAAGCGGCCCCGTTCTCAACGGCGGAATTTGAGCCACCGTCGTATCAGACTCGCAACTCGTAGCGTCAGACGGGTGCGATTGAATTGGTCACCCAGTTTTCTCAACGCCTCTGCATGGGTTGGATAGGGGTGGATGGTGCTGGCGATTCCTTTGAGTCCGATGCCATGTTTCATTGCGACGGTAAGTTCGCTAATCAAGTCACCTGCTTGGGGTGAGACGATCGTAGCGCCAAGAATGGTGTCTTTGCCTCGCGGAACGATCACACGAACGAATCCCTCGGTCTCACTTTCGAGGATCGAGCGGTCCACGTCCGAAAAACGAACTTCATAGCAGTCCGTCAGGATGTTTTGAGATTCAGCTTCTCTGGGATACATGCCCACGTGTGCGACCTCCGGTGAGGTGTACGTCGCCCACGGAATCAACAGCGAGCTCACTTTCTGTCGCCCGAGGAATAGTGCATTCTGTATCACGACTCTTGCCATGAAGTCAGCTGCGTGCGTGAATTGGTAACGTGATGTGACGTCACCTGCGGCATAAATATTTTGGTTCGTGGTTTGTAGTTTGTCGTTGACCGTAATTCCACTGGTGGGGTCATAATCAATCCCCGCTTTCTCCAGTCCCATGCCATTCACGTTTGGTGCACGGCCGACGGCACTCAGAATTGCATCACAATCGATTTCACGTTCGCCGTGTTTGTCTTTGATTAACACCACTTTGTGATGACCATCCTGAGACAGGCCGACAATCTGAGTGCTTGTGCAAATTTGCACTCCGTCACGCTTCAGCGATTCACCTACGAGGGAGGACGCATCGGCTTCTTCACGAGGCAAGATACGTTCCGAGCGTTCTAGCTGAGTGACATGCGACCCGAACTGCGCGAAGACTTGTGCAAGTTCACACCCAATGGGACCGCCGCCGATCACAACCATCCGCGGCGGCAGTTCAGTGAGAGAAAACACCGTTTCGTTGGTCAGCACATCTGTTTCTTCGTAACCGGGAATGTCGATTTTGGCCGCTCGCGCTCCACTGCAGATCACCGCTTTGCTAAAGCAAAGTTTGGTATCACCCACCTTGATTTCGCTGCCACTGATGAATTGGCCGTGTCCCATGAAAACGTCAATCCCGGCCGCACGGAAACGTTCGGCTGAGTCATGCGGACTGATCTCTGCACGTAGCTTGCGAAGCCGTGCCATGATTTGTGGGAATTGGACTTCTGGCTCCCCGGACAGTCGAACGCCCAGCGATTCGGCTCGGCGCAGACTTTGCACGAAGCGGCCAACACTTAGCAGTGCCTTGGATGGCACACAGCCCACATTCAAGCAATCACCGCCCAGAAGCTCTCGCTCGATCAAGGCAACCTTGGCGCCAAGTCCCGCCGCACCCATGGCCGAAACCAGACCTGCAGTCCCACCGCCAATGACAACCAGGTTGTATCGCCCACTGGAAGTTGGGTTTTGCCAATCCTTGGGGTGTACATTGGATTCCAATGCTTGATTGAATTCGTCGTAGGGCTGCAGTTGGGCGAGCTTGGACATGTTGGGATACCGGCAGGGTAGGGACGAATTCAGCAGAAAATTTCAGAACGTGAAGCTGCGGGCGACGCTCAGCGGCTTGAGGGTGTTGCCCCTCGACCGATCCACTTCATGACCAGTTTGACGAGTAGTGGAAAAATGCCTAGCAATGCGAAAGCAATGAAAAGCTGGAGCAATTGATGGGGTGACAACACCGCTGCGGCACCCTGTTCTGCAAGTTGGCTCAGGTTAGGCACACTGGACCCCGCGTAAACGTAGACCGCCGTGCCTGGCAGCATGCCGAGTTGACTGACCCACCAGTATGTTCGCGTTGAAAGAGGCGTTAGCCCCATGACCAGATTGATTACAAAAAAGGGAACCACAGGAATCAATCGCAAGGTGAACAAGTAAAAAGCACCCTCGCTCTCAAGGTGCTTGTTGAAGGTTTGCAAGCGGTCGCCAAACTTTTGTTCAATGCTGCCCCGCAACAGGTAGCGACTGGTAAGAAAAGAAATGGTTGCGCCAGCCGTGGACGCAAAACTGACCAGCACAAGTGTCGGAGCAAACCCAAAGTACCAGCCGTACAGAAGTGTCAGTGGCGCCGCTCCAGGAAGAGACAAACCTGTCACAAGTACGTAAATACAGAATGCGGCTCCAAAAACTAACACTGGGGACTGTTGCTGGAATTCTCGGAGCTGGTTTTCCTGAGTGGCCAAATAATCCAGCTGCAAGTACTCACCAAACTGCCACGCTAACCCTGCGGCGATGGCGGCAACGACCATCAGTATGAACAGTTTGCGGTACTTTCGCCAAACTGACTGTGACGCGACATCCAAGGCTGTGGCATTCTCTGCATTTTCAGCACCAGGCAGGACGCGATGATCAGCGTCACCGGCTGTATTGTTTGGGCTGTTGGCAGCTTCGGGGCGGTTGGGTGTTCCCTGGGTCATGCGGGCCTGTTGGGGCGTTGGCTGGTTCTTGGCTACTTCAATGAGACTTGCGAAACTGCGGCCCGAACTTCGATGACTCTGCGACTGAACCAGTTTCCTGAGAGGTGTTGAGATCGTACCATCCGGCAATCGTGCAGTCACGGGAAATTGTGGGTTACTTGCATGCATCAAGCAGGAAAGTAATCGACCGGTATGTTGCAGGGCAAGTGATGACTTTAGGTCCGGATCAACGCTGACGCGTGTGCATGATCAGTACGGCGTCATAAGGACGTCCGCATCAGTCACAGGGTTTTTACAGATTCAGTGTGCAGGTCGTGGAATCTTCCGTGTGCAAATACAGGAATCGGAATCGTCATCAGTGAAATGAAATAAGTGAAATGAAAAAGGGAGCTACACGAAACGTGCAACTCCCTCACGTGGGCTGCGCTGTGGTTGCTTGAAAGACCGCAGCGTTTTGCGACTTGGTCAATGTGGACCAGTTACGCCTACCAGATCCGGACGCGATCTTCTGGTTTCAGGTAGAGAGCGTCGGTAGGTTTGATTCCAAACGCTTCGTACCAGGCGTCCATGTTTCGCACGATTCCATTCACACGGTACTCACTTGGGCTGTGGGGGTCGGTTACCAAACGCTTCAGCAGTTCTGGCTCTCGGTAGAGTCGTCGCCAGATTTGAGACCAGCCAAGGAAGAATCGTTGATCGCCAGTGAGTCCATCAATGACGGGTGCTTGCTTGCCATTCAAGGACAATCGGTAAGCTTTGTAAGCAACGCTGAGACCACCAAGGTCGCCAATGTTCTCGCCCAAAGTCAGCTTTCCGTTGACGAAGTTACCTTCGACGGGCTCGAATGCGTCGTACTGGGCAACCAAGCCTTCGGCTCGACGTTCAAATTCTTCGCGGTCGGTTTCGGTCCACCACTTTCGCAAGTTACCGTTACCGTCGTACTTGCTTCCTTTGTCGTCGAACCCGTGGCTCAACTCGTGGCCAATGACAGCTCCGATAGCTCCGTAATTCACGGCATCGTCAGCTTCCATGTTGAAGAAAGGTGGCTGCAGGATCGCGGCAGGGAAGACAATCTCGTTCATGACGGGGTTGTAATAGGCATTGATGGTCTGTGGCGTCATATGCCACTCGTTGCGGTCGATCGGACCACCAAGCTTCTTCAATTCTTCCTTGGTTTCAAATTTCGACGATGCCAAAATGTTGGTCGCAAGCGTAGGAGATTGAATCTTCAGACCTGTGTAGTCTTTCCATTCGTTTGGGTATCCAATCTTGGTGGTGAACATCGACAGCTTTTCCAGTGCCTGCTTCTGAGTTCCCTTGCCCATCCAGTCGCGGGTGGTGATTCGCTGAGCAAACGCTTTCTTGAGGTTCTCAACCAACTCGTTCATGCGTTCCTTGGCGGCAGGCTTGAAGTACTTTTCAACATAAAGTTGACCCACTAACTCACCCAGCACACTGCTGGTGACATTGACACCGCGCTTCCACAAAGGTTCCTGCTCGGTGACGCCGCTGATCGCTGTGGAGTGGAACTGGAAGTGTCGCAACTCCAACTCTTCGGTCAGACTGCTCGAGTAGCCGTCGATTACTTGCAGACGCAAATAGTTTTTCCATGTTTCCAAATCGACCTCGGTGAGCAGCTTGCCCAGTTGCTCAAGGTAACTGGGTTGACGGACCACAAACTCTGTCTGCTCCCTCAGTCCGGATGCTTTTGCGAAGGTAGCCCATGGGAATTCACCCAACAAAGCCTGCATCTGTTCACTGTTCTTTTTGTTGTAAGTTTTCTCTGGATCGCGGTTCTCAGTCTTGGTCCATTGCTTCTCAGCAAGCGTCCGCTCAAGGTCGTAAATCGCTTTGGCCGAGGGCTCGGGATTTTTCGAGCCTGCAGCAGCAAGCATGTCAGCAACGTACGCAAGCAACTCAGAGCGAAGCTTCTTGTAACGTTCGTCGTCTTCGAGGTAGTAGTCGCGGTCGGGCATGGTTAACCCGGACTGAGTGACATAAACGGTGTACTGATCACTCTTACGTGCGTCCGCATTGATGTACGGGGCGACAGGACCGTAAACACCCGACTTTATCAAGAAACCGAGGGTCTTTGCTAAATCTTCTACCGACTTCACCGTGTTGATTCTTCGCAGTAACGGTTGGATCGGCTTGATACCTGCATCATTACGAGCCTTCATGTCGAGAACTGACTTGTAGAGGTCACCGACCTTCTGAGCGGCCGTGCCGGGCTCCGCTTTGGATGCTGCTGCTTCCTCAATCAATGCTCGGACCTCCGAGCGGGTCTTGTCATCCAAAACCGTGAAGATGCCGTAATTTGATTTGTCTCCTGGAATGTCAGTTTTGTTCAACCATTCCTGATTGGCGTACCAATAAAAGTTCTCGCCCGGTGTGATATCAGGACTGAACAGGGCCTTGTCGATGCCCGAGATCTTGCCTCCATCCGGTTTGGGGTCTGCCGCTCGCGACACAGTGGGTACCAGTAAAGTCAACAAAGCGACAATCAGGAAAGAATGTTTGAACACGATGCTTCAATTGGGTTGAAAGGTCGGTTTTGAAAGTTCTGTGTTGAAAGCCAGTAGGGCAGTGCGGGACGATTGCATTTGCAAGCAAATGGCTGCCGGCGACGATTCCTGCTGTTCGCCTTCGGAAAACACCGCAAGGGATCAACCAACTGCCTCGAAAACAAGTCAACGGAAATGAATCTTTGGGATCAGGTGAACAGGGTGAGCAAGCTCAGGTTTATCAGAGTTGACAACCTGGTCTCGTCGTCGGCATGGTCATGTGGTCGAACCACGTATGCATATCCTAAGGTCTTCGTGTTGGTGTGTTAACTGCCCGGAGCGGCGCGTCGGCAACTAATTAAACGTTAAAGCTTGGAAGGGGATTCAGATGTTCCCTACCCATGGCGCGGTACCCCGAATTTGTAAGCTGGATTTGTGCACAGCATCAGTCATTCTTTCAGCCTGCGTTCTGACGCTTCTTGACGTCTCAAATCTTCTGGCAGGGTTCCGATGCTCGGTAGACAGCGATGAACAACGCACTACGTTCTCGAGCCGGTAAGCCACGTTCTCGAGCCGGTAAGCAGCGTTCTCGAGCCGGTAAGCAGCGTTCTCGAGCCGGTAAGCAGCGTTCTCGAGCCGGTAAGCAGCGTTCTCGAGCGTCAGGCTGTGATCGATTCACGGCGATCTGCTCCCCCTCACTAAAATACAGTACGGAAATTTAGGCTGGGACCTTGGATGGGAAACAGGGGCGGCTTTGTCCTTGGAGATGATTGTGGCTCAAGCTGGGTTCCCCTGCGCCTGCTCGATACGTCTGCTCGGAAAGCTAGGTGTGTTTGGGGTACAGGGCAGAATAGGAAGAAAGCGTTCCGCCAAGTCGGTGATCACTGGCCGACATGCCTACTAGCCGTCTAACGCCATTCGCTGCACCAATCCTTCGTCTGGACACCACTTCGAATTCGCCACTCACGTAACTCGTTCAGCATCTCGTTCTTGATGTTCTCGCTCGCAGGATCGTCCCACAGGTTGTTCACTTCGTTGGGATCAGCCATCAGGTCGAACAGTTGACCGTCGGGCTCGTCTAAAAAGTGGACCAGTTTGTGCGTCTTGCTGCGTACCATCGTCATGAATTCGCACCCCGTCAGCACAGCGTCTTTTACCTGCTCACAGTAAACATAATCTCTGCCCGCAAAATCATCGGTCGTCTTCGGGTCCAGAGCAGGATTCAGTGATTGTGCTTCCCAGTCATCCGGTGGTGTGATGCCAGCCCACTCAAGGATGGTGGGCCCCAGATCCATCTGTTGAACCATCGATGAGATCGCGCGGGGATCACCAAATTTTCCCGGCGCCCAGACGATCATCGGCACCCGAGTGATCTGTTCATACATCGTCCACTTTTGGCTATGACCGTGGTCGGTCAGGCAGTCACCATGGTCACTGGTGAAGATCAAAATTGAGTTGTCCAAATAACCTTTGCGTTCCAAGGCATCAACAATCTCACCG
>Ga0315316_10000652_pt1 | contig 23182 bp, 24 predicted proteins | sample M160m3416metaG_FD_203702 | JGI IMG/M metagenome (GOLD analysis project Ga0315316, IMG submission 203702) | Ammonia-oxidizing marine archaeal communities from Monterey Bay, California, United States - M1 60m 3416 | ecosystem: Environmental > Aquatic > Marine > Intertidal zone | place: USA... | reverse complement strand
GGGATAGTCAAAATATTTATAAAATCATGCAATCGAAATCGGATGATAAATTTGTCCTGCATGATGGACCGCCGTTTGCTAATGGCAAAATTCATATTGGCCATTGCTTCAACAAGATCTTGAAAGATATAATTTTAAAATATAATTCATCGCTAGGTAGGGCAATTGAGTATGTTCCTGGGTGGGATTGCCATGGTCTTCCTATTGAGCACCAAGTTTCAAAAAAAATTAAAACTAAAGATATAACCAAAGTTGAAATCAGAAGTCATTGCGAAGAATTTGCAATGAAATTTGTAAACTCTCAAAGAGATGAGTTCAAACGATTGGGTGTAATTAGTGATTGGGAAAATCCTTATTTAACAATGAGTAAGGAATTTGAAGCCAATCAAATTAAGGTTTTTTCAGAAATGTTTTTTGGAGGATTTATATATAGGGGTCTTAAGCCTGTAAACTGGAGCCCTAGCTCCAGAACGGCTTTAGCTGAAGCAGAACTTGATTATCCTGAAGAACATGTTTCTAAAAGTGTCTATGTTGAATGCGAAGCTACTTCTACTACTAAATCTAAATTGCAAATAGATGACCCATTGTCTTTTTTAATTTGGACTACCACACCTTGGACATTGCCTGCAAATAAAGCTATCTCAGTTAATAAGGATTTTGAGTATGGAATCTTCAAAGACCAAAATAGGTTAATAATTATAGAGTTAGAATTATCTAGGATCATTCAGAGTAAAATTAATAGGGATTTAGTTTTATTAAAAACCTTTTTAGGCAAAGACTTTGAGAATCTTAGTTATATTTCTCCAATTTCTGGAGAGGAATGTCCAGTGTTGCTTGCAGATTATGTAACACGAGAGACAGGAACGGGACTTGTTCATACAGCACCTGGTCATGGGATTGACGACTATACAACTGGTGTGAAAAATAATTTGGAAATTTTTTCCCCTGTTGACCCTGCCGGTAGATTTACAGGCCAGGTTCGGGAAGACCTTGTAGGACTTAATGTATTGAAAGAGGGGAATGAGAAGGTAGTTGAAATATTAGACTCATCCAAATCCCTCTTGTTAGCAGAGGACTATGAACATAAGTACCCATATGACTGGAGAACAGGTAAGCCTACAATTTTTAGAGCAACTTTTCAGTGGTTTGCATCCGTTGACAAGTTTAGGGATAAGTCCTTGAGCGAAATTTCTCAAGTAAAGTGGTATCCACCCTCAGTTGTCAATAGAATAACTAATATGATAAAAGAAAGGTCAGATTGGTGTATATCTAGACAGAGGTCTTGGGGTCTTCCAATACCAGTTTTTTATTATATTGAGACAGGTGAAGTTTTTTTTAATGAAGAAATTATGGAAAATATTATTAATATTTTTAAATCTGAAGGTTCATCTAGTTGGTGGAACTATACCATTGAAGAATTATTGCCTAAAAAGTATAAAAAATTATCACAAAGTTTATCTAAGGGTGAAGATACTCTTGATGTTTGGTTTGACTCAGGAACCTCATGGAAGACAGTTCTTAGGCAAGACGAATCATATCCTGCTGATTTATATTTAGAGGGCAATGATCAACACCGAGGATGGTTTCAAAGTAGCTTACTTACTTCAGTTGCCACTAACAATATCGCACCCTATAAAGAAGTTCTTACTCATGGATTTGTTGTAGACAATAAAGGGCAAAAGATGTCGAAGTCCAAAGGTAACGTAATGGAGCCCGAAAAAATTATTAATGAAAATGGTGCAGATATACTTCGTTTATGGGTGGCTAGCGAAGATTATTCTTCGGAGATTCGTATTTCAAAAAATATTATTGAGGGTATAAAGGATAAATATAAAAAAATTAGGAATACATTTAAATTTTTAATTGGGAATCTTAATGATTTTGAAGATGAATCCATGATGGATTTTAACGAATTAGAACAGATTGATAAATGGATTCTTGTTAAGTTCTATAATATTAAAAAGCAATTTTACGATCTGTGTAAAAACTACTCTTTTCACCAAGCATTAAATATTTTATTATTTTTTTCATCAAAAGAATTGAGTTCAATCTATCTAGATTCACAAAAAGATATCCTCTATACATTCTCTAAAAATTCTAAAGAGAGATTATCTACTCAAACTTCTATATCTATAATCTTTAGAGACCTCGCTCTAATGCTTTCCCCAATTATTTCATTTACAGCTGAAGAAGCTTGGTCGGAGAGATATGGTAGCTCAAAGAGTATATTCGAAAGTCAGATTTCAAGCACCTCCTATATTGACAGCGAATTGGAATTGAAGTGGGATAAGTTGTTAAGTGTTAGGGAGCCAATACTGAAAGAGATTGAATTGGCTAGAGAGAAGAAGCTTTTAGGCTCGTCATTAGAAGCAAAAATATCATTGGGTGTAAGCATGGAAGACTATAATTTTTATCTTAATAATAAAAATTTACTAATGAAGACTTTGATTATATCTGAAATTTCAATTTATGAATCAGGATCAGCTGATTTTGATATAAAAGTAGAAAAAACAAATTTTGAAAAATGTGGAAGATGTTGGATGTATTTTCCCTCAGAATCATTTGCTGACCTTGGTTGTGGTGAATTATGTGAGAAATGTAATAACCAACTCAAAAAAAATGTATGAATTAGTTATAATAACGGAATGAATTATCCTCACCCAAAAAGACATCATGTAGTTGTTGTAGGCGCTGGCTTTGGTGGCCTCTATGCGGTAAATGAATTGGTAGATTCTAATGTTGACGTTACCTTAATTGATAGAAGGAATTTTCATTTGTTTCAACCACTCTTGTATCAAGTAGCGACTGGAACCATATCTGCTACAGATGTATCCGCACCTATAAGATCTATTTTTGGAAAGAAAGAGAATATTACTGTTAGACTTGATTCCGCAGTAGGCATAGATGTTAGGAGTCAGCATATAAACACCAAGAGTCACACTAGAATTAAGTATGATGATTTAATAATAGCTACTGGAGTTAGCCATCATTATTTCGGACATTATGAATGGCAAAAAAATGCTCCCGGTCTTAAAACCATAGAAGATGCCTTAGAAATGAGAAGAAAAATTTTTACAGCTTTTGAGCTTGCAGAAAATGAATCTGATCCAATAAGAAGAAAACAGTTGTTAACTTTTGTTATAGTAGGAGGTGGGCCAACAGGTGTTGAGCTTGCAGGAGCTCTTGCAGACCTCGCCTATAGAACATTTGAAAAGCAATTTCATAATATTAACACTAAAAAAGAATGCTCTATCTATTTAATAGAGGGCCTTTCTAATGTACTTCCGTCTTTTAAGGAGTCATTGTCTAAGGTTACAAAAGGGTATTTAGAGGAAATGGGCGTGGAAGTGCTAACCGATTCCCTTGTTACAGATATACAAAATGATACAGTTTTTTATAAAAGAGGGGATGAGAATAAGAAGATTGAGTCTAAGACTATACTTTGGGGTGCCGGAGTTATGGCTTCAGTGATGGGTAAAGTTTTATCTGATTCAACAGGTGCTGAACTGGATAAGGTTGGAAGAGTTATTGTTAATAAAGATTTTACTATTCCAAATCATGATAATATTTTTGTGATAGGAGACTTGGCAAGGTTTAAGGAAGGTAATGATTTTTTACCTGGAGTAGCTACCGTTGCAATGCAATCTGGTCAATTTGTTGCAAAATTAATAAAAAATAGAATTTCCAACAATAAGGGTTACAAGACTGAGTTTAAATACAAAAATAAGGGAAGTCTTGCAGTTATTGGAAGAAATAAAGCAGTAGCAGATCTCGGTTTTATAACCTCAAAGGGTTTTGTTGCTTGGTTATTGTGGATTTTTATTCATATTTTGTATTTAATTGGATTTGGGAGTAAAGTTTCAGTGATTACAAAATGGGCCTTAAGCTATTTTAACCAAGATAAAGGCAACAGGTTGATTTTCTTAAAATAAATTCCTTTTTAATTTCCTAGAATTAAGTGTAGAATAACAAAAAATGAAACCTACTTTATATGTAATTCTTTCATTAGTATTGCTTCTTTATGTATCCCCTTTTTATAGTTTGTACAATATCGGCTCCAGCATTCAGGAACAGGATTCAGTCACATTGAATAAATATATGGATTGGCCAAGGTTAAGAGATTCTTTGAGAAGAGATGTTAAGACTTTTTTGAAGAACAGGGAAAATTTGAGGAAGAAAGATTTAGATAACCCTATTGAGGGAATTTTTGAGGATGTTAAAAAATTCGGTGGTTTACTTTTTGGGGAAAAAGCTATTGATATAGCAATAAAAAAAGTCGTAACTCCTGAAGGAATTTTTAATCTATACAAGCTTAGTACTAAAAATGATTACAAAAGAAATGATTCAAATAAAAATAAAGAGAATCCAACTAAAGATGATGCTCAAAGTAAGGAGTCTATATTTGAATATGATGAATACGCCTTAACAGATTTTAATTTCATTTCTTTGGGTGATTTAGAGGCAACTGTTGCAGCCTCAGATATTGATATTTACTTTAAAATGAAGTTTATATTTCCTCGTTGGGTTTTATATAAAGTTAAATCTGAAAAATTAACAAATGAAATAGCTAAGAAAGTTGAGGACAAGATTGATTTACTTAAGAACTTGAATAGGAAAATTAATCCTTTAAAGAAAAAAGACAATGTCAGATAAGCAAAAAAATATATTCGGCGAAGACATAGAAGTCTGTAGTGATGATCCTATTACAGGTTTTTTTAGAGATGGATGTTGTAATACAGATTCTAATGACTTAGGTGAACATTTAATTTGTTGTATTGTCACTGATGAATTCTTAACTTTTTCAGTCAGCAAAGGTAATGATTTATCAACTCCAGTTCCTGAATATAATTTTCCTGGCCTCAAAGAAGGTGACAAATGGTGTCTTTGTGCAGATAGGTGGCTAGAGGCTCATCAAAACAATTGTGCTCCTAATATATATTTGCTTTCAACTAATACTAAAATTTTACAAAAAATACCACTAAATATATTAAAGCCTTACGCAGTAGATTTAGGTTGATATGCATAAAAAACTTTCAATGTTAATGCTATTATCTTTTGTTTTGGCTATCATTTGTGCCAAATATTTCCCCGAAACTGCTGTTGAATCAAAATTCTTAGGGCAATATTTCATAAAAACTTTAAAAGCTTTTGTTCCCTTTTTAATTTTTGGAACTATTACTTATTCAATTGCTTCCTTCGATGCATTAAGCAAGATTAAAACAATAGTCCCACTAACTATAATTCTATATATATTTTCTACTTTATTGGCTATAACTTTCGCTTTAATAGTAGGTTCAACAATTAACTATGATGGTGCAGATATTTATACACCATCCAGCTCTATTGTAGTTAATGAAAACCTTGATATTTCCTCTTCATTGTCAATTTTATCGATTGATTTTAGGAATTTTTCACAACTCTTAATGGATTTTAACCCTTTTGCTATTATGATTTTATCTCTATTTCTAGGTATAACTTTTAGGTTTTTATCAAAGTACACAACTAAACCTGTGATTTTTCTGTCGAAAATAAATAATCTCGTTATCCAGGGAACAAACTATATAATGCTGTTAGCGCCCATAGCTATATTCTCACTTTTTTCGAATCTATTACTTGAAGTTAAAGGAGAAACCATATATTCACTATTAAAATTTGTCTTAAGCTCAATTTTTATATTTATCTTTTACATGTTTTTCTTTTATGGAATAGTGGTTCGATTTTTTTGTGGTATCTCAATATTTCATTTTTTTAAATCAATCAAGAATACTTTAATTTTTGCTTTTTTTTCATCTAGTAGTGCAGCTACTATGCCATTAACCTTAAAAACAGCAGAAGAGGATTTAGCTATTAAAAAGGAAGTGTCTTCCTTTGTTATTCCTATTGGTGTCACGGTCAATATGGATGGCTCAGCAATTTATTTAGGCTTAGCTGCTTTATTCGTTGGTCAAATTCTAGGAATTGAATTTACGATGTATGAATATTTGGTGATTTGTCTCACTGCTACCATTGGAAGCATAGGAGCTGCTGGAGTTCCATCAGTTGCTTTGGTGATGATGACAATAGTTTTTTCATCGGTTGGCATACCCTTAGAGGCAATAGCAATTATAGCAGGAGTTGATAGACTTCTTGATATGTTTAGAACTTCAATAAACGTTGCGGGTGATTTAACAATAGCTTCCATAGTTAATAAATTTATTGATAATTAATTATTTTTTAGTAGTTAAAATCGATTTTCTTAGTTACAATAAAGTCAATGTTTAGATTGATTAAACTTATAGTCGACTTCCTTAACAATCTTGATCGTCGTGGACAGTCAAATGGCAATATTCCTACAATTGACCCTTCAGCTAGCAATAATTTAAAAAAGTTATTTGTAATTGTTCCTGTTTTTTTTGGAATACTTACAATTCTTTCTAGTGTTTATACTATTCAACCCGGTGAAGTAGGTGTTGTCCAACGTTTCGGTAAGTTCTCCTCCTACACATCTCCAGGTTTGAACTTAAAAGTGCCTTTTATTGACAAACTAACAAAAGTTAATGTAGAGAAAGTCAGAAGAATTGAAATTGGTTTTAGGTCTGAAAGAGCTAGGGTTAACGTTTTGCAAGAATCATTAATGATTACTAAAGATGAAAATATTGTAAGTGCTCAGGCTATAATTCAATGGAAAATAAAAGACCCTGGAAACTATTTGTTTAAAGTAGGAAATCCAATATTAACTATTAAAAATAGTGCTGAGGTTGCCCTAAGAAGTACAGTTGGCGTAACTAAAATTGATGATGCGTTAACAACTGGTCGTGATCAAATTCAGATAAAAACAAAAGAATTTCTTCAGGAACTGTTAGATTCCTATTCCTCTGGTGTTCAAATAACAGATGTGAAACTTCAAATAGTTGATCCTCCGGAAGAAGTCAAAGATGCATTTAACGAAGTAGTAAGGGCAAAAGAAGATAAGGAAAGGCTTATCAATGAAGCTAAGGGTTTCTATGAAGACATTATCCCTAAGGCACGTGGAGAGGCAGAAAAAATGATTCGAGAAGCTGAAGGTTATAAGGAATTAAGGATTTCTACAGCTAAAGGTGACACTTCTAGATTTAATCAGATATATTCCGAATATAAGAAGGATAAGGCTGTAACTAAATCTCGAATATACTTAGAAAAATTAACTGAAGTTTTACAAAAACCTAAAAAGGTCATAGGAACTGATTCTTCAGGCGGCGCACTTAATTTGCTTCAACTTGGAGATATATTTAAGGATTAATTATGAAAAAGTTTTTACCTATTATTTTATTGCTAGCACTACTTATTCCTTCTTTTGTTTACACTATAGATGAAAGAGAGCAGGCAATCATTACGGAGTTTGGTGAATTTAAAAGATCTGTTACCAAGCCGGGTATCCATTTTAAAAAACCTTTTGTTGAAAAAATTTCTAGATTTGAAAAAAGAATGCTTTCAACTGATGCACCGCCTGGTCAATATTTAACGCTAGATAAAAAAAGGTTAGTAGTTGACTTCTTGGCAAGATGGAGAATTGAAGATCCTTTAGTTTTTTATAAGTCAGTAAGGAACCTTTTTAGTGCAAATACAAGAATAGAAGACATAGTATACTCTGAACTTAGAGAGGAGATGGCAACTCATAATATTAATGAAGTAATAGCTGAAAACAGAGAGCTTATAATGAATAAAGTAAAAGAAGGGAGTAGTGAGAAGCTTAAAGAGTATGGTATTCAATTAGTTGACGTTAGAATTAAAAGGGCAGACTTACCGTCTGAGGTTCAGCAAAGTGTGTTTGATAGGATGGTGGCTGAGAGAAAAAGGATATCAAAAAGATATAGGTCAGAAGGTGAAGAAGAATCTGCTAAAATTAGAGCTGAAACTAATAAAAATAAGGAAATAATAATTGCTAAAGCTTATGCCAAAAGTGAAAAAATAAAAGGTGAGGGCGATAAAAAGGCAACAGAAATATACTCAGCTTCCTACAGCAAGGACCCTCAGTTCTATGAATTTATGAAGAAGCTTGAAACATATGAAAAAGTAATTGATGAGAAAACTATAATATTTCTCCCTATGGATTCTAGTTTGTTTGATTTAATACAGAAGAGAAATTAGGATTGGATACTTTTAGTCATGCTTTATGGGGTAAAGCTCTGTTCGGTTATAAAGGAGCTCGATATTCACCCTTTGTTTTTGGTGCAGCACCAGATTTAATATCTTTTATTCCTTATTTTCTATATAAGCTATTTGCTAAAACAAATGCCAACCTTTTTGGTAGACCCGAAATTGACGAAATGCCTTCCTGGGTATTTATTCTTTACGATTTAGGACATAGCTATATTACATGCTTAATAGTTATAGGATTATTGGTTTTTTTTAAAAAGAAGATTTTGGCATATGCTGCTCTTTCGTGGGCCTTTCATATTTTGCTAGACTTTCCATTTCACACTAAAGAATTCTTCCCAACAAAAATTTTTTGGCCAATTACTGATTTTGCTTTTGATGGAGTGTCATGGGGAATACCACAGGTTTGGTTTATGAATATATTTTTATTATTTTTATTTATTTTCTATAGATTTAAACCCGGAAATGATTCAAAGATGTAGATTTATTTCTTTCCAAAGTTGATAAGTAACTTTTACATCCTGTTCACAATATTCCATCATTTCCTCACTATAAATATTCCAGGGACCCTCATAGTCGCCTTTGAGATCACTTAGTCTGTAGCCCCAAGCTTTAAGGGAGTGCCTACCTCTAAATTCAAGAGGTATTTTATTATCTTTATTGTCTTTCTCGATAATTTTTGGCCAAAGCTTTCTTGCATATTCAAGTGTATCAAATATTTCACCATTCGGTGTAAAGTTATAAATCTTTTTTAATGCGGGAATATCAAATTTTCTAATATTATGACCAATTAATAGTTCTGCACTTTCTAAATATCCTATGCCTTCAACAATGTTACTCCTAAATCTTCTAGTTGTACCAGAATCTATTTCGTAGGTAACAAAACAATGAATAGTCGATAAATTTTGAAGAAATCCATCAGTCTCTATATCAAATATAATTTTCATTTTATGCGAAAATTGATATTAATACTCCAGCAGCTACTGCAGAACCGATGACTCCAGAAACATTTGGACCCATTGCGTGCATTAAGAGTATGTTTGATGAATCTTCTTCATTCCCAACCTTACTCACTACTCTCGCAGCCATAGGTACAGCAGAAACGCCTGCAGCACCAATTAAGGGGTTTATAGGATCCTTGCTAAGCTTGTTTAATAGTTTTCCCATTAATACACCAGTTGCAGTACCTAGAGAGAATGCAACAAGACCTATGATGATAATTCCTAATGTTTCTGGCGCTAAGAATTTATCGGCTGCTAGCTTTGATCCTACAGCTAAACCTAAGAAGATTGTTACTATATTTATTAATGAATTTTGCATCGTATCAGAAAGTCTATCAACGACTCCAGACTCTTTTAGGAAATTCCCAAAGCATAATGCTCCTACTAAAGGGGTTGCATCAGGTAGTACTAAAATACACAGAATTAACAATGTAATAGGGAAGAAAATTTTCTCTAGCTTATGAACTTTCCTTAGTTGTACCATCTTTATCTTTCTTTCATTTTCTGTTGTCAATGCTTTCATTATTGGTGGTTGTATAATAGGTACCAGTGCCATATATGAGTAGGCCGCTACAGCTATAGCTCCTAAAAGATCTGGGGCTAAGCGAGAAGCAATAAAAATTGCAGTAGGACCATCAGCACCACCAATTATGCTTATAGCTGCAGAATCCTGTAGTGAGAAATTAATAATATCTGTATTTTGTGAAATGAATACGGCTCCAACCAGCGATCCAAAGATGCCAAATTGTGCTGCCGCTCCCAATAGTGCTGTTTTAGGGTTAGCAATTAAAGGTCCAAAGTCAGTCATTGCGCCAACACCCATAAATATAATTATCGGGAAAAGCCCATTTTGAACTCCAAGTGAGTAGAGAATCCCTAAAAAACCATTTGGTCCAGCAATTTCTGCTATCGGAATATTAGCTAAAAGACCTCCAAAGCCTATAGGAAGCAGTAGTAAGGGTTCAAAATTCTTTGCAATTGCAAGATAAAACAATAGTATACAAATTAAAATCATTATAATTCTTCCAATACTTTGAGAGAAGATAGACATAGGTTTTAATTTATCTGGGCCAAGCTTCCCCTCTACCGGATTTAAAAATTCATATACCCCTGTAGATTTATAAAAGCTTTTAAAGAGCTGTTTTACATTTTTAGACTCATATTCCTTTTGTTCAACATTGCTATTCATAGCTTCTACAGAGATTGAATTTAAAGTAAAAGAACTGAAAATTAAGCAAAAAAATAGTGTTGATATTATATATTTGACATTTTTCATATTACGATACAACTAAAATTGTTTCTCCTTCTTCGACATTTTCACCTTGATTAACTGTAATTTGATCAATAGTTCCACTCACACCAGCCTTTACTTCTATTTCCATTTTCATAGATTCTAGAACCATTATAGTTTGATCTGACTCTACTGAATCCCCAACAGAGCATAGAATTTTTAAAACATTGCCGTTAACAGGAGCAGGTACACTTTCACCATCTGATGGATTTGATTGTAAGCTGACTTTATCATCAGAATCCTTATTAGCTTCTGAATTTGGTGCTATTTTAACATCAGAACCTTCAGCAACTTGAACATTGAATGATTCTCCATCTAAAATAATAGTATAAGAAGTAGCTGATTTGTCTTTACTAGTTTTTGTATTTTGAGCGATATCTTCATCTGTAATTTTTCTAACATTAGCCTCGGTTTTTCCTTCAAGAAATTCAATTCCTTTTTCATTACATGCAGCTGCTATAAATATATTTTCTTCTGAAGTATCAATGTTTTTTTCTTCTAGCAACTTTTTCCAGTAATTAAGACTTTTTCTTTCATCTCTATCGGCAATATCTAGTGGATTCTCTGTTGTTGGCTCTAATTCAAGTTGTTTAGATGCAAGTTCAACTATTTTAGGGTCTGGTTTTGTTGGTGTTTTCCCAAAATACCCCAGAACCATTCTTCCATAACCATCAGCAATTTTTTCCCATTCACCAAACATAACGTTACTGAATGCTTGCTGCCAATAAAATTGTGATACGGGAGTCACAGATGTACCATATCCACCTTTTGATACAACTTCTCCCATTGCATCAATAACTGAAGGAAATTTTTCAAGAATATTATTATCACGCATCATTTGAGTATTTGCGGTCAAAGCTCCACCAGGCATTGGTGAAAAAGGAATTAGGGGTGAAACTTTTTGTGCTTCTGATGGAAAGGAGTATTCTTTTAGTTGTTCAACTAATACTTGACGATATTTTAATATTTTTGCATTTTCTAAGTCACCTAGATTGTAATCTGTGTTTTTAGTTGCATGTAGCATGGTAAGTATGTCAGGTTGACTTGTACCACCAGATAATGGATCAACAGCAGTATCTATCCCGTCAGCTCCAGCTTCTAAAGCCGCAAGGTAACATGCAACACTAATACCTGCAGTTTCATGAGTATGAAATCTGACATGAGAATTGTCTGGCAATAGTTTTTTAGCCATCTTTATTGTCTCATATACTTTTTTTGGATGAGAAGTACCACTAGCATCCTTAAAGCATAAGGATGAAAATTTCATCCCGGAATCTAATATTTGTTTTAGTATTTGTTCATAAAACTCAACTGTATGGGCACCTTCACAGCCGGGTGGTAGGTCCATCATTGTTATAACAGCTTCATGTTGAAGACCATGTTTATTGACGCATTCAGCACTGTAGCTAAGATTTGATACATCATTGAGTGCATCAAAATTTCTTATTGTTGTAGTGCCATGTTTCTTAAACATTTTTGCATGAAGATCAACAATTTCTCTGCTACCTGTATCAAGAGCCACGGTATTTATACCTCTAGATAAAGTTTGTAGGTTTGCGTCAGGGCCTACTATTTCTCTAAACGTATCCATCATTTCAAATGCATTTTCATTCAGGTAGAAGAATAAGCTTTGAAAGCGAGCACCTCCACCAAATTCAAAATGCTTGATTCCAGCTTTTGCAGCCTCTTCAACAGCAGGCATGAAGTCTTGCATCAATACTCTTCCGCCAAAGACAGATTGAAATCCATCTCTAAAAGTCGTATCCATAATATCTATAAATTTTTTGCTCATTTTTAAATTATCACAGGTTATCTATCAACTTATCTGATATAGTCAGCTTTCAGTATTTTTCTTGATATGATGCTTTACGGCTGCAGATATAATAGCTACTTTTTTACCATCTTTGATTTTAGATGTTTTCTTTAAATTATTTTGATTAGAAGACGAATCCTCAGTAGCAAAATTATTTATAATTCTTCCTTGCGCCTCGAGTACTAAGACCATAATAACAAGAAATAGGAATACTACCGTCATTCCAGTTATCATAAAATTAACAGATTCACCAATCACTGTGAAACACTCCTTTCTATCTTTTTTTTATCCATACTTATTTTAGTAAATAATATTGATAAAAACAATCAAAAAAAAACATTTTTTTATATTTAGTACTTGACAAATAAGAATATTCGTGGAATATTTAGGGCTTCATGAGTGAGAAAGATATAAAAAATCAGGCTTTAAGTCTCTTAATGAGAGAGTTACGTAAGCTAGATTATTTCAAATGTATTACTGATTCAAAGGCTTTAAACTTAGCTTTTCATGTAGTAAGTCAAAAAATTGGCTCTTCTGTAGATTTTGTTAAAGAGAATAGCGAAATGGACCAATCTCTTAAAACTTTAATAGCTAAACACTAATCTATTCTATTGATTTTGATACCACAAAAACTGCTAAAATTTCTACTATTAGAAAGCCTATTATAGAGCTTAGGTTTATTCCTACAGCCGAATCAGTGAATAATCTTGCTATTGTAACAGCTGGATTAGCAAAACATGTTGAAGAGGTAAAGAATATAGCAGAAAGAATGTAGGCACCAACCAAAATTGGGATATTAGAGGGCGTAAATTTTTCTGCATGTAATATAACGATTAATAATCCTAAAGTAGCAATAAACTCTCCAAGAAGTATGTTCCCAGAAGACCTATCAATTATTGATATTCCAACGGGGTTCTCGCCAAACATGATATGTACACAAATAACAGCAGAAATACCACCAAGTATTTGCATTAATGAGTATAGTGAAAAATCTTTTGCATTTATGTTGCCCCTAAGTAGCATCATCAAAGAAACAGCTGGATTAAAGTGAGCACCGGAAACTTTCATAAACAATGATATATTACAAAATAAAATTGCACCTGCAGAAACTGATATAGCAAAGAGAGTTATATAGGAAGGGCTATTCATACCAACCATCATATGTGCAGTACCAACTATTGATAAAAGTAATAAGAAAGTTCCATAAAATTCAGCTATATATTTATTCATAGAGGAATTCTAACTGATATAATATAATTATTAAGTAATTTTTTTATATGATGATGGATGAAATTAAATTAATTTTTCTAACAGATATGCACCTGGTCAGCAAAAATTCTTTCTTAGGCATTAATACTTTTGATTCTTTTAGCAGTGTAGTCGATGATGTTATTCAAAATCATAGTAATGCTGATTTTGTAATTTTTGGTGGAGATCTTGTGCAAGACCAATCAAAAGATTCTTATGCTTTTTTTAAATCTCAAATTAATAGAATAAAAGCTCTTAAATTATTTGCTAGAGGTAATCATGATGTATGTGATATTTTTTTTAATTCATTAAAGAAAGATACCTCTACTTTTTTTTCTAAAAATGATTGGAGAATCTTTAATCTCGAAACTTATAGCAAAGGAAATATCTTTGGTGAAGTCAAAAAAGATGATCTCAATCGTTTGAAACTTGAGGCTAACAAGAGAAAAGATAAGTTTTTTTTTATTTTTATGCACCACAACCTTTTTTTAACTCATTCCCCATGGCTAGACATCCATATAACCAAGGATAGGACTTCAATTTTAGACCAGATAATAGATATAGATAATATTAAATTAGTTGTTAACGGACACGTTCATCAAGAGACAAGAAATATTTACAATGGTCTAAACTTTATATCCGCCCCCTCAACAAGCATTCAATTTACCTCAGGACAGAAAAGTTTTAAATTAGCAAGATTGCAGCCTGGTTACTTAGTAATTAAACTAAAAAAAAATGGGACATGGAATGTCTCATGTCAAAGGGTCAAGGGTGAATTTGGGTCCCCCGAAATAAATCCATCGGCCTATTAGACTACTTGTAAGAAGAACAAGAAATCATTAAGGTCATAATTAAAATCAAATATGGTAAATAATTCATATTTGATTATATACTCTTAATGATATAGAAATCAATTGTTGATATAATATTTTAATACAAATGAAAATTTATTTATTATTAGGAACACTTTCTTTATACATATTAGTTCTAGTTTTCTTCTACTTCTTTCAGAAGACTTTTTTATATTTTCCACAATTAAATAATTATCTAACAAATGAACAAATAAATGATAAAAATGAATTGTTATTTATTACAACTTCAGATAATTTAAGACTTAAATCCTATTCTTACATTGATAAAAATAACCCTTATGTAATTTTGTTTCTGCACGGAAATGCCGGCTCGTTAGATAACAGAATATACAAATTAAATGCCTTCAAGGAACTTGGTGTTAATTATATTGCTGTAACTTGGCGAGGATTTAGCGGTAATGAGGGTGAGCCTTCTGAGGCTGGTCTAACCAAAGATGCGCTTGGGGGGCTTGATTATTTAAATAAGCTAGGGATAAGTGATGATAAGATTTTTATTTATGGAGAGTCTTTGGGAACAGGTGTAGCTATAAACATAGCTTTATTAAGAAATATTCGAGGTTTGATTCTCGAGTCACCTTATACTTCAATTGCTGACGTAGGTAAGATTAAATTCCCCTTTTTACCTGTGGATTTAATTTTGAAAGATAAATTTGATAATATAAGTAAAATTAATAATATAAATTGTCCGGTTCTAGTTATGCATGGTTTTGCTGACACGATTGTCCCTTTTTATATGGGTCAGAAGATTTTTGATAAAATTAAAACTGAAAAATTATCCTATTTTACAGAGGATAATCATATGATGGATTTTACTCCCAATCTAATTAATTCAATCAAAAAATTTATCAAATAATAATAAGTTTCCTAAACATGCTTTAGGCCTTTTACAAGATATTTATAACCAGTATATACAGTTACTACAGCAGCGACCCACAATGAAGATAAACCTATATCTCTTCCATAGCCTAGAAGAAGTTCATTGCCAGGTTGCCCCGATAGTAGTACGGATAATGCAAACATTTGAATAAAAGTTTTTGCTTTTGAAAGGCTTGAAACAGGCAGGGATATACTTAATGAGGCAAGGAATTCCCTAAGTCCTGAAACAAGAATTTCTCTGCTTATTATAATAAGAGCTGCAAACAAAGTTAAATCTTTTATCGTTTCATCGTGTATTAATAGTATTATTGCTACAGCGACTATTATTTTATCAGCTATAGGGTCAAGAAGTGCTCCAAGTTTGGATTCCTGATTTAGTGTTCTTGCAAGCTTTCCATCTAAATAGTCAGTTATACACGCAAATACGAAAAGACCACAAGTAATCCACCTTCCAAAATCAGAATTAATAAAAAAAGCAAAAACAAAGAAGGGTATTATTAGGATTCTTAGATAGGTTAATGACAAAGGAATTTTTGATAACATATTTTATACACCTAGAATTATCATTATAATCCCAACTAAAATAATCAGCGAGGAAATATATTTTTCGCGGATAAGATTGAAAAATTGTCTAATAAAATCCATATTTTTATAATAACATTTAATTCTTAAATAATATTTAATTTGATATTATACTAATAATCTTTAAGTAAAAATTATAGATTTCCTTATAGTATAAAGCTACGGGAATCGTAAAGAATATAAAAAAGAGTGTTGTCCATATTGGTCTCATATAATCTAATTATAGCCAAAACTATCAAAATGTTACATTAATAAAACTTTTTTAATATTTTACTTGTGACTTCTGTGCGTTTTTTATATAATAAGCACAGAGTTCACTTATATATCATTAACAGGGAGACAATATGCACAAACAAATACTTGTTCTACTTTTTTTAATCTTTTTAACGCCCATATCAAATGCTTTTGATGAAAAGCCATTAATCTTAGATAAGTCCTACGTTAAGTTGGGCTATGGGATTGTTCATTTACCTGAAAATACCAATGTAACGCAAGGTAATGGCGACGGTGCAGTTGATAATGTTTTCCCTAATGCAAAATATGACTTCAAATATGAATCCGGGTCATCTTTTTCTATTGCAGCAGGAAATAGATTCCAGAATTTTGCTTTTGAGCTTTCTATTGACCAAATTGTTTGTGATATTGATTCAGTGTCTTCTGATACTGGAATTAAAACCACAAGCGGCGATATTAGTTTGAGAACAATTATGATCAATGCTCTTTATTATCCAAACTTTTTAAAATTCAATAAAACAAATCTATATTTGGGTGCTGGTATTGGTATTACAGAAAAAGTTGATTTAGATGAATCTGGAATTACTGGAAGCAGGGCTAGTTCCAATCTTACATTTAAGTCATCTACAGATTTATTTAATCCAACATATCAATTTATCCTTGGCGCTGAGCACAGTATTAATGATTATATTTCTATATACAGTGAAGTTAAGAATACAATTGTAAAATCAGTACACTTAGCTAGAGGGTCAAGTAAAGAAACATATGGATCCATGGAAATGAATCCTATGTCAGCTGTGATTGGCATAAAATTTAGTTTTTAACTTAGACTTTATTCTACTTAACACTTAAGGTGCCATTCATTACTCCCCAATGGCCAAGGAAGCTGCACCAAAAAGTATACTCTTCGTTTGAACTAAATTTATTAGGGTCTATATTTAATGTGATAGTTTCATTAGGTCCAAGAAACTTTGTTTTATAGATAACTTTTCCATCTTTAGGCAGATATCCTTCATCTATCCCATTAGATGGATTAACGATAGAAGTTAAATATTCAAAATCATTTTTTTTTGATATGACAATATTATGTCCAGCTAGCGCTACATCTAGTGTTCCAGTATTTTTAAGATTTATATCATATGAGGAGCAACTAGAGTCAATAACAATGCTATCAGTGCTGAATTGCATCATTCCATTCGCTTCAATATCCAAAGAACAGTTGTCAGCTAAAGAGGGAAGGGTAATTGTCAGAAAAGAAAGTGTAATTAGGAAGAAAAAATTTTTCATGTTAAAAGCTCCTTTACGTCAGGTTTTATATTAACGGATTCTATACATATTTCTACTATGTCCAGGTTTTTATATATTTTTTTATAAAAAACCTTGACATAAGATACAATACGTTTAATATATACTCATACGACGGAGGTTATTATGAAGAGACAAAGACAAGGTTCAAAAGCAGAATATCTAGCAAAGTATGACAAATCAATGCAGCCCCTAGGCTCATTAGGGAATGCGCTGGTCCCATATACATTACTAGTGCTTTCTTTCGTAGCAATCTTAATAGCTAATTTTTAGTTTATTTGTTTTATTGCTCTTGTTTTTTATTTATTTTGGGTTATTTTAATATGGACCATTTAGGTCCACATTAAATTTTGAGGTGAATTATGAAAATAGGGTTATTTTACGGAACTACAAGTGCAGCTACTGAAGAAGTTGCCAACTCAATCCAGGATTCTCTTGAAGGTCATGAAGTTGAGCTTTATGACATATACAAAGAACCATTAGAAAAAATAAACGACTATGAAAATATTATAATTGGATGCCCAACTTGGGATATTGGTTTGCTTCAGGAGGATTGGCGAACTAAATTTGATGAATTAGATTCTATTGACTTTACTGGTAAAAAAATTGCTTATTTTGGATGTGGTGACCAGCACGTATATTCAGGAACATTTCTTGATGCTTTAGGAACGCTTGAAGAGAAGATTTCAGCTAAAGGTGGGCAAACTATCGGTTTGTGGCCAGTTGAAGGCTATAGTTTTGATTATTCAAAAGCTCAGAAGGATGATAAATTTGTCGGCTTAGGCGTGGATAATGATAATGAGCCTGAATTGACAGATGAAAGAGTTGCTGCTTGGTGTAAGCAAATTGAATCTGAATTTTCTTTGTAGCCTTTAATTAAATATATAAGTTTTATTTGATATCTAGCATCTCTTTTATTACAGGTATTTTTTCTATTTCTTCTTGCCAGCCTAATGGTGCTATTTTTGTTGAGTTAAATACATTATTATTTTTCTTCAATTTCATATTTTTTTTATCTGGAAGTCTAATTACAACACTGTAGTCTGAATTTTCTAGCATTGACAAGTCGTTTGAGCTGTCACCACAGGAAATCACTTCAATATCATTAAAATTTTGTCTTCTATACTCTTCAATTAAAATTCCCATTCCGTCGCCTTTTGTGTTGAGTCCTGTTAAATATAATAGTCTAGCTCCGTGGACAATGCTTAGGCCTTCTTCATTGAGAGATTTTTTAAAGTTTTCAAGTTCAATGTTGCTACCCATCCAAATCATAGCCTCGCTAAACTCTTTTTCTTGAGATCTTTCTAAAGACTCAATTTTAAGACCTGTGTAATAGCTTTTTTGTAAGTGGGTCATATTCTTTAAAAAAAGGATATATTTCATAAATTTTTTAAAGTTATTATGTCTAATAGTCTTATTAATTATCTCCCTGGTTACTCCAACTTTAATTACCCAGTTCTCTCCAAGATCAAAAGATTCCTTAGGTTGCTTAGGTAATATTGACTTTGGTATATAAATAGCAGATCCATTTTCTGTAATGTATGGCAACTTAAAGCCAAATTTTTGAATAATCTCTAGAATTTCAGATTCACATTTGCTAGAGTTTAAAACTAATTGAACACCACGATTATTTAATTCCAAAATAAAGGGTAGAATAGGGCTAAAGTCGAATGTTTTGAAGTTCAACAAAGTACCATCTAAATCTGAAACAATTAATACCTTTTTTGTCATAATTTAACTTATTAAGTAATATAGTATACGAAATTGAATTTAAATATTAATAAAAGGTAACTAATATTTTGAAATTTATTTATTTTATTTTTTTTATAGTTTTGTATTTTATTATTTTTTATGGTGAGGCATGGGTCGAAAGTTTAAAATAAAAAATATTCTTTTAAGGGTTAATTTAGTCTTATTGTTGTGGCTTTTAATACCTTTTACTAATATTTCTACCTCTTTTTCTCATGATAACCATGGTAATATGATAGAAGCTGTTGAACCCTATCCAACTATTCAAGTTAATATTAAGAATTTTAATGTATCAGATTATAAAATAAATTTTAAGATAGATAACTTTGAGCTGGCACCTATAGGTCAAATCTCTGAATCACAAGCTAATGTTGGCCACATTTTGCTTCTTATTAACAATAAAAAGAAAATAATGATTACGGAAAAAACTTTTATTTTAAAGAAAAATTTACTTAGAAAAGGTAAAAATGAATTGTTCATTATGCTCATGACCACTGATCATAGCTTGTATACATTAGATGAAGACATAATCTATGTATCTAAGAGAATATATGTAGAATAATTTCACTCTAAAGGTATAAGATTAGAGTAAGAATTGATATAGAGATAACCCAAAAAAGTATAAAATATTTAATACTTCCTTTAGCCTCATCTCTTTCTTTTAAAGTCCTTGCCTTAATGCCTTGAGAGATAAATACAATGTTTCCAGCAAGTTGAACACAGATTGTATTTATTATTAGCAGCATTAAAGCTCCCATTGCTAAGTTGTTCTCTCCGTTTGCAAGCAGAATAGAAAATGAAGCAGCTGGTGGTAAAAGCGCTACTGATACCATGACTCCAACTAAAGCGGCTGAGATTCCTGTCGTCATTGAAAGCGCAGCGGCAGCACCTGAAGCTAAAGCCAAAACAATATCACCTATCCCGATATCTGTTCTTGAAAGTATCTCTTCACTTTGATAGTTCAAATTAGAAAAAGATGAAATTATATAGCCAAAAGAAATCGATATTAGTATTCCGATAATAATAGAGTTTAGAGATTTTAAGATAAGGTTTCTATTTCCTATAGATGCAGCAAATGACAGTGCAATATTTGGACCTAGTAGTGGAGCTATGACCATAGCACCTACAACTACAGCTATGTTGTCTTCAGATAGACCAATAGTGACTACTATCGTTGATAATATAACCATTAGAATAAAATTAAGATTTAAATCTACCCCTTTAACAACATCCTCATAGAGCTCCTCCCTTGTAGTTTTTTGCTCAATTTTATTTTGATCTTGAGTTTTTTCTTGAAGCCTTGGAATTGAAGCATCAACAGGTAACACCAATATTTTAGCTTTTTTATCATTTTCAAAGAGTGTTTGAAGACTATCTAAAACCGATTGCCTTGAATCATTAGTAACTACCATAGTGAAGACTTGTCGACCATCCTCTAGTTCAGATGACCACCAATAATCTACAACACCTTGTTTTTCTGCAATTGTAATAAGAGTTCTTTTGTACTTAACATCAGAAATAATTTCACATATCCGCATGTTTTAACCTTATCATGAAATATAGTATTTGGATAAACTCAACATAAGATAATCTTTTACTTTATTGGGGGGCAACTATATAAACATTATCGATATAATGACTTTTATTTTGATTATTACACTTTGATGCCGCTTCCCATGTCTGCTTTGTAGAGAAAACATATAATGAATCTTTATCAAAGACACAGTTCTCAATAGAAATGGTTAGTTTTTCCTTTACTTTTGATAGTGTCTTCTTGTTGACTCTAGCAAGGTAACCACCGTTAGTTATTAATCCATTGCTGACTGCAAATAAATTTAATTTAGCTGTATTTTTATCTGGCATGATTTCAGGATAAATGAACTTAATTCTTTTGTATTTTTTCGCAAATCCTAACCATTTATCATCTTCAAGCATATTCATCCATGCAGCACCATTATAATTGAGCCTTTGTGATTTTGTTAATCTAGTTTGAGAGTAAGCTTCAAAGGAATCAATAAAGCCAATTAATAATAAAATTGACAATATGATTTTACATTTTTCACTTGTAAATAATTTATAAAAAATGTAAAAAGATAAGAAGCTAAAGATATAAACTACAGGCCAAAAGAACCTTCCTGATGATCTAAAAGTAGCAAAAAAGTCTTTTATAAAAGAAGGTAGTGGAAAACTAAATAGTATCGAATCATTTAAGATGACCTTGTTACTTAAAGCAAAAATAAAAAGAAAAATAGCTGCTAAAAGTATCGGCAAATATTTTTTAGAAGAAAATTTAACACAACCTTTTTTGTAGTTTAAAAAAACTATAATTACAAGAGATAATATAGGCAGTCCCATAAAGTTAAATCCCTCATAGTCACCTGATCCTTTAATTCCCGTGGTATCATCTAGATTCGGAAATATGGTTGAGAAGTTGTAAGTTAGATTTTCAGGATTAGAAAAGGAGACTGAGGGGTCAAGTATTGAATTCAGGTTTAGTCTATAGTGGCCATAGCCTTGGTAGAAATAGTAGTTATCGCTTCCAGTTTGGATACCAAATATGTAAAATAAAGAGATTAGTAAAACGAGAAAGCCAAGCAACACATTTATAAGCTTAACAAATGAAACCTCTTTAATTAAAAAACGTTGAGCAGAGTCTGCTAAGAAGATTGGTATAATCATAGCAAACAGATATGCCTGGGTGAGAAGTGCTATAGATAATAAAATAAACCATTTTTTATATGAATATCTTTTACTGATATACAAATATAGAGCTGCTATGATAATCCAGTTTGCAAAAAGCCCTGGGTGATTAAGTAATAGGTTAAAAGGTAAAATAGGAAGGAGTAATATTATTGATGTGAATAAAAGTTTTATACTTGTTGATTGGATATATAAATTCAAAATTTTCAAGCTGAAAAAGCCCTGCAAATATACACACAACAAATGCCATAGGCCCAAGAATTGAAAAGGGAACCCTAAAAGACCCTCAAATGGTTTTAAAATTAAGCATATTAACGGAATAGATCCACTATATATTAAAGATATGTTTAGATCTTCTCCATAAGGATAGTTTGATAGAATAGGGTACTGAAAGAGGTCCGTCCACCTGAAGTACTCCCAGCCAAACCAAGAAGTAGTAGAGTCACCATTACCAAAGAAAAATATCCAGTCTATGTTTCTTGGGTTTATAAAGTTTGTATTGAAGCCTGTCATGTAAGCAAAAAAGAATACAGAAATTATTACTAATAGAGCTCCGTTTGTGGTCTTTTTGGAAATCATGGCTTTATAATATCATACAGATTCGATAAGTGCCTTGTCTGTAAAGTAGTGATCTAATAGTGTTATTTTTAATTGGGGGGTTTTCTATTGTCAATTCTAACTAATATATTTTGATTTCTATTTTAACTATTATAATTTAACAATAATTACAGGTATTTAAGTATTAAAATATATAATTATTTTAATATATTTTTAAATAATTTAACCATCATGTTTTTATTTAACCTTCCTGTATTTACATTTCTTGGGCTAGGATGGTAACAGGCTACTAGCTTTTTATTGTCAGGCAAATCAAAGAACTCTCCATGCTTAAACTTTGGTCTCTTACTAAACTTACTTATGTTTAAAGAATAATATTTAATAATGGCATCGAAAGCGATTTTACCTAATGCAACAATGTATATTGAATTTTTAATACATTCTAACTCCCTTTTGAAGTATTTTGAGCACTCATTAAGCTCCTCGCTAGTTGGTCTGTCGTTAGGAGGGACACACTTTAAGGCAGTAGTAATGTAAGTATTGTAAAGCTCTAAGCCGTCATTTTTACTTATGGAGTGTTCTTGGTTAGTCATTTTAGCTTCGTATAAGCATTTATAGAGAAAATCAGAGGATTTATCTCCTGTAAAAACTCTCCCAGTTCTTGTTCCTCCATGAGCAGCTGGGGCTAGCCCTACAATAAGTATTTCTGCATTAATATCTCCAAACCCAGTTATAGGTTTAGCCCAATAATCTTCATTTATATATTCTTTTCTTTTATTGTTTGAAATTTTTACTCTAAAATTTGTAAGTCTTTTGCACTTGTTGCATTGTATAATTT
>Ga0315316_10000649_pt1 | contig 23209 bp, 24 predicted proteins | sample M160m3416metaG_FD_203702 | JGI IMG/M metagenome (GOLD analysis project Ga0315316, IMG submission 203702) | Ammonia-oxidizing marine archaeal communities from Monterey Bay, California, United States - M1 60m 3416 | ecosystem: Environmental > Aquatic > Marine > Intertidal zone | place: USA... | reverse complement strand
TTCTTCAGTTGCAGCCTCAACAGGTGCTTCTTCAGTTGCAGCCTCAACAGGTGCTTCTTCAGTTGCAGCCTCAACAGGTGCTTCTTCAGTTGCAGCCTCAACAGGTGCTTCTTCAGTTGCAGCCTCAACAGGTGCTTCTTCAGTTGCAGCCTCAACAGGTGCTTCTTCAGTTGCAGCCTCAGCAGGTACTTCTTCTGGTGCAGGAGTGTTTTTCTCAATAATTGCAGCCGCTCTTGCTTCTTTAGCAGCAGATTCAGACTTCAATAAATCTGACTTTGCTTTCTCAGCGCTCTTATTAAGACCATCAATTTTTGCTTGAACCTTGGCTTCTTTTTCTTTAAGCCATTTTTCAAATTTCTTTTCAACATCTGCTTCAGTAAGTGCACCCTTAACTACTCCTTTCAATAAATGGTTTTTGTACAAAACTCCTTTGTATGAAAGTATTGCTCTCGCAGTATCAGTTAATTCTGCTCCTTTTTGAACCCAGCTCAAAGTATTTTCAAATTCTAAATTGATGACAGCTGGATTTTTAGTAGGATCATAAGTTCCTAACTTTTCAATAAATCGTCCATCTCTTTTAGATCGACTGTCAGCTGCTACAATGTGAAAAAATGGTTTTCCTTTTTTACCGTGACGTTGTAAACGAATTCGTGTTGCCATAATGAGTTATAATTTGAGGTACTAAACCTCGGTTAATAATTAAATTTTAAGAAGCGCAAAGATATCAACAATATCTGATTCACCAAACTTTAATTATAATACATTGCATTTTTATATAAAATAATTACAACTTTTTTTGTTTGGCATAATTTCTGATATTTGCAAAGTAAAAATAAACTTTATGAAATTATTCTTAGCTACGCTTGTTTTTTGTTCTATCGCAGTTTGTGGTCATTCTCAAACGAGTAAATCTCAAACCATATTGAATTCTCTTTCCGCTTCGATGAAAAAGATGAGCACCTTTTATGTAGAATTTAATGCAAACATTAAAAACACAGCAACTGGAGTAAACGAAAGCGAGAAAGGAATGGGTTGGGTAAAAGGCAACAAGTTTTTCGCTAGCTATGGAGAAATCACTCTATTATCAAATGGATATAAAACATGGACGGTTATTAACGAAGAAAAATCAGTATATGAATCTGAGACGAGTGATGATGAAGAAAGTATGAATCCTAAAAAGCTCATGACCATATGGGAATCAGGTTTCAAGAATAAGTATATGAAGCTTGCTTCTTTTAACGGGGAAAACGTACATGTAATCAATTTGTATCCAACAGATCCAGGAAACACAGATTACCATACAATTATTTTATATATTTCCGAAAAGTCAAAAGCCTTAAAAAAGGCCATTATGAAAACTAATGATGGAACTACCATGAGCTACCATTTGACTAAATTTGAAAGCAATAAACCAATCTCTGATTCTAAATTCACCTTTAACAAATCCAAATATCCTGGATTTGCCGTTATTAGAGATTAAAGCTTATACTGCAATCCGCAATTGATTTAAATACTTATTGTTCATTACTTGAGTATAAGGTGTAAATAAAATTGGCAACCCCAAATTAAACTCACTCGTCTGAATAGAAACAAACTATAACTAACAGACTTTAACTCTTTTTCCTTTTTTACCCCCCCCTGAAAGTAATTAGGTCTCGTTACTACTAAAAAAACTATTTCTTATGAAAACTCTTAAATTATTTTTCTTGATTGGGATTTTTTCTTTCCTTTCAAGTTACTCTTTTAGTCAAACTTCATGTTTCGACTCTTCTCTCGTAGATCAAAACATCATTTGCCCCCAGGTAATTGATCCCGTTTGTGGTTGTGATGGGGTAACCTACAATAATGCTTGTGAAGCCACATATTATTATGGAATAACAAGCTATACACCTGGACAATGTGGAGGGAATCCATGTAATTTCACTTTTAGCACATCAGTTACTGAACCAAACTGTTCTTATTCTTGCGATGGTTCAATAAGTGTTTGGGCGAGTGGAACGACAGTAAATCCTTTCAATTATACATATGTGTGGAGCAACGGATTCAACGATAATACCTTAGAGAATTTATGTTGTGGTTCATACACAGTATCTGCAACGGATTCATTAGGTTGCACAAATTCAACTACAATTACTGTTACATGTCCACCCGTGCTTCAAATAACGGCAACTTCAACTCCTCAAACCTACCAATCAAGTTCATCTAGTTATGGAAGCATTACAGTAAATGCTAATGGAGGTGCCCCAGGCTATTTATACAGTATTGACAACGGAAATTCATACCAAGGATCAAATACATTCTATGGTCTTTCTGCGGGTATTTACATTGTTCAGGTAATGGATGATAACGGGTGTATCGCTATTTATACCATTGAGGTTGACTACGATCCATGTCAAGCAAGTATCACATATACATCTGGCCAATCACCTTGTGATATTATTTTTTCTGCTACCGGTGCAGATAATTACTCTTGGGACTTTGGTGACGGGAATTCTGGCTATGGTCAGAATGTAACTCACACATATTCGGGTGATGGAACATATATTGTTTCATTAGGTGCATATTCAGCAAACGGCGGTTGGAATGGATCATTATGCGACTCAATTATACAAACAATAACAGTAACAGGATGTGGAGGTAGTACCAATTGCCAAGCCAGTTTTAATTTTGCAGATAGTAACTGTATTGTTGAATTTTATGGATCAGGAGCAAGTTCTTACACATGGAGCTTTGGTGATGGAACCTCGGGACAAGGTCAATATGATTACCATACTTATTCCAATAATGGCACATACAATGTTTGTATGTACGCTTATGATCAAAACGGAATGATTTGCGACACAGTTTGTCAAAATGTATATGTCAGTGGATGTAACAATACTGGAGGGGGTTGTCAAACCTACTTCACATACACAATGGGGCAATCACCATGTGAATACTATTTCACTGCGACAGGCGCCTCTACCTATACATGGGATTTTGGGGATGGCAATACTGGATCGGGTCAGAATGTTAATAATACCTATTCCAATGATGGAATGTATTATGTATTATTGATGGGGTATGATTCTAATGGTATTCTTTGTGATTCTATCTCTCAATATCTGACAATATCAGGATGCGGAAATAGCAGCTCCTGCCAAGCCAGTTTTAATTATGCAGATAGTAACTGTATTGTTGAATTTTATGGATCAGGAGCAAGTTCTTACACATGGAGCTTTGGTGATGGAACCTCTGGTCAAGGACAATATGAATATCATACTTATTCCAATAATGGCACTTACAATGTTTGCATGTACGCTTATGACCAAAACGGAATGATTTGCGATACAGTATGTCAAAATGTATATGTCAGTGGATGTAACAATACTGGAGGAGGTTGTCAAACCTACTTTACCTACACTATGGGACAATCACCATGTGAATATATTTTTACAGCAACAGGAGCCGACTCTTATTCATGGGATTTTGGTGACGGTAATACCGGAACCGGTCAGAATATATCACATACGTTTTCTTCTGATGGGATTTATTTCATCACCTTGTTAGGCTACAATCCAAATGGTGTTTTATGTGACTCAACTGGTCAATACTTGACGATCAATGGATGTGGATCAAATGGATGTGTGGCTGATTTCTATCCCTTTATAGATTCTAGCTGTACCGTTTATTTCACGAATGTTTCCTTGAATGCTTATTCATTTGAATGGGATTTTGGAGATGGAAATACTTCAACGGATATTGACCCCGTTCATACCTATTCTGATATGGGGCCACACATAGTTTCATTATATGCCTATGACATTCAGGGCTTATTATGTGACTCGATGTATCTCACAATTACTTTAATGGATTGTGGTGCTGGTATAGATGAGCACGATGCTGATTTTGGTTTAGAAATCTTTCCAAACCCAACTACAAATGGTGGAAATGTAAATTTAAATCTACCAAATTCAATGAAGGTTGAGGTGAAAATTCTTTCAGCAATGGGTGAGCTTGTGGATTTTATTTATTCAGGTCATTTAGATTCAGGAAGACAAAATATAAAATGGAGTAATAATGAAATTGCATCAGGTTTATACATTGTACAAATTTCTACACCATACGGTGTACAGAAAAAGAAACTACTCGTACAGAGATAGTTAATAGTTTAATAGCGCAAAAGGGTGGCAAATGCCACCCTTTTTATTTTTTCAATAAATTCAAAGATTAGTTATTCCTTTTCATTGCCCGATCCATTTCTCTTTTATCATCCTTAAGCTTTAAATCTTGGCGTTTATCATGTGTTTTTTTACCAGTTGCACACGCGATTAATATTTTTAACCATCCTTTTTCAGATAAAAATAATTTCAATGGAACAAGTGTATTTCCTTTTGTTTTTAAAAACTTTTCAATTTTTAGAATCTCTTTAGTATTTAGAAGTAATTTTCGATCTGTTCTTGGCTTGTGGTTGTTGTAGCTGCCCTTTTCGTATTCAGAAATATACATGTTTCGAATGAACACCTCTCCCCTTTCAAAAATCCCATAAGCTTCCATGATACTCGCTTTTCCGTTTCGAATACTTTTAATTTCTGTTCCTTTCAATTGAATGCCAGCGGTATACTGTTCAAGTATATGATACTCAAATCTTGCTTTTTTATTTTGTATGTTTATTTCCTTCTGTGGCATTTCAATTCAAAGTTAAGCATTGCCACTTAAACCATTCAATATTTACAGTCGAAAGAATGAAAATGATTACTTTTAATCATGCAAACTCCCTCAAAAATATTGGACAATGCTGTAGAACAGCTATCAAGTCTTCCAGGTATTGGAAAAAGATCGGCATTAAGGCTCGCACTTAATCTTTTACAAAGGAATGAGCAAGAAATACATGAATTCGCCAATGCCATAATCGATCTCAAATTAAATGTTTTTAATTGCAAAGAATGCGGAAATATTTCTGACCATTCAACTTGTGACATATGCTTAAACCCTAACCGAAATTCGGAAGTGATTTGCGTTATTGAGGACATACGAGATATCATTGCGGTTGAATCTACAGGAGCTTTTAAAGGGAAATATCACGTTCTAGGAGGAATAATCTCACCAATGGATGGCATCGGACCAAACGAATTGAATATACAATCACTCATCGACAAAGTACGTCTGGGACATGTAAAAGAAATTATTTTTGCGCTGAGCCCAACAATGGAAGGTGACACTACAAATTTTTATTTATTTAAAAAGCTTAAAGACTTTTCCCCCTTAATAACCACCTTATCTAGAGGCGTAACGGTTGGTGCAGAGCTTCATTACGCAGACGAAATGTCATTAGGAAGATCAATTACTCAAAGACAAAAATACAATCAGGAATGACTAAACTAATTACACTTGCACTGCTATTCTTTACAGTACCCTACACTTATGGTCAACAGGGGAAAACGATAGCCACTGCAACCACAAATCAAAACATTATTGACTATGTACATTCTGTAGATAGTACAATCATCATGATTGACTTTTTAGAAATCAAAAAATCAAAATGGAAAAGCAACTTCGATAAGGTTTCTGGACTAATTCTTTCTGGCGGAAGAGATGTTGGTCCCAAAAATTACGGAGTTAAAGACACCTTCAACCTTTGTGTAACAGATCCAAAAAGGGATGAAGTTGAGCTTTTTTTACTAAAAGCAGCTTTAAATGATTCTATTCCAATACTTGGCATCTGTAGAGGACACCAAATGACAAATGTAGGTCAAGGAGGAGCCCTGTACCAGGACATCCCCTCACAACACAAATCGGATGTCCAGGTTATTCACAGAGATAGCCTACAAGAAGATTATGTATACCATGACATTCAAATAGATACCACGAGTGCCTTGTTTGAAATATATGGAATTAGTCAAATGAATGTGAATAGTTTTCATCATCAAGCCGTAATTAAGGAAGGAGGTTCCATGAAAACTGTCGCAAGAGCTGCGGATGGCATTTGTGAAGCCGCAGAATGGGGAAAAGGATTAGAAGACAGATGGATTATCGGCGTACAATTTCACCCTGAAAGACAATTTAGAACTGACCAGCACCACACTAAGCTAATTCAGGCATATATTGAAGCTTGTTTCCCTTAGCTTCTAGATTTCCTAATGAGCTTAATCCCTTTTACAGCAAGTCCAAATGAGGCAAGAACTATGACATAAATCACTGTCAATTGACCAAAATGAATATTGTGATAAATAGAATATTCTCTAAGCAAAGCCACGAATAAAAAGCAAGTTCCAGTTGAGAGCATACTCGAATACTCATTAAAAATAACTTTACTCAATGAAAATTTATATTTAATAGGAATAAAACCTGTAACCTTAGGAATAAATACTGGAGTTACATTGCACCATTTGGTGTAAGCTGCTCCAAATTTCTTTGATAAAAAAGCCTCTTCTGCAAAAATGATTCGCTCATAGTACATCCAGAACATTAGAATAAGAATCAAGCTCAACCAAAAGCTGAATAAATAAATGGAAAGCCCAAACCAAATTAAAAAGTTGGCCACATAAAGAGGGTTTCTTACTAAGGAGTACCACCCTTTTGTATTTAATGAATCAGCAACCTGCTCATTTCTATTTCTTCCTGATGTTGCATCTTGTCTTGCTAAAATTACTTGTGCCCTAATCAAATGACCTAGAGCAATAAAGCCTATCGCAGAAAACAATACGGTGTATTCGACCGCTTTATGTTCGGTAAGACATTCAAAAGAATTGAAATAGCTTACAGGTATTGAAAATAGAATAAATAATATGGGAATAAAGCCTCTGTTTCGGAATAATAATTCGCCTTGCTTTTCTAAAGAATCTTGTAATTTCATTTAAATAAATTGAGTATATTGCAAATACATTCTGACAAAAGTAATCATTCTTCAAACTATGAAAGAAAAATTTGAATTAGAGTATCTATTAAAAACTTCAATTAGGGTCCTTGACAACATGATTGGTTCACCCAGTGGACTAAGTGAATGGTTCGCGGATAATGTTACTGTGCGGGATGACATCTATTCATTTGAATGGGACGGCACCATAGAAGAAGCAAGATTGATTCAGCGAAAAATGAATTCAAAAATGAAATTCAAATGGTTAGATGATGAAGAAAATGGAGATGATTATTATTTTGAAATTAATTTCGAAGTGGATTCAATGACGTCTACTGTCTCTCTAAATGTTATCGACTTTGCCGAACCTGGTGAAATCGAATCTGCAAAAATGCTATGGGAACAACAAATTAATGATTTGAAAAGAATTATTGGAGCATAAATCCATTAATTTTGCGTTAGTTTAATTAGAGTATAACCCATAAACTACAATTACATTGTTGCCTCGACTCTATTTATTTAGTCTTAGATCATTTATTGGACCATTCCTACTTACGCTTGTAATCTGTATTTTCATATTAATACTACAATTTTTCTGGGTCTATATCGATGACTTGATGGGTAAAGGTATTGATATCCTGATTATTCTTGAGCTTCTTTTTTATGTTTCAGCCAGCCTTATTCCGCTTGCGCTACCCTTAGCTATATTGATCTCGTCATTAATGACCTTCGGTAATTTTTCAGAAAACAATGAACTCACAGCCCTTAAATCTAGTGGCTTGTCTCTCTTTAAGATAATGAGACCTTTAATGGTACTGGTAATAGCCATTTCATTATTTACTTTTTATTTCTCAAACTATGTCATTCCTGTCGCAAACCTCAAGTGGCATTCTTTAATTTTTGACATTCAAAACACAAAAATCACAAACCTCATTAAGCCAGGTGTGTACACGAGTGAAATAGATGGTTACGCCATAAAAGTGGGTTCAGGTAAAAATGGAAAATATCAGGATGTCATTATTCATGACCATACGAATCCCGTTCAACTTAAAACAATTAAAGCAGAGGAAATCAGAATTTATAAATCGACAAATTCCCTCTATTTATTTTTTGAATTGATAAATGGAAATATATTTGAAGAGCTTGACATTCAAAATCCCATTTTTCTTCCTAATGGCACAATGCAGAACAAAATTCATATGAATCGTCCATCAAGGGTTTCACGATTTGATAAAGCTACATACAAAATCAATGTATCGGGATTTACCTTAAACAGAAGTGACAATGACATTTTTAAGGATAAATATGAAATGCTCAATGTATTCCAAATCAAAAATGCAATGGATTCACTGGAAACCAAGAGAAAAAAAATGAACAATGCCTATCTTTTAGTGAACAAGAGGGACCAATCTGTTTTTCGATTGCGCCAAATAAAAAGTATTGCTGATACAGCTCAACTTGAAGAGTTAACGAGTATCCAAACCAACGATATAAGCAAAGAGGATAAAGCCAATATTTACAAACAACTCGTTACCAAACTTAGGAGTAAAAATCAAAATCTTGAAAATCAGATTAAGTTTTTAGGGACTATAGAAAAAGACGCCAATAATTATTGGATAGAGTTTCACAGAAAATTCGCACTTTCAGTAACCCTTATCATTCTTTTCTTGATGGGGGCATCTCTTGGATCAATCATAAAAAAAGGAGGATTTGGAGCTCCTGTTGTCATTGCTGCAGTCATTTTTATTATTTATTTTTCTATCATTACCACTGGTGAAAACCTTGCAGAATCGCAGGTTATTAGTCCATTCTTTGGAATGTGGATGGCTTGCATTATTTTCACCCCTATAGCCTTCCTTTTAACAAGAGCTGCTGCGCGAGATTCTAAAGTCTTATCAAAAGAGAATTGGATCAGAATATTTAAATTAAATAAGGTTAAATGAAGGCATTTTTCATAAGTCACAAACCACCATACCCCATTATAGACGGTGGGTGTCATGCCATGGATAGAATGCTACGTGACTTTATACTGGCATATCCTGAGGCTTCTATAACCTACCTTTACTTTGAAACTGAAAAACATCCAGGCAAGAAAAACGCAACTCCATCTGAGTTCAATAATAATGTGAAATTTATTGGAGTACCAATATCAACGAAAATAAATCCATTTTCTGCTTTTGTACATTTATTTAACGGTAAATCTTATAACATAACAAGATTCATTAAGGAAAACATAAAGAATCAAATTGAAAAACTTCTCAGTGAAAACGACTTTGACATGATTCTATTTGAAAGTATATTTTCAGCGGGCTATGTGGACGTAATTAAAAGTTACTCTAAGGCGAAATTAGTATACCGAGCTCACAACGTTGAGCACAAGATTTGGGAAGATTTATCGGCCGGAGAAACAAACCCATTAAAAAAATGGTACCTAAACCATCTCTCTCAAAAATTAAAATCTTTTGAATTACAGTTTTTAAATAAAATTCACCTCATCATGTCGATTTCAGAAATTGATCAGGCATTTTTTCTGAATCATTCAAAAGCAACGAGCGTATATATTCCTGTATCCATGAAAAGCCAGACAAAAACATTTAGTGGTGTCAATTCTCTTTGTTTTTTAGGCGCATTCAATTGGATGCCGAATAAAGAAGGCATTTTATGGTTTGTAAATAATATTTTCAAAGAGTTAACATCAACATTTCCTAAGCTCACCTTAGAAATAGCCGGAAGCTTTTCAAATGAAATTTCCAGTCTCTCTGAAAAACCAAATATTCAACTTCATGGCTTTGTGGACTCGTCTACAGCATTTATATCTACCAATGGTATTTTCGTGGCCCCTTTACTTTCCGGATCTGGAGTAAAAATGAAAGTATTGGAAGCGATGTCTCTTGGAGTACCCTGTGTTCTCAGTAATAAAGCTGCTGAAGGGCTGAATTTACCTTCTATAATACCAGTTTGCAATAGCAAGGCTGATTTCATAGAAAAACTTTCCCTACTTTTAATAGATAAAGAGTTATGTGAAAAAATTGGCAAGGCTGGTCAGCGATTTATTGAAACTGAATTTTCATCGGAGCTCGTGTCTAAAAAATTAATAGGTGCTTTAAAAATATAAATAAATTGTCCCTTACCCTTAACATATTAATGTGGTCTTTCATTGCGCCTGTCATGTACACGTATTTTTTGTACCCATTGATTACTATTAGATTGGCAAAAAGAAAAGGATTAAAAAAAAGAAAAGGAAGCAGTAATATTACGAATACATCTATACTTATTGCCGCATACAATGAGGAGCTAGTCATCGAATCAAAAATCAAAAGTATTCTGGCATCTAAATATCCTACTGATCAGATTGAAATTTTAATCGGCACTGACAATTGCACAGACAATACGGATAATATTATTCAAGAATATGCCGAAAAATACAAGATTATAAGACATGTGAAATTTAGCGAGAGAAGCGGGAAAATAAAAATCATAAATTCCCTATTTGAGATTGCGAAGGGTGAAGTACTTGTCTTAACAGATGCAAATGTCATATTTACCGAACACACCCTTGATTCACTTTTAAAACATTTTGGCGATTCTAAAGTGGGACTTGTGGATAGCAACATGAAAAATTTCGGTATGAAATCTACAGGGATTTCTATTCCAGAGAAAACCTATATTTCGATTGAAGGAAAGCTCAAGTATGCGGAAGGAAATTTATGGGGAACCATGATGGGACCTTTCGGAGGGTGCTTTGCTGTAAGGAAAAGCTTGTTCTCCAAAGTTCCTGATAATTTTCTTGTTGACGATTTTTTTATCAACATGAAGGTCCTTGAAAATGGTTACTCTTGTTTGAATGAGCCCAATGCTATTGTTTATGAAGACGTGAGTAATAATTTGAGAGCTGAATTTATTCGAAAATCAAGAATCTCTGCAGGTAATTTTCAAAACTTAGCCCACTTTTTTAATTTGCTTTTCAAATTCAACAGGCTCTCTTTTGTCTTCATATCTCATAAAATTTTACGTTGGCTTAGTCCGTTTTTTATTTTAGCTGTTGGTGTTTTGCTATTCCTGTTATACGAAGAATCTCTCTTAAACGCTATGCTTTTAATTAGCTATACAGCTTGTCTTGGGATTGTAGCTATTGATCTTATCTTTATTAAACTCGGTATACATATTAAACCTTTCAGATATCTTACCCACTTCGCTGCGATGAATGCAGCGCTCTTTATAGGCTTTTTTAAATTCCTAAGAGGAAGTAAAAGTAGTGTATGGAAACGAACTGAAAGATTACAAGCCTGATTATCGAAGCATTAGAAAATGCTCATATTTATCCTTAACAAACAAGACCAGCTCCATCTCACTTGCAGTTTTTAGAAAATTCTCATTGATATTTAGAAAAGAGATAAAGGAGTCAAATTCGTTTTCATCGAGATCAATAATATCATAAGCAATATATAGAGCGAGGAGCTCTTTTACAATTCGACTCTGGTCATCCTTATACTCCTGCTCTGCAATCCAACGCTTATTTTTCTCCTTCCTTGAAAATGCTTGATATAAAGCGGTAATTGGACTTTCGAATGCGCTGATACCTGAAACCATTCGTGTATCTCTCATTGCCAACTCTGCTCTCTCTTCTTTAATTTGATTTAAAGTTTTCAAAGGACGAATCACTACCTCATCTAATTGCTGCGGAAGTCTTTCTATATTTTCATAAACTAGAAATTGACAGTTAGAATCAGGAATAATCAAATACCTAAATTTAGGATATTCTTTTATAGACAATACAATTTGATCACCATTTGAAACGTAGGCACTAAACTTACCATTTGGCTGACCGAAAACTCCCTTACCTGTAGTTTTATTAACCACCATCAAATTGTAAAATGAATTTGGTCTTAGGCTATCTACAACCCTTCCTTTTAAGAGTATTCTCTCACATTGCTGGTGACTGATAGAGGCGATTAAAAGACAAAAGAATAGTGAAAGAAAATATCTCATTGTAAATCAATTAATTGCAAAAAATGGATGCCATTTCAATGATTCCCCAAAGAAAATAAACAATAATATGGGCGCACATAAACATATAATCCATGTCAATACAACTCCAATTTTAAATAAAACAGAAGAATCCATTATGAGTGGAGTTTCCAATACTGAATTCACATTTTCGGCTACTAACAAATCATTGGAGCTACCAGAAAGCTCATTATACTTTTTAAGGGATGGATTGTGGTCCAATACTATATTCCGAATTAAAGAATAATCCTTGTTACTCAATTCTTCATAAGAAACTCGGTAATTAATCTGATTTCGGGTAAACTCCTTTCGAATCACATACTTCTTTTGAATAGACCTCACTCGAAAAGACATTAAAAAACCAAAAAGCATTAAAGGCCATGAATCAGCAAAAAAGCCAGCCGCAATTAAAACCAAGGAAGAAACCAATGAAAAAATCATAAGAAACAAATCGTGATCATACTTTACCAATAATCTGAAAAGCTGCCCCCCATCCAATGGATCCAATGGTATGAGGTTTATCATGTTCAATATCATAAATATTAAACTGAGATTAAATAACCATACCAATTCATATTGAACAGAAAAAATACTACCAATTATCCCCAAAATAATTCCAGGAACTGGTCCGCCGAGAATGACAAAAAAGCTTTCCTTTTGGGAATAGATCTTTTTTACACCTTGAACAAATGCGCCCATCAGCGGAACAAACATCATCTTGACATTTTTATACTTAAAAAACTTCATGAAAAGAAAATGTCCCATTTCATGAATAAATAAAACAACGATTAAGAATACAAGGAATTGAATACGATCAGCAAATAGAATCATAAAAGAAGCCACAAAAAGAATCAATGACAATAAAGTCATACTCCATCCTGACTTTTCTTCTTTCTTAGGCAAGACTGGTTTTTGTGGGTAAAAATCAAATTGCTCTTCCATAAATATTATAATACAGGCATACCACCTTTCATATTCTTCATTTGACTCATCATTCCTGACATTGCTCTTGGATTACTCATCATTTTCATCATCTTTCGCATCTCCTCAAACTGTTTGATCAGCTTGTTTACCTCTTGTACTGATGTTCCGCTTCCTTTAGCTATTCGACTCCTACGTGATGCATTTAAAACACCTGGACTTGTTCTCTCTTCTTGAGTCATTGAATGAATGATCGCTTCTATTCCTTTAAAAGCATCGTCAGGAATATCAGCACCTTTCATAGCTTTACCTACTCCGGGAATCATTCCCATTAAATCTTTTACATTACCCATCTTCTTGATCTGCTGAAGCTGAGATAGGAAATCATTGAAATCAAACTGATTTTTTAATATTTTCCTTTGAAGCTTTTTTGCTTCTTGTTCATCAAATTGTTCCTGTGCTTTTTCAACTAGAGAAACGACATCTCCCATTCCAAGAATCCGGTCCGCCATTCTGGATGGATAGAATACGTCTAATGCATCCATTTTCTCACCTACACCAACAAACTTAATAGGTTTATTTACCACTTCTTTAATGGTTAAAGCTGCTCCACCTCGTGTATCTCCATCCAATTTGGTTAGCACTACTCCATCAAAATTGATTCTTTCGTTAAATGTTTTTGCCGTATTTACAGCATCCTGACCAGTCATAGAATCTACAACAAATAGGGTTTCAGAGGGATTTATAGACTTCTTTAGGTTTTCTATTTCATCCATCATCACCTCATCTACAGCTAATCGTCCAGCTGTATCGACAATTACAACATTAAATGCCTCGGCTTTGGCTTTTTTTATGGCAGCCTTCGCTATATTAATAGGATTCTTTTCTTCCTTATTGGAAAATACTTCAATGTCAAGCTGTTCACCTAAGACATGAAGTTGATCTATAGCTGCAGGACGATAAACATCACAAGCCACAAGAAGAACCTTTTTACTTTTTTTCTTTGTAAGGTAGTTACCCAGCTTACCAGTAAATGTTGTTTTACCAGAACCTTGAAGACCTGACATTAAAACTACAGAAGGATTTGAATCGAGATTTATAGCTACTTCATTTCCTCCCATTAGCTTAATTAGCTCCTCATGACAAATTTTTATCATGAGCTGACCAGGAGAAACTGACTTTAAAACGTCACGCCCTAAGGCCTTTTCTTTTATGGTATTTGTGAATTTTTTTGCGGTTTTAAAATTGACATCCGCATCCAATAAAGCTCTTCTAACTTCCTTAAGGGATTCTGCAACATTTATTTCGGTAATCTGACCGTGACCTTTTAAAACTTTAAATGCACGCTCAAACTTCTCTGTTAAATTATCAAACATATTGTAAAATTGAAGCTCAAAGATACTGAATTGAATCAATATAGCCTGTTAACAAAAGCTATAAAAACAAAGAGCTTAATTTAGAAATGAGTAACCAAATTGTGTTTGTCAATCAGCTTTCTCATGTTAATTAAGGCATAACGCATTCTTCCCAATGCAGTATTGATACTAATATCTTTAAGCTCTGCTATTTCTTTAAATGATAAATCCTGAAAAATTCGAAGCCTAATAATTTCTCTTTGTACCAAAGGAAGATGGTCTATTAATGAAACCATTTGGGTTTCAAGCTCTTCTCTTGTCTTAATTTCTAGGTAGTTTTGCTCGCCAGAATCGATCTTTTGAAAAATAGAATAGCTAGAGTCAAAAGGACTCGTTTCAGATATCATTCGCATTTTACTCTGTCTACGAAAATGGTCAATTACAAGATTATGAGCTATCCGCATGCACCAGGGTAAAAACTTACCCTCTTCATTATAATTGCCAAGCTTTATTGTATTGACGACTTTTACAAATGTGTCTTGAAAGACATCATTAGAAAGCTGTCCATCTTTCAGTTTTGAATATATGTATCTATATACACGATCCTTGTGTCGAAGCAATAATGTTTCAAATGCTTTTTCGTTTCCATTAATATATGCGGTAATTAAATCGCTATCACCTAAATTAGAGAGTACCATTACTTACGTTTTCGTTGTTATTTCAACTATTAAAAGTAAATTTGGTCTATAGGCGTATTATTTAAGCGTTAAGGGTACTAATGTAGAGTGAAAAAAGGGATCTACCAAATATTTAATAGATTTTAAAAAATTTATGAGAAATCAAATGATTTTGTTTGGTTGGATTACCCTACTCTTGTTCCCAGTTCCTGGTTTTTATTTGCAATATTATTTCAATGATACCTCAATTATTGAATTTATTGCTTTGGATGATTTTCGTATCGTTCCTATCGTTTATGGACTTCAACTCGGAATTGTTTATGGTTTCCTTGCTTATCTGTTTATGAAAGCTCCATTTTTTGAAAAAGTACCCGTAAAAATCAACAAATTGGTTCGCGACATGAAACTTACGGTTCTAGACGGATTGTTTCTGTCCTTGTGCGCAGGCATAGGTGAAGAGCTACTATTCCGGCAAGGGATTCAACCTTTTATTGGAGTCATCCTAACATCAGTATTATTTGTTGCTTTACACGGATATCTCAATCCATTCAATCTCAGGTTTTCAGTGTATGGATTAATTGTACTCCCATTCATTATTTTAATTTCCTATGGACTTGACTCTTTTGGTATTTGGTTTTGTATAGCCGCTCATTTTTCTTACGATGCCGTGTTATTTACTTTTATGCTCAAAGAAGATTCTTCAGTGCCTAACCATAAGGAACTTACATGACTCATCTCTATTTCAATGCAATACGATTAATATGGGTGATTAGTGCCGCATTTATTCTTTTAGAAGATAAAATCACGCTGCACAAAAAAATAATCCAATTGGGTCATCCCGGAATTGATCGACTGATGATATGGTCAACTTATGTTGGAGATGGATTATTTCTTGTTTTTATATTCATTGTATTTCTTTTTATTCGAATTAAAACTGCCGTAATCCTATTGCTTTCATTCTTGGTTTCTTCAGCGATTACCCAATTGTTAAAGCATACCTTATTCTTTGAATATAAAAGGCCCTATTTTTATTTGGAAAATGACCGAGCATTCCGACAGATCTCCGATTTTACATACCACACAGAGCATTCCTTTCCTTCCGGACATGCCACTACTTGTTTTGTTTTATTCACCATATTGGCCTTACATTTTGAAAAGAAGTACCTACTTCAAATACTATTTTTAGTAGGAGCCTTGTTCTTTGCATTTACACGAGTCTATTTAAGTCAGCATTTCCTTCAAGACATCATTGCTGGATCGATTATTGGTGTTTTAATTACTCAATTGTTTTGGAAATGGTTAAACCCCAAATTTTTAAAGCTTGATAGGGCTATTAAAATAATGTCTAAACATTAATGGAGAATACTTCTGTTTTTGAATACTTATTTAAAATTAAAAATGCAGCACTCAAGGTGTCCTAATGAAAGGAAGAATAATTAAATTTGTCGAAAAAAAATATGCCTAGAATATCTCGCAAAGCGGTGATCATGCCCGAGTCTCCAATCCGGAAACTTGTTCCCTATGCAGAAAAAGCTAAAAAAGAAGGTACTCATGTATACCACCTAAATATTGGTCAACCTGATATAGAGTCACCTAAGGCAGCTATAAGCGCAATTAAAAATATAGATCTAAAGGTCATAGAGTACAGTCACTCAGCAGGTTTCGAATCATATAGAGAGAAGCTGGCTAAGACCTATTCCAATCAAGGAATTATGGTAACAGCAGAAGATATTCTCGTGACGACTGGAGGTTCAGAAGCATTGTTATTTGGATTAATGACAGCTTGCGAACCTGACGATGAGGTTATTATTCCTGAGCCATTTTACGCCAATTACAATGGATTCGCTACAAGTGCTAGCTTGAATGTGGTGCCTGTGTCAGCTAACATAGAGGATGGATTTGCCCTTCCTCCTATTTCAGAAATAGAGAGTAAGGTTTCTGATAAAACTAAAGCAATTGTTATTTGTAATCCAGGAAACCCTACAGGCTATGTATATTCAGAAGAAGAGCTTCTCAAGCTTAAAGATATAGTTCTTAAATACGACTTATTCTTATTTGCGGATGAGGTTTATAGAGAGTTTTGCTATGATGGAACCAAGCCTCTTTCAGTGATGCAACTTGAGGGAATTGAAAACAATGTGATTATGATTGATTCTGTATCCAAGAGATATTCGATGTGTGGATCTAGAATTGGTGCATTAGTTTCAAAAAACAAAGAAGTAATATCTGCAGCTCTAAAATTTGGACAAGCGAGGCTGTCCCCTCCTACTGTAGATCAAATTGCCGCAGAAGCGGCTTTAGACACTCCTCAATCCTATTTTGAAGAGGTGCAAAGAGAATATCTTGAAAGAAGAAACATCATGGTTGATGGACTCAACAATATACCAGGAGTATTCTGTCCTAAACCGAAAGGTGCATTTTATTGTGTGGCAAGGTTCCCTGTCAAAAATGCAGAAGATTTCTGCCAATGGCTATTGGAGGAGTATTCATTTGAAGGACAAACCGTAATGATGGCTCCTGCTAATGGATTCTATTCGAGTAAAAATCTTGGTATCCAAGAAGCCAGAATTGCTTATGTTCTTAACAAGGAAAGCTTGATTAAATCTATTGAGGTACTTAATGAAGCACTAAAGGTATATCCCAATAGAATTTAAATCAAAATGGCCGATAACATAAAGAATTATCTTGAACAAATTCCTCAAGAAAGAATAAAACCGTTTAACGATTTAAGAGAAGTAATTCGAACAAACCTACCCAAAGGGTTTGAAGAGTCTTTTCAATATGGCATGATTGCCTACATTGTGCCTCATTCTATCTATCCTAATGGGTACCATGTAGCACCAGAGCTTCCATTGCCTTTTATCTATATTGCCAATCAAAAAAACTTCATTTCTCTATACCACATGGGGATTTATGCAGAACCTAGAATCTTAAATTGGTTCGTAAATGAATACCCAAAACACTGCAAAAGAAAACTTGACATGGGTAAATCATGTATTCGTTTCAAAAAAACAGATGATCTACCTTTGGCTCTAATTGAAGAGCTCATCTCTAAAATGTCATGTGAGTCATGGATTCAGATATATGAATCCAATATTAAATCAAAATGATTCTTATGAATGCATTGAATTTTTGAATAACTTAGATTCAATGAATTTTGTGATTGTAGATGTTGAAACCACAGGAGGAAGTCCCAAAAGCTCTAAAATAACTGAGCTTGCCATGTACAAGTACGACGGAAATGAAATCATTGATGAATATTCTTCTCTAATTAATCCAGAACAAGACATTCCTGAATTCATCGTCCGATTAACAGGAATAACCAATGATCATGTAAAAAATGCGCCAAAATTTTTTGAAGTGGCTAAGGAGGTCATTGATTTTTTTGAGGACAGTGTTTTTGTTGCCCACAATGTTTCCTTTGATTACGGCATGTTCAGATCAGAGTTTAAGACCTTGGGCTATGACTTTCGAAAACCTCACCTATGTACGGTTGTAGCATCAAGACAAATCATTCCTGGTTATGAATCTTATAGCCTCGGTAAGCTGAGTAGACAAATTGGTATTCAAATAGAAAACCGTCATAGAGCTGGAGGAGATGCATTAGCAACTACAAAGCTGTTTGACATCCTATATAAAAAAGACAAGTCCAGTTTGTCATCCTTAATTAAACAAGAGCTAAACCCTAAATCGGTTCACCCTAACCTAGACATTAACACTGTTGATGCTCTTCCGAACAAAACAGGCGTTTACAAGTTTTTTAATGAATTTAATCAGATCATTTATATAGGAAAAAGTGTTCAGATTAAAAATCGAGTGGAGCAACATTTGCGTAATAACAAATCAGCAAAAGGCATTCGAATGATTGAAGAAATATCAAAAATAGAATATGAGCTTACGGGTTCAGGTTTGATTGCTTTACTCCTGGAATCAGAGCAGATAAAGGAACACCAGCCAAAATTCAATAGAAAGCTCAGAAAAAGTAAATTTCCTTTTGGATTATTTGATCATCTAAATAAACAAGGATACATTGAGTTGAATATAGAATCGATTAGCAAAAATGAAAATATTCCACTACTTCATTTTAGCACTAAAAAGGAAGGTGTTGCTTATCTCAGAAATTTAGTTGAGACTCATACATTATGTCAAAAACTTTGCGGATTATACAGCTCCAAGACTTCTTGTTTTCAATACGAAATCGATGCTTGTAATGGTGCGTGTATAGCGGTAGAGAAAGCTTCAGATTACAATGATAGAATCCAGTCCTATATTGAAACACTTCAATATAATGGCAGGAGCTTTATGATTTTAGAAAGAGGTCGGGAACGAAATGAAAAAAGTATTGTTTTAATAAAAAATGGAATTTATCAAGGATACTGTTATGCACCATACCAATATTATACGAAAAGCATTGATCAGCTTAACGACATACTCCTTTTTAAGAAAGAAGATCGAGATGTAAAATCCATCGTTAATTCATATCTAAGAAATAGTAAAAAGCATAAAATAATCGAACTCACAGAGAATAAATGAAAGGTAAATTGACCATTCTTGGATCTGGAACTTCGCAAGGTGTCCCTGTGATAGCTTGTGATTGCAAAGTCTGTTCATCAACAGATGCAAAAGACAATAGAACTAGAACCTCAGTGCTTATTCATATCAATGGAGAAAATCATGTGATTGATACAGGTCCTGATTTTAGAGCTCAAATGCTTCGTGAAAATGTTCAATCTCTCAAATCAGTGATCTTTACTCATGAACACAAAGATCATATTGCTGGACTGGATGATGTAAGACCATTCAATTTTAAAGAGAAGAGAAGTATGAATGTTTATGCATCGGAGCGTGTTGAGCAAGCCTTATTAAGAGAGTACCATTACATATTTGCAGCGAATAAATACCCAGGTGTGCCTAATATAAACCTTACTTTGTTTGAAAATGAGAAATTCGAAATAGATAAGGGTATTGAATTAGTACCCATTGAAGTATTACATTTCAAGCTTCCGGTATTCGGTTTCCGAATTGGCGACATCACCTACATTACAGATGCCAAAACAATTTCAGAAAAAGAAAAAGAAAAAATAAAGGGCAGTAATATTCTAATTATTAATGCTTTGAGAAGAGAGCCGCATATGTCACACTTTAATTTAGACGAGGCACTTGCCTTCATTGAAGAAGTCAAACCTCTACGTGCCTATTTAACTCATATCTCACACCTTTTCGGTACACATGCTGAGATTGAAAATGAGCTACCTCATAATGTCCATATGGCATATGATGGATTGTCACTGGATTTTACATACTAACATTTTATTATGGATTAAATCTACATGTGTGGATGTAATCAGTTGCTATAATTAAATACCTTCGAAATATGGCAGATGAAAAATTCATTGATATTAAGCGATTAATAAAGAGCAAAAACCCCAAACTGCTCAAATGGCTTCCTGGATTTGTGATAAGCTACCTTAAGCGTATACTTCATCAAGAGGAAATCAATTCCTTTTTGAAAGAAAATAAGAATAAGAAAAATCAAGAATTCTGTGATGAAGTAATGAAATACTTCAATATTAAGGTTCAAGTCAATGATATACATCACATCCCAAAAGAAGGTCCGGTGATTCTCATAATGAACCACCCATTGGGTGGTATGGATGGAATTGCGTTTATTTCAGGAGTTATGAATCACAGACCAGACATAAAGTTCATTGTGAATGATCTCTTAATGAACGTTGAAAACCTCAAAGATCTTTTTGTTGGAGTGAATAAGCATGGGAAAAACAATGTATCTGTTCGAAACCAAATTAAAAATGCCTTTGATGCGGATCATGCCCTCTGCATTTTTCCAGCTGGATTGGTGAGCCGAAAAGCCAAAGGAAAGATCAGAGATCTTGAATGGAAAAAAACCTTCGTAACCTATGCCAGAGAACTTAATCGACAGGTAGTACCGATCTTTATTGACGGAAAACTCTCACCCTTCTTTTACAACCTTTATCGGTTAAGGAAGTTTTTAGGGATTAAAGCCAATGTTGAAATGCTCTATCTGTCAAATGAATTATTTAAGCAACGAAATCAAACCATAACCTTTCATGTTGGCGCAGCCATTCAAGGAAAGAATTTTCACTCGGAGCTTCCCGAGTTTAGGGCAGCACAAGAATTTAAGAAAGAGGTTTATTCGATTAAAGAAAAATTATCATGAAAACAATTGATCCGATAAACCGAAAGCTAATTAAAACAGAACTTAATTCTACGACCTTTATCAGAAACACAAGGAAAGGAGAAAATGAAATATACATAGTCAATCAACACAACTCACCAAATGTGTTAAAAGAAATTGGGAGATTAAGAGAGGTCACCTTTCGAGCCTCAGGTGGAGGAACAGGAAATTCAATAGATTTAGATCATTACGATACAGATGAAATTTGCTACGAGCAGCTTATCGTGTGGTCACCTGAAGACGAAGAAATCATTGGAGGTTATCGATACATAAAATGCAATAATGCCATTACAAAAACCGGTGACATATTACTATCTACAACCCATTATTTTGATTTTTCACCATCATTTATAGATGAATATCTACCCTACACTATAGAATTAGGTAGGAGCTGGGTACAACCTAGTTTTCAACCATCTATAAATCCTAGAAAAGGATTATTTGCCTTAGATAATATTTGGGATGGACTGGGTGCTTTAATTAAATTTAATCCAGAGATTAAATACTTTTTCGGTAAGGTTACTATGTATCCAAATTATAATATTGAAGCTAGAAATTTTCTACTCCAATTCATGAATTATTATTTCCCTGACACTGAAAATCTATTAAGTCCGCACCAGCCTTTGGATTTTAATGCAAAAAAAGAAGAATACCTTTCCGTATTGAGAAATTTAGATTTTAAAGAAGGTTATAAAATATTAAATGCATATGTCAGAGAGCGATCTGAATTTGTACCTCCATTGATTAATATATACATGAACCTATCCCCTAGCATGAAAACTTTTGGAACTGCACTTAATTCAGATTTTGGAAATGTAGAGGAAACTGGAATATTGGTGACAATTCATGATATTTTTGAGGAAAAAAAAGAAAGACACATGGACTTTTAATCAACTCTCATACTTCTCTAAGAGCTCCTCAATATTTTCAATTCCTGTCAATCTTTTTATTCTCTTCTTTAATCGACCTATCTTAACATCAACATGAGTTACGTTAAGCTTTCGAGAAATATATGTCGAAGGTTTATTATAGTAATACTTCATTTTTAGCATTAAGGCCTCCTGTCGCGAAACCAGTTTAAGAACAGATTGCATAATCTGATAAGAATTGACATCACCGGAAAAATCGAATATCGGAGTATCTACATTCAATCCTTCAGAATATTGCTCCAAATGGGTTGTCATAAAACCATCGGCGCTGTACTTTATTTTTCTTTTCGCATTTTTTTTTCTGAGTTGAGATTTACAAAAATTAGCTACAACCGCTTTTAACCAAGTTGCTGTATGAAGTAAATCAATAGATTTAGAATACTGAGCTTCAATTAACATGAACAAATGAATAGAAAACTCCTGATAGGTGTCTTTTTGATCTTCTGTGTTTTTGAAATGAGATCGAATTACACTAACAAACATTAAGTCATACCTATTCATGATTTCATTGAATAGAGAATGATGAAGATGGTAATTCATAGTTTTTTAAGATGTAAACTCGGTCTGATCTGAAATTATTTTTTCAATTCCGTTCACTTCTAATATATTAACATCAAAGCATATCTCAACTCTCTTTAACATATTTTGTAATATTTGAGCGCTAGATTCTTTATTTTCTCTAATCAAGAAAGTATTCATTTTATACTTCTTAAGAAGGTAAATCAGACTAGAAATCTCTTTTCGAATATTATGAGCCACCATACCACCTGGATAAAGAAAAACAAATGCATCATATGATTTTTTTGGTTGAACTTGAATTTCCTGACGAATTAAATGTGGATTCTGATTGTTTTTAGCAAAACAAAACGCCTGGTATAAAAGCTCTGTCGGATCCCCTATAATTAAGCATTGCTCAAATCGAGGGTCCTGTCGAATAACAATAGACAATGCAAAAGATAGCTCCGATAAATTATATTTCCCATTAAAATCTATCGGTATATCATTAAAAATAAACTGATTAGGCTCATCAACCGAAAAAGGATCTTTCTTTTTATATTTTAACGAATTGATAGTAATATTTGATGAATTACTTAGTTCATTAAGATATAGATTTGCATGTGTACCTATCAATAAAATAGAGTTAAATGTAGATTTTTGCATAGGCATTTATTATTTCTAACGGTAATTAATTTAAAATATAACAAGAATCAAGTAATTTTTCTAAACAAAGCAATTATTTTTACGTTAAGACGTTTTAATTTTATGTG
>Ga0315316_10000648_pt1 | contig 23244 bp, 24 predicted proteins | sample M160m3416metaG_FD_203702 | JGI IMG/M metagenome (GOLD analysis project Ga0315316, IMG submission 203702) | Ammonia-oxidizing marine archaeal communities from Monterey Bay, California, United States - M1 60m 3416 | ecosystem: Environmental > Aquatic > Marine > Intertidal zone | place: USA... | reverse complement strand
GCGACCAATGCTTATTGCTAATCAAATAATTAATTAGCTTTTCACTTGTTTCATTATTAACTTGATTTGATGGATTAGAGACTCTAGCACAAAAGGCAATTAATTCTTGTACATTAGATACTCCATCTCCTAAAAATTCTTCTGTGGGTTTAGAAAAACTTACTAATCTTATCTTCAAACTAGACTATCTCCAAACGTATCTATAAGTAAATTCAAATATGATTCATTAGATTGATTTACAAAACTAATATTATTATTCTCGAAGTCATATAAAGTATCATCTAGCAATTCTGAGCAAACTATACTAATATTTTTCATCCTTTTCTCAACAATATCTATAAAAGAAATGGTAACAGGTGAGAGAAAATTGTCAGCAAAAATAATTAAATTATCGCAGGAATTCAACATCATCCAAGAATCCTTCAGGTCCCATTGAGAGAATTCTTGGCCTACAAAGGGAATACTAGGCTTTAAAATATTTTTTCCACAAGCGCTACAATTGAACTCCTTTTTATCTTTAATAATCAACATTGAGTCTTTATCCATACCGCACTGTGAACAATAAAACCAAGTAATATTTCCTTCAAGCTCAATTAATTTTTGAGCTCCATGAACTTTTAATAATCCATCAATATTTAAATTTATTACGCCTAATATTTCTTTATTTTTCTCAATTTGTAGAACTTTTTTATAATTTGATGATAAATTTAAGGGGGCAACTTCTTTCATTGTCTTTTGAAAATCGTCCAAAAATCTATCTCTAACTAGAATATCAGACCTGAAACTTCCAATATTGGGCCGAGTTTCATAGCTTAACAACTTCTCTAATTTCCCTTCTTTGTAAAAGTTCTTTTCTAATAGAATTACAGTATTTTTAATTACACACCTCTTATATCCCCCCATATAACTTTATGAACTTGCGGTACAACTCTGACCAGCAATCTATCTTTAAGGACTAATTCTGCTAATACCTTTAAATCGCTCCCAAAAACCGGTTGAAAAACTACTTTTGCTATTAAGTTGCTCTTAGCAACTATCTTCCTTGCGTATTCGTAATCTGTAAGATCATTTATAACAAATTTGACCTGATCTTTTGCTTCTAGTTCCTCTAAAAAAGAAATATTTGTCTTTTTTTCCATACCCGAGCTTGGACATTTACAATCCATACTAATCATTACATTAGAATTTTTAAATATTTCCGGTGGCCTAATATACCCAGCTGTTTCTAATAAAATCTTATATTTTCTTTTTAATAAGATATCGGCCAGATATTCCAGTTGAGACTTTTGATCAAGGGGCTCACCTCCGGTAATGCAGATATTTTTACATTCAATATCATCTATTTTATTTAATAAATCTTCTATTGGTAACTCCTTGTACTCGTCTCCTTGAACAGCGTACATTGAATCACACCAAGAGCATCTAAGACTACATCCATACAATCTAACAAATATAGTTGGAATTCCGACTTGCAGACCTTCTCCTTGAAGAGAATAGAAGATTTCATTTACTTTTATTTTCATAATTTCTCGATTTGGGCAATTCCATTAAACTTTCTGCTACTGCTCTTTCTACCAGAGGATCTGGCAAATTAGCTTCTTCAAAACCTCTAGCCCTTAGAAGGTTAGCGTGATCATTAGATGTAGGAGGGTATTTACCATCATAACTAGTATGTGAGAAGGACAATGCCTCCCAGCATTTATTAGGAAGTTTTTTGGCCATTAGAACAATCTCTGACTTCTTCAAGTCCATTAAAGGGGCTAAGATTTTTATCTTTCTTTCCATTCCCAATGCAATAGTTTCCTCTAAGCTTTCTATGAAATCCATCCGACAATCAGGGTATCCGCCAAAGTCCTCTTGGCAAATACCTGTTATCATAGTATCAATATCCATTGAATATGCTTTGTTAGCCGCAATAGATAGAAATAACAGGTTCCTGCCTGGAACAAATGTTTTTTGAATCCCTGGACTAACATCCTCTAAACTTGAAAACTGATCAAGAGCTATGTCCTTATTTGTAAGTGGAGAATTGCCAGAAAAAAGAGGTCCTATGGATAAAACTTCATGATTATTGATTTCTGCCAACTCTGCAGCTTTCCTTGCTGATTCAATCTCTATGCTATGCAATTGATCATAATCAAATGTTAACGCTGAACATTCATAACCATTACTAATAGCCCAAAAAAGACACGTAATCGAATCTTGGCCACCACTTAAAATAACTAATGCTTGTTTCATAAATTTATTAGATAATATTATATATTCATGGATACAATTAGAAAAATAGTTTTTAATGATTTAATAGAAATTACAAACTTAGAAAAAGAAATTTTTGAAGATAGTTGGGCATTAAGAACAATTGAAAATCAGATTACAAGTGCACAGACTATAAATCTCGCTATAGTACAAAATACAAAAATTATAGGTTACATACTAGCTAGAATCTACATGGACTTTCTTGAAATTGAACGTATTGGTGTAGTAAAGAATGAAAGGAGAAAGAAAGTAGGTGAAAAATTAATATCAAAGATAGAAACTATTGCGCGACACATGAAAAAAGAAAGAATCACTCTAGAAGTTGCAGAGAACAATACAAATGCAATTAAACTATATAATAAGCTATCCTACAAAAAAAATGGTGTTAGAAAAAAATACTATAAATTAGATAATCAAAATGCCGTATTAATGAGCAGAGAACTAGACTGACCCTTTATATCTTCCATGGACGAGCTCTAGAGCTTGGGTCATTTCCCCAATAGTGCAATATTCTCTAACAGCATTTAGAATAAATGGCATAATGTTTTGGCTGTTTTCTGCGGCTTTTGTTAGTGAGGCTAAACAATCTTTTACCTTTGTATTATCTCTTTTACTACGCAATATTTTGAGGCTTTCATTCTGGTTTTTTTCCAAATTTTTATCTATGCCTTGAATAGGAGGGACTGCTTCTTCGTCTGCCTTAAAATCGTTAACCCCAACAATGATTCTTTCTTTCTTTTCTAACTCAATCTGAAAGTCATATGCTGAATTTTCAATCTCACTTTGGATGTAATTATCTTCTATACATTTAACCATCCCACCCTTCTCTTTTATAATATTAAGATATTCGTATACCTTTTCCTCGATTTGATCTGTTAAATTCTCTATAAAATATGAACCTGCAAATGGATCAATGGTATTCGCCACTTCACATTCATGAGCGATAATTTGCTGAGTCCTTAAAGCTATTGTCGCAGATTCTTCAGTAGGCAATCCCAGAGCTTCATCAAAAGAGTTTGTATGAAGCGATTGTGTCCCGCCCAAAACAGCAGCCATAGCTTGCATTGCTGTTCTAACAATATTATTTAGGGGTTGTTGTGCAGTAAGTGTCACTCCACCAGTCTGAGAATGAGTTCTAAATTTACAAGCACCGTCGTCAAGTACACCAAAATCTTTTCTTAATATATTAGCCCATATTCTTCGTGCTGCTCTATATTTAGAAATTTCTTCAAAGAAATTCCCATGTACGGCAAAGAAAAAGGATACTCTTTTGCATATTCCGTCAATATCTAAATTTCTTTCTTTTGCAATCTCAAGATACTCAATTGCATCCGCTAGCATAAAAGCAACTTCCTGAACTGCTGTTGATCCAGCCTCTCTTATATGGTATCCGCTGACACTGATGGGGTTCCATTTAGGGACAAAGTCCTTACAGTATTCCATTAAATCTACGCTAATTTGAACTGATGGATTTGGTGGAAATGCATATGTACCTCTAGCAATAAATTCTTTTAATAAATCATTTTGAGTGGTTCCCATTATTTTATCTGCCGAAACCCCTTGTTTCTCAGCAGCAACTATATACATTGCCAAAAGCATGGATGCTGTTGCATTAATAGTCATTGAGGTTGAAACTTTATCTAAGGGTATACCATCAAATAAAATTTCTATATCTTTCAAAGAATCAATTGCAACTCCCACCTTGCCAACCTCACCCTTACTAACTGGTGCGTCGGAGTCGTAGCCCATCTGAGTAGGAAGATCAAAAGCCACGCTTAGTCCAGTTTGTCCTTTATCTAATAAATATTTAAATCTTTGGTTTGTCTCTTTAGCTGATCCAAAACCAGCATATTGACGCATAGTCCAGAACCTACCTCTATACATTGTAGGTTGGACACCCCTAGTGAAAGGAAATTCTCCAGGAAGAGAATTCTTATCATCTAAGTTTTCTGATAAATCTTTACTTGTATAGAATCGCTCTATCTTAATATTAGATGTTGTTTGAAACTCTTCTTTTCGTTCTTTTAATTTTTCTTTGTATTTTTTTTCCCAATCAACCTTTTTCATAACTAAGACACCCTAACTATATTCTCCTTGGCTAAAGCTATTAAAGAATCCTTATACTTGCTATCATCTAAAGATTTAATTGAAGAAATTGCTTTAGAACTAAAATCACTTGCGGCTTTTAACGTTTCTTCAATTGCATTATTTTCCAATACAAAATTATACAGAATATCTAAATTCTTTCTATCAAAATTTTTATTATTTAGAATGTCCAACACAAGCTTTTTATCTCTACTAGGTGCTTTTTTTATTGAAATTAACATCGGTAGCGTAACCTTACCCTCTTTTATATCTTCCATCGTATTTTTACCCATATTTTTTGAACTTCCCCTTAAGTCTAACGCATCATCAATTAGTTGATATGATATTCCCAAGTTCCTGCCATAATTTTTCAGTTTTTTAATTTTTGAGTTGTCATCTGTAGAAAGTAGTGCTCCAACCTCTGCAGAAGATGAGATTAGTGAAGCTGTTTTTAGTTTTATCATTTTAAAATATATTTTCTCGTTAAAACTAACTAGCCTCTTAGAAATCATAATATCTAATATCTGACCGCTTGCTAATTCTGAGGCAGCATTGGTAACAGAACCCATAACATCATTAGATTTGCACTTATTTACCAAATAAAGTGACCTGGCAAGAAGGAAGTCTCCCACTAAAACAGTCGCATGGTCTCCCCAAATTTTATTTGCAGATTTCATACCTCTTCTTATTTCAGCTTGATCAACAATATCATCATGAATCAATGAGGCATTGTGAAGCAGCTCGACGGAAGCTGCGGCCGACAATATTCTTTTGTTAATCCTCTTTCCAAGAACTAGTGCTGACAGTAACACTATAGAAGGTCTAAGTCTTTTTCCAGGCTTGTTGATCAAATGCTTGATTACATCAAAAGACACCTTAATATCACTTGAAACCTCTTCATTAAGCAGCAATTCAACTTGGTCAAGATGTTTCAAAATAGGTCTTTTTATTATAGTAGAATCCACTTTTCTAAGTTATCAGAAATAAGAAATAAGTCAAAAACCTAAAAAATAATATAATATATTCACTATGATTATATATGATTATATTTTCTGCTTTATAATTTTTTTTTTCTCAGTTGGTGGTTTTTATTTTGGAATCCTCAAATCCTTTTCAAAGCTCTTTTGCTTACTAATACCACTACTTATATCATATATTGGAGCCTCTGAATTTAACTCAAAATTAATCACTGAATATAATTTTTATAGTGAACAAGGATCCTTATTAATCTCAAGTATTTGCTTATATCTCGGAATATATTTATTATCAAAATTATTTTTCTTTCTCATAGAATTATTGCTAACAAGTATAAAACTATCAATCCTAAATAGAGTTCTTGGTCTTATTATTGGAACTTTTTTAGGATTCGCTTTAGGTTATTTGTTTTTATTTATATTGAGTAAAGCTTACAGTGTCGATACGTTTTTCTTTTCAGTTATAAAAGGATATTTATCTTTTTTTTTCACCATATAAGTGTATGATTCTAATGTGAACGAGAAGTTAACAGCATATCAATACTTATTAAAAGAAAAACTTCCTGGGGATAAAAATAGAGAATTAATAGCTCTGCTTAAAGACCTGAAGCTTGCAGGCAGACAAGTTAGCAAAGAACTGAACACTGGTGCTTTAACAGGGTCTTTGGGTGACTATACAGGTTCAAAAAATACTCATGGAGAGAAGGTTAAAAAATTAGATCTTATAGCTAATGAATTATTTATAAAATCATTAGAAAATGGCGGTAACTGTGCAGGCATTGTATCTGAAGAAAATGAAAAAATATTGCTTTTTAATAACGAAAATTCAAAGAATGCTCGCTATTTAGTATTAATAGATCCTTTAGACGGATCATCTAATATAGATGTAAATGTGCCTGTTGGGACTATTTTCTCTATATTAAAAAAACCAAAGACATCTAAGAAATTATCCGTAAAAGATTTTCTTCAAGAAGGAAAAAAACAGATAGCTGCTGGATATATTATTTATGGTTCATCAACAATTTATGTTCTCACTGTTGGTAAGGGAGTGGATGCTTTTACCTTGGATCCTCATGTTAACGAATTCTACGTCTCTCATACAAATATCGAAATACCCCAAAATGCTAGAATGTATTCTGTAAATCAAGGTAATTTTTTTGAATTTCCACTAGCCCTACAGGAGTATATTAGATGGTGTGAACAAAAAGATTCAAAAACAGGAAGACCATATTCCCTTCGGTATGTTGGATCAATGGTTGCCGATTTACATAGAAGCTTATTCAAAGGTGGTTTATTTATTTATTCGCAAGCTAAAAATGCACCAGATGGAAAGTTAAGACTTATGTATGAATGTAATCCTATGGCATACATAATTGAGCAGGCTGGAGGCCTTGCAACTGACGGTAAAAAAAATATTTTAACGATAAAACCAAAATCTATTCACCAAAAATCACCGATATTTATCGGCTCTTCAGAAATGGTAAAATTGGTCAGTAAATACTTAAAGAGCAAGTTGTTTTCTTAAGCTATTGTAATTTTTTTATTCAAATAAATATCTTGAACGGCGTTTAGAATTTCCACACCTTCATTCATAGGTTTCTGGAATGCTTTTCTGCCTGTTATAAGCCCCATACCGCCAGCACGCTTGTTAATTATTGCTGTTTTAACAACTTGAGCAACATCATTTTCACCTGAAGCACCACCAGAGTTAATTAAGCCCGCCCGACCAGAAAGACAATTGATAACCTGATATCTATTTAAGTCTATTGGATGGTTACTAGTTAGTTCAGAATAAACTTTATCATGCGTCTTACCAAAGCCAATATCCTTAAATCCTCCATTATTTTCTGCTAGTTTTTGCTTTACTATATCAGCCTGAATAGTGGAAGATAGATGATTTGCCTGTCCTGCTAAATCTGCACTTAAATGGTAATCACTTTTAGATGTCTTGAAAGATGAATTCCTCAAATAGGCCCATAGTATCGTTACCATCCCAAGAGAATGAGCATATTCGAATAATTCAGATACTTCCTGAATTTGCCTTGTACTCTCTGCGGAACCAAAATAAATTGTAGCTCCTACACCGATAGCACCCATATTAAACGCTTGGTCAACGGATGCGAATTTTATTTGATCGTATTGATTTGGGTAAGTTAGAAATTCATTATGGTTTAGTTTTAGAATGAAAGGTATTTTGTGAGCATATTTTCTTGAAACTGAACCAAGAACGCCCAGTGTAGATGTTATGCCCCCACACCCACCTTCGATAGCAAGCTTGACAATATTTTCAGGGTCAAAATATATTGGATTTGGTGCAAAAGATGCCCCAGCAGAATGCTCAACTCCCTGATCTACAGGCAATATTGATAAGTAGCCTGTGCCTCCAAGCCTTCCATGATTAAATAATGTTTGTAGATTTCTTAAAACAGTGTTTGGCCTATCTGTATCTCTTAAAACCCTATCAACGAAATCAGGGCCAGGTTTGATTAAATTTTTAGAATCTATAGATTTGCATTTGTAATCTAGAAGATAACTAGCTTCATCACCTAAAAGGTTTTCCACCCAGCTTAAATCATTTTTAGAGCTTTTTTTCATTCTGTTTTGATATTATAAATTATTAATCCAAAATTTCTATACCTGGCAAGCTGCCTCCCCCTAAATACTCCAATAAGGCGCCGCCGCCAGTTGACATGTGAGAAATTTCAGATTCTAAGACTTCTGCCTTTCTAATTGCCGCAATAGTTTCTCCACCGCCAACAACAGACGTAGCCCCTCTCCAAGTTGCCAGTGCAACCGCACGTGCAACATGAATTGTGCCAGATGAATATTGCTCAAATTCAAAAACCCCCATAGGTCCATTCCAGAATATATATCCTGGCCCCTTAATTATAGAGTTAAACAATTCAATAGTTTTAGGACCAATATCTAAGGCCATATGGTTATCAGGTATATCAACATTGGAAATTAAAGACTGGCTTGTCCTATCCAGGGTTTTTGATATAACATGATCAATAGGTAAAACAATCTTATCTTTATATTTTTTATAGACATTTTGAACCCAATCTAACATTTCATCCTCATAAATCGAATTGCCAATATTTATTCCATTGGCCTTTAAAAAAGTATATGCAGCCCCACCGCCAACTAGAATCTTATCGGCACTTTCTAGTAAATTCCCAAGTGCAGAAATCTTATCTTTTATTTTAGAGCCTCCAATTATAACCAAGAAAGGGTGCTCAGGCTTCCGCATCATCTTGGAAACAAAGCTCAATTCTTTGTCCACCAGAAAACCACTTATTTTGTCTACAAAGTCCTTAGTCATACCATGGGTTGAACAATGGGCACGATGAGAGGTTCCAAATGCCTCGTTAACATAAACATCAGCTAAACTTGCCAAAGAAGAAGAAAAAGCTTCGTCATTCTCTGTTTCTTCTTTGTGAAATCTTAAATTTTCCAACATAACAACCGAGCTATTAGGAAGACTATCAAGTTCATCAGCTAAATTTGATCCAATAAAGTCTTCAACAAAGACTACATCCTTATCAATTAGCTCAGACAATCTCCTTGATACTATTTGGAGTGAGAGACTTTTGACAGTCTTACCTTTTGGTCTTCCTAGATGAGATCCTAAAATAACTTTTGCACCAGCATCCATCAAAAAATCAATAGTAGGTATAGCTCTTCTTATCCTATAATCCTCTCTAATTGAATCTGTTTCAACGTTTATAGGTACATTAAAATCAACACGAACAAATACTTTTTTACCTTTATAGAAAGACTTCGGAAAATCAGAAATAACTTTCTTCTTATCCAAGTGATTTCCCAACTTTAGTTGCTAAATCCAAAACTCTTGAAGAGTACCCATATTCATTATCATACCAAGCAATCACTTTAATAAAATTATCACCTATCACACTAGTTCCAAAAGGGTCAAATATTGCAGAATGCTTATTCTTGAGCAAGTCTACAGATACAGCGCCTTCGTGAGCTATATCTAGATAGCCCAAAAGTGTTGTCTTAGAAGCTTCGTTAAAAGCTGCATTAATAGTATCTGCAGTCTCTTTGCTTTTAATCTTAGCAACAAAATCAACCATGGAAACATTTGGTGTAGGAACTCTAACAGAAATTGCAGACAAGTTTCCTTTTAAGTCTGGAAAAATTTCTTCGATTGCTTTTGTGGCCCCTGTGCTAGTTGGTATCATAGATAAAGCACCGGCTCTTGCTCTTCTAAGGTCAGAATGAGGTGAATCAATAATTCTCTGATCATTTGTGTATGAATGAATAGTTGTCATATGTCCACTTTCAAGACCAAAGTTATCTGTTAGAACCTTTACTATCATTGCCAAACAATTAGTGGTACATGAGGCATTGGATACAATATGATGTTTCTTGTTATCGTACATATCATCATTTGCTCCCATAACTGTAGTAAAATCAATATCTCCTTTTCCAGGTGCTGATATTATAACCTTGCTAACACTTCCACCAAGGTGTTGAGAAGCCAATTCTTTGGATGTAAAAATACCAGTAGATTCTACAACAATCTGGCATTGTTCATCAGACCAAGTAATATCTGAAGGATTTCTTTCTGAAAAAACTTTAACTTTCTTTCCATCAATACTAATTGCATCTGAATCAAAAGAGACGTCATTCTCTAAAACGCCGAATACAGAATCATATTTTAATAAATGGGCACAAGTCTTTAAATCAGCAATATCATTTATTGCCACAACATCAATTTGATCAGAAAGAAGGGAAATTCTTAAAAGATTCCTTCCAATTCTTCCAAATCCGTTAATTCCAATTTTAATTGACATAATTTTTATCCTTTGTAATAAGAGATTTTTTTAATTTTACACTCTACGTAATAGATTTCAAACAATTGAATTTATAAAAATTGCATGATACTGTGACAATTATGGATAATATAAAAATAGGTATAATTGGTATCACAGGATATACAGGTTTAGAGCTTATAAAGATATTAAGCAATCATCCTTACGCTGATGTTGTGTTTGTTGGTGCAAATACCAATCATGGTCCTTATATAAATGACCAAATTCCTAATTTGAAATTATCCAAAAAGCTAAAAATTAAAAAGAATATGAGTATTATGAAGGAAAAAAACTTGGATTTGATTTTTTCATGTCTTCCAAGCGGTGGTCTAATTCAAATATACAATAAAATTAAAAAATTAAACGCTAAAATCATCGACTTAAGCGGTGACTTTAGATTGAAAGAAAAATATCACAATAAATGGTACAAATTAAGAAGAAGTGGGAAGATGTTACAAGATTTTCAATACACTCTACCTGAAATTAATAGAGAAAAAATTAAAAGGAATAAGAATATTTCTAATCCAGGTTGCTACGCAACATCAATACTTTTAGGTCTAGCTCCGCTAGGGAAAATTTTAAAGAAGAGCGAAAATATTATTGTGGATACAAAGTCTGGAATCTCAGGTGCTGGCAAAAGTCTAAAACTAGAGCACAGTTTTTCAGAAAGTGCCGAAAATTTATCCACTTACAATGTTGGCAACCATAGGCATGCGCCCGAGATAGAGCAGCTTATAAATAAAGAATTTAGAATAAATGTTAACTTAATTATGGTTCCTCATTTGCTACCAATAAAGAGGGGCATAATGTCTAATATATATATTTCAAGAAACACATCATTTGATCAAGAAAAGATTACTAATTTATTTAGAAAGTACTATTTAAATAATAGTTTTATAAAAATTTTGGACGATTCCTTGCCGAGAATAAGTGATGTGCAAAATACAAATAATTGTCATATTGGAATTAAAGTTCTACCACAAAATAAAAATTTACTTATTTCTTCTGTAATTGATAATTTGGTCAAAGGTGCCGCAGGTCAAGCTATCCAAAACATGAATCTATTATTCGACTTTGAAGAAAACTTAGGGCTTTAATTTATCCATCTTCCTCTTTAATTCTTCAATTTCTTTATGAATTTTAAGTATATCTTCGCCACTTGGATCAGGTAATTTATTATGATACAAATCTGGGGCCAAAGAGGAAAAAGACTTTCCTACAACTTTTCCAGGGACACCAACAACAGTTGAGTTCTCAGGGATGTCATCTATTACCACTGAGTTTGCTCCTATTTTAGTATTTGCTCCAATATTTAAAGGGCCTAAGATTTTACTTCCAGCACCAATAATTACATTGTCTCCTATAGTAGGATGCCTTTTCCCAGGATTTGCACTCACACCACCTAAAGTTACACCTTGATAGATAGTTACATTTGAGCCAATATCAGAAGTTTCTCCTATCACAACTCCCATCCCATGGTCGATAAAAAAACCCTCTCCTATGTTTGCAGCAGGGTGTATCTCAATGCCAGTAAGAGTTCTTAAAATATTAGATATCATTCTAGCAATTAACTTAAGCCCTAAAGTCCATAAAATTTTTGCAAATCTATGCCAAAAAATAGCATGAAAACCTGGATAATTTATTAAAATCTCAATGAAATTTCTAGCAGCTGGATCTCGATCATTAACTGCAGCGATGTCTAACTTGATACTACGAAAAAAGCTCATGATCTATTTAACTATTCTCAACAACCTTAAAATCGTCTTCAAAAACTTTTATATAATCATACTTAGTAGATCTTTCAACTGGCCTTCTATTAATTTCAAAAGTCAGTCTTCTGAATTCATCAGGAGGAAAATATTGTCCAAATTTACCGCCCGCAGCCGTAGTTATTTTTTCTTCCATTAGAGTTCCGCCGAAATCATTAGCGCCAGCGTTTAAGCAATACTGTGCAAACTCAGGTCCCTGCTTAACCCAAGATACTTGAATATTATTAATCCAACCTCTAAAAAAAAGTCTTGCAACGGCATACATCTTTAGTTGATCAAGATCTGTGGGGCCCTCTCTAGAAAGACCTTTCTTATAAAGCCTAGTGTCCCAGGGAATAAATCTCAAAGGCACAAACTCTGTTATACCCCCGGTTTCTTTTTGAATATCTCGCAAGATATTAAAATGCTTAGCCCAATGAAAAGGCTTGTCTACATGACCATACATAATAGTGGAAGTTGTATTCATACCCGCCTTATGAATTTCTTTAATGGTATGGACCCATTGGTCAGTGGTAATTTTACCTGGAGCAATAATTTGTCTTACATCTTCACTTAGAATCTCAGCTGCAGTCCCAGGAAAAGTTCCGTGTCCAACATCTTTTAATTTTGAAACAAATTCACCTATTGGTATATCTAATGTTTCTGCACCATAATGAACTTCAAAGGGTGAAAAACAATGTGTATGCATGTCGGGAACAGCATCTTTAACGGATTTAATTATTTCTAAATAAAAATTTCCATCAATATCAGGATGCATTCCACCTTGCATACAAACCTCTGTTGCACCATTTTCTCTTGCCTCATGCACTTTGTCTTTAATTTCATCCATAGTCAGAAAGTAAGCTCTTGAATCACCTTCTGGAGCCATAAAATTACAAAAGCCACAATATGTATTGCAAATATTTGTAAAATTAATATTTCTGTTCACGACGTAAGTGACATCATTTCCAACATCTTCTTTTCTAATTTTATCAGCTAAGACCACTAGGAGGGATAAATCATCTACGTTCTCAATCAAAAAGAGTTCTTCAGCTTCTTTCTCGGAAATTTCCTCTTTGTTTAAAGACTTATTTAAAATCGATACAATGTTTTTAGAGCCGACAGAAAAAAGGTAATCTAATCCTTTGACTCTATTATTCTCAATGTCATCAATAATTTTTTTTAACTCAACATCCATTTTCTAATCCTAATTATCCTTGATATATCCAGTCTCATCAACAAACTTCAAAGCTTTGTTGTAAATATTATCTGTCAAATATTTTTTGTCCAAATACTCGGGATAGACCGGAAGTCTTTCTCTTAGAGTAAAGCTGAACTCAGAGATATTTTTCTTCATTATATCTAACTGTGGCCAAGGGCTCTCAGGATTAACATAATCAATAGTTAAGGGTGAAACTCCTCCTAAATCGTTAACTCCTGAAAAAATATGAAGTGTATAAGTTTTAGCATTTAAATTGGGCGGAACTTGGATATTAACATTTTTACCCATTAATATTTTAGATATAGCGACAGTTTTTATCATGTCCAAGTCAGTTGGGACTGGGCTACCTTCCATCTTTATCCCAGGCTTAGGACTAAAGTTCTGTATTATAATTTCTTGTATATGACTAAATTCATCATTAATTCTCTTAAGTTCAAATATAGAATCAACACGCTCTTCCCAGGTTTCTCCAATCCCTATCAATATTCCTGAGGTCCATGGTATATTTAGTCTTCCTGCATCAGAAATTGTTTTAATTCTCGCTCTTGGATATTTGTCAGGGCACCTGTAGTGTGCTTCACCAGGTTCCATAAGACGTTCGCTTATACTTTCTAACATTAGACCCATACTTGGATTAGAATTCTTAAATCTTTTCAATTCCTCAGGCTTAGCTATGCCCAAATTTGAATGAGGAAAGATTCCTTCCTCTAAGCATAATTCTGACATTGCAATCATATAATCAGAAGTTGAATCATATCCCATCTTATTGAGCTCTTTTCTGTAAACATCATAAACTAGTTCTGGCTTATCTCCTGAGACAAAGAGCATTTCTGTGCATCCGAGTTCCGTAGATTTTTTAGCAGCCTCTAAAACTTTTTCTGGTGTATAAAGCAAGTCTCCTTCACCCGGTTCATACTTAAAAGTACAATATGAACAATTATCTCTGCAAAGCTGTGTCAAGGGGATAAAAAAATTTTTAGAGAAGCTAATTAAATCACCTTTATATTTATTACGAAGAAAATTTGAAACTGACATAAGAATAGATACATTATCAATCTCGATTTCAGTTAGGGCTAAGACATCTTCCCTTGTCAGTTCAACTTCATTTAAAGCCTTCTCTAGAGAGTTTCTAACTTTATCATCAAGTTTTTCTATATTTCCAAAAGGTATATCGTGTGCCTTTAAAATTTCAGAAGAACTGTGAGAACTTAAAAAAATTTTATGTGCTTCATTTAAAGATATCATTTTTGTCGCTTCTCAAAAGAATATTAGAATTCTTATTTGATTTACTATAATTATACCCTTTTATCAAAACAACGGGAATACCTATATCTTTTTCCATTAATATACCAGCTGCGGACGCAAGTTCGTCTACTATTGGAACTTCAGTATCATGAAGATCATTTTTATATATATCTTTAGTATATTTCTTTATTGGTAGGACCCCATAGCTTCCAATTGAAATCTGAGTTAGCCCATATCTCCAGGGTCTTCCTATTGAATCTGAAATTATGACTCCGATCTCTTTTTTTGTCTGTAGATAAATCTCTTTAGAAATTTTTTTTGCTGAATTATTTGGATTAGAAGGTAAAAGTATCGCGGAATCTCTCTGATCAATATTAGATTGATCTATTCCTGCGTTAGCGGTAACAATCCCCAATTTATTTTCAGTAATAACAACACCATTCTTAATCTTTATTATTTTATTCGAATTATCTAGGATGAGTTGGCAGAATTCTTTTGATTTTCCTGTTTTAGCACTAAGGGTTATTGCTCTCCTGCTTACTTTTACTTTACTTAATTCCACGAATCTATTTTCACAAATAGATATGACTTTATGAGCTATAACAATTAAATCACTTTCAGAAAGTTTAATTTTCTTTCTTTTTAATGATTTTATAATTATAGAAGAAATTTGATCTCCTGGTTTCACTTTTGGAATTCTTGCTAGGGGTATAAGTTGAATATTATTCATTTTCAATCAACCCCAGTATCGCTTTGGCCATATTAGTAGAAATAATTTTTTTGGTCATCTTTATATTTTTAAATATAGGTATGATGCCTAAAGACTGAATTTGCTTTTCATACCTTCTATCCTCGGAATCAAGCATAAGATAATCAACTAAATCCTTATAGAAGTAACTGACTCCAAGCACTGAGGCTGGCAGACCTTTTGCTTTCATAAAATCTAAAACTGGGCCCTTAAAAGCCTTCGTCCCTAAAATTGGACTAATTGCAACTTTAAGAGCATCGGACTTTTTAACTGCCTTTCTAATTCCAGGGACAGATAAAATAGGTTCAATACTAATAATAGGGTTACTTGGACAAAAAATAATAAGCTGAGAATTGCTGATCTTGCTAAGAATTTCTTTTGAGGGCTTAGATTTTCTTATATTTTTAAAAGTAACTTTGTCAATTTTGGGCTTCATACCAAATTTAATTAGATATTCTTGAAAATGTATCTTTTTCCCTTTTGAAGTTATAAAAGTTTCAACATTATCATTTGTCATTGGAAATACGTTTGCGTTATTAATTCCTAACCTTTTTCTCTGCCGATTTATTATATTTTCTAAAGAAACTCCACTATCTAACAATTTCTTTTTCTTCTGGTTCTCAAGAAAATCCTCATCTCCAAGATTAAACCAGGAATTATCGCTATCTCTTTTTTCTAAGTGATTAAAAGTATCACCCTTAAGTCCCCACCCCTTCCTTCTATCTACTCTGCCAGAGAGCCAATAAAGAATAGAATCTACATCAGGGCTAACCCTAACATCATAAACATTTATATCATCAGCTGTGTTAACAACTATATTTAATTCCATTTTGGAATTTTCTGAATAGAGACCTTCTAAAAATTTCCCTGCTCCAACACCGCCACCAAAAGTAGTAATCATAATATAAATAATACAAAGAAATTTGACTTTTAATACTTAATTTTATATCTTATCAGGATTGGTGTTTGCGAAAGCTTAATAGGGAAGTTGGTGTAAGTCCAACACAGACCCGCTGCTGTAATAAGCTAATACTTTTAGTTACATTGTCACTGTTGAAAAATGGGAAGACAACTAAAAGATGCTTTAAGTCAGAAGACCTGCCAATTAAAAAAATTATTTTTCTTCGAGGTTAAAGGAAAAATAGGCTAAAACCTAATTTTTTAAAAATTGAACTTGAAGGAAAGGAGCACAATATGAAGATCTCTTTTCTATTTATAATCTTAACATTCTTCTTTATTGAGAATGTAAAGGCACAAGATCCAGGGGTAATGGGCTCTGAAATAAGAAGTGTACAAACAGAAGAATCGTCAAAACAAAATAAATTAACTTTCACAGATCCTAAAATTTCTAATTCTGATATCTTATTTTCACAATTCGGTGGTTCAGCAACTGTAATAACAGAGAATGATATTAAAAAATCTGGAGCTAGCGATGTACAAGAGCTACTAAGAAAAATTCCAGGTCTTTCTATCAAACAATCTGGTGGTAGAGGTGGAGTAGCAAGTATTTTCTCTCGAGGAAGTGAAAGTGACCACAACTTAGTCATAATTGACGGAGTCAAAATAAACGAAATTGGCGGATATTACGATTTTTCAAGACTTAGTGTTAACAATATAGAGCAAATTGAAGTTCTTAGAGGACCACAGGCAGCACTTTACGGACCTGGAGCTATGGGTTCAGTAATCAGTATAAAAACTAAAAAATTCAATGAAAAAAATACCATTTCTTTTAATACCGCCTTTGGATTAGGGGAGTCCCCTTCTCGAGGCTTGCAAAGCAATGGTGGAAGATACTTTATAAATGAGCAGACAATTAATATTTCAGGCCCTATTTTAATTGATAAAAATAATGACTATCTAAGGTTTGGATATTCGTTAGGATTTAAGCGTATTGATGACAATGGTCATATGCTTAAAAATAATAATCATGATAAAGGAGATTTGATTAGTGGTTTAAGCTTATTTACAGCTGATAATAAATTAAAAATTCAAGCTAGTTTTACGAAGAAGAAAGTTAGATATCATTATCCCACTGACAGTTCTGGAAATACTGAAGGAACACCTTTTTTAAATACTCAAAAAGATAGAAGACATATAACTACTCGTTCATTGAACTTTGAGTATAAAGTTGCGAATCCACTTACTTTGGGAACCACATATAAATATTGGTATATGCACAAATGGGTCGAATCTGGTTATCAAGCATGGAATGGAGTTGAAACAAACAGTGATACAAACTTTTGGGAAAAGAGGGAAGGCTTTGACTACTATGCGCGACACTCAAAAGATTTTAATAAATTTACAATTAATAGCTTGGTAGGATATGAATCCACAACTGAAAGTAGCGATTATAATACCTTTGGAGGGACCTACTACGGACATGATGATGAAATAAAGCAATATTATGGAAATGTAAATTTTAAATTACCAAGCGAAATATCTATCAATCCTGGCGTCAGAAAAATACATCATGAAACTCATGGAGGATACACTTTGCCCTCTATCTTCGCATCTAAAAATTTCTCTGAGACATCTACAAGAATTAGAGGTGGATTTAGTAAGGGGGTTAAGTATCCAAATACCTACGAGTCTTACAGTCAAAGTTACATGTTAAGACCAGAGAGGCAAAAATCTTACGAAGTTGGTTTTGATCAAAATATAAAAAGAAATATTATTCTTAGTGCTACATATTTTGATACAAAGATATACGATTTAATTACTTACACGGGTTGGGTTACAGGTACTCAGTCCGGAGCAATATATCAAAATATTCAAGAAGCTTCTAGCGATGGTATAGAACTGTCTAGTCTAATAATGCTTCCGCAAAGTATAAAGGCTAAAATTTGGTATACGTACCTTAAAACTAATGTAGACAGAAATGATAACTATGGTGGAGATGCAAATTGGCCAGACAATAAAGATTTACTTAGAAGACCTAGAAAAAGCGGTGGATTTACGTTAAGGAAATCCAATCAATCTTATAATATATCATTAGATGGATCATATACCGGTGGAAGATGGGATTATCAATCATCAAATATCAGATTGTGGAACAAACCTTTTTGGAACTTCGACTTTTATGCCGAACATAACATAGATAATTTTAAAGGAAATTATAATTTAAGGCCTTTTATTAAAATAAAAAATATTTTTAACGATGAAAGACAAGAGATATTAAATTTCGAGTCACCAGGTAGGACTTCAATGATTGGAATTAAAGGTGAGATATAAAAAATTATTTTACTTTGCCCAAACCATAAAAAACATTAGAATATCTTTATGAAAATAATTTCTCTCTTACCAAGTGCAACAGAGATTCTCTGCGCACTTGGTCTAAAAGATAATATTCATGGCATAACTAGTGAATGCAAATATCCAGATTCCATTAGTACAAAAGAAAAAGTGTTAAGTACAAAAGTTAATTTCCAAGATCTCAATAGCTTTGAGATAAATAAGGTAATTAGCGAAAGTTTAAATTCTAAGGAGTCTATCTATAATCTCGATGTTGAAAAAATAGAAAAAATTAAACCAGATTATATAATTACACAAGATTTATGTGAGGTATGTGCTATTTCAAGCACAGAAATAAACCAACTACTAAACGAGCTAACTTTTAAGCCTGAGATAATAGAAACGTCCCCGAAGTGTATCTCTGAAATCAATGATTCAATAATTAACCTATCTAGCAAATTCAAAGTGCAAGATGCTGGCAATGCATTGGTAAACCAGATTAATTCAGATATTAAAAACATAGCTTCTATTGCTAAGGATAATGTTGATAAACCAAGAGTTTTCTGTATGGATTGGATTGACCCTATATACTCTGCTGGTCATTGGATTCCTGAGATGGTCAATATAGCAGGAGGGATAAATATAAAGCAGACCGGAAATATTAGTTCAGAAAAAATTTCCTTTAAAGATTTAGAAGAATTTGCACCTCATTTTATTTTTATTATGCCTTGTGGGTACAACATCGATAGGACTCTCAATGAAATAAATATATTGTTAGAAAATCCTAATCTTAACAAGATTCCCGCGTTTAACAATGGACAAGTCTACATTGTTGATGCTTACTCCTATTTCTCTAAGCCCTCATATAGGATAGTAGAAGGAATAAAAATCATTGCGCGGACTATAAATGGTAAGAATTACAAATATGAACCTAATCCAGACGCAATTCTAAATCTACAAAACTATATGCATTTTGAATTTTTTGCGGGCTAAAAGTTATAAAAAATTAACCTTTAGGAGCTGCGAATTCTGAACCATCTGTGATGCTTTCGTTACCACTTGGTGGTGTACCATCAGTCAAAGAATCAGAAGCAGGTCTTTGAGTTTCACCAGGGGCGCCAGCCGTCTCTTCGTTTTCTCCAAAATTTGTAGCCGCAATCCAAAAAAGTCCGATAAAGCTTAAAGCTATAACCATACCTATACTCATGAACACTCCTCCTTATTATCTTGCAGTGTAAACATTACAATTGTACTCTAATTGTGATGAAAAAATCAACTAAGAATGTCCCAATTTCTTTAATATTAAAAAAATTTAATTTTATTGAAGATGGAAGTTTAGTAGTTGAAAGCGACAATGATTTTTTTTTAATTAGCTGCAAAGACTCAAGTTCAATGGCAAATTTTCAAGAAAACCTGGATTTTAATGTGTCTTTTAACCCAATAATGCAAGGAGATTTTCCAACTTTAGAGTTGAAAATCGATTTCTCAAAAAACAAAATCAAGTTTGAAACTATATCCCATTTAATGTCAGTAGAAAATATTGAAGACTTAAAAAATATTTATTACTTTTTTTCTAAAGAACTTCTTCATGTAGGTATATTTAGCAAAAAAAATAAATCACTACTATTATATGATCTCGAAAATCACTACAATAATGAATTAGCCTTGAATCTCGAGTATTTCAAAATTGACATTAAAGATATAATAAAAAATACTAACAATTAAAGGATCGGGTGGATAATTTGAGCTATGCAAAAATAACAGGTACCGGGATATATATTCCAGAGAAAATACTTTCAAATAAAGAATTAGAATCTCTAGTCGATACTTCAGATGAATGGATAAAAGCAAGAACCGGTATTTCAGAAAGAAGGATTCTTGAAAAAGATAAGGCGACTTCAGATATGTGCTATGAAGCTTGTCTTCAAGCATTAGAAAACTCATCTACGAATCCTGATGAAATCGATGGAATTATAGTTGGAACAGTTACTCCTGACTACATGACCCCATCTGTTGCCTGCTTACTTCAGGATAAGCTTAATACAAGAAAAGTCTTTGCATTTGATCTCTCTGCAGGATGCTCAGGTTTCATTTACTGTCTAAGTATTGCAAAAGCAATGATTGAAAATGGACAAGCAAAAAAACTTCTTCTAGCTGGAGCTGAAAACTTATCTAAAATTGTTGATTATACTGACAGAGGGACTTGTATACTTTTTGGGGATGCTGCTGGTGCGGTTGTTATAGAAGAAAGCGACGAACCAGGTTTAATGTCAGTTTGCCTTGGGGCAAGCGGCAAAGAAGCAGAGCTACTTTATACACCTGGTGGAGGATCTAAAGATCCTACCGGTTCTAGATTCCTTGTTATGCATGGTAAAGAAGTATTCAAAGAAGCTGTAAAAGTGATCCAATCAAACTCTCTCGAAGCGATAGAGGCTGCAAATATTAAACCATCAGATATAGATTTATTCATACCTCATCAAGCAAACATGCGAATTATTGAAGCTGCTAGAGAAAGATTAAACTTGCCGATGGAAAAGTGCTTTGTTAATATTGAAAAATATGGAAATACCTCTTCCGCATCCGTTTTACTTGCACTACATGAAGCTCTTGAGCAATCCAAAATTAAGAAAGGTGATAATATCTTATTTTCTGTATTCGGTGCTGGCTTTGCTTGGGGTTCAGCGGTTTTAAAATGGTAGCAGTGTCGACAAGTATGAGGCTAAGCAAGAATATAAAAATAAGTGGTCCCGGCTCAATACATATTAATCGTACGCCAAAATGTGCTGCAAAAATAATAAAGGAAATTGATAGTTTAGAGATAGTTAAAGAAATTAAAGAATTGGATAAAATTAAATCTCTTTTAAGTAAAAAAAAATTTAAAAATAAAAATCTAGTGTTTTTTGGACTTGGTGGCTCGAGTCTTGGTATTAAAACAATAGTTGAAAGCTTAAATCATAAAGCTAAATTTAAAAATTCTATTTATATAATTGATAATGTGGATGGGGAATATTTTGAAGAAATTTTTAATGAGATAAATATTAAGTTTACAAATTTCATTTTTATTAGCAAATCCGGTGATACATTCGAAATAAAAAATTTATTAACCGAAACCTTAAAAAAAATTAAATTAAAGGGAATCAAAATTAATTCATGTTTATATTTTATTACTGAGAATAATAATGGCTATCTTAATAAATTTGCTAGAAAAAATAATATTGAAACTTTTCATGTAAATCCTAATATTGGGGGGAGATTCTCTGTTTTAAGCAAATCTTCCTTGGTTCCATGTGAAATGATGAATATAAAGTGGAAAGAGATTATTAGTGCAGCTATTAGCTGCTATGAGCTTCACTATTTTGAAGGATTCAAGCGAATTAATTATTTAGCTAATTTCTATTATAAAAATCTTTTAAAGAATAAATCAAATACAGGACTAATTTCATATAAAAATAATCTTAATTCTTTTGGGGAATGGTTTATGCAACTGTGGGGAGAGAGTTTGGGAAAAACGAGAAATGATGGAGTAGAAATAGGACTTACACCTTCCCGCTACCTAGGCCCTAAAGATCAACACTCTCAACTACAACTTATTTTAGATGGGCCAAAAGATAAAACCATTACTCTTCTATATGCTGAAAATTCTATATCTGGCAACAAATCTCTTCACAAATCGGTATTAAAGGAAAAATTAGCAACATCGTTAGCGCTAGACAAAAAAAGAGTGCCACATGTTGAACTTGAAATGAAATTACTCGATGAAAAAGTACTTGGTGAGCTTTTTTTAATTTTTGAATTGACTACTATATTACTTGCTAAAAAAATGAAAATTAATGCGTTTGACCAACCTGCGGTTGAATTAATTAAGAAGTATCTTTAAATTTTAAAAATATTTATTATCCAAGGAAAGCTTACCTCCACCAATAAATAACAAAGTATAAGCAAGTCCAATTAAACAAAGTTGATAACCATAAGTATCATAAGTTGGTATATATCCATCATTAAGATGTGCCACCCATACTCCTACAGACATAACAACAACAATTCCTAAGGCAGCTAATCTAGTTAGTAAGCCCAATGCCAAAGCTATTCCACCAAAAAATTCTACAAATACCGCAACCCCTGTTGCCCATACTGGAAAACCAAAATTTACACTCCAAGCCAAAGATTTAGATTGAAAATCTGAAATTTTATACCAACCAGCTGGTATAAAAGTAATTGCTAGAATCAGTCTGGGCAGCAATGAAGCCCAGGTTGAAGTTGTTTTTAGTAACCACATGTGCTGAATTATAACAAAGAAAGAATATATATCAATTTACATTGTGTAAACTATTTAAATGGAATTATGGATAAAAGTATTTGAAGTTATTTTGCCAGTAATTATAGTAATTTTAACAGGTTTTTGCTTTGGAAAAGTTACAAATGTTAACTTGAAGCCAGTCAATTTACTCCTACTTTACATATCAACTCCATGTTTAATCTTTTCCTCTCTTATGGATGGAAAGATTACTATGGAGGCAGCTTATCAAATACTCATAGCAGGCACTTTGATGATTTTTACAGCTATGGTGCTTTTCTCTGGAATATTAAAAATATTAAAAAAAAATATCTCTACTTTTCTTAATCCATTGGTCTTTCCAAATACTGCCAACATGGCTCTACCAATTGCTCTTTATGCCTTTGGAAACGAAGCTTTTGAATATGCAATAATTTTTACAACACTTGTTTTCTTTTATCATTGTTCCGTAGGAATTTTTATACTAAATGGCCGTGATAAGATAATGGAGGTCTTTAAAACTCCTCTTATTTATGCAGTTTCTCTGGCATTACTTCTCAATAATAATGAAATTAAAGTTCATGTGGGGCTTAACAATGCTATTAATCTTTTGGGTACAACAAGCAT
>Ga0315316_10000645_pt1 | contig 23317 bp, 15 predicted proteins | sample M160m3416metaG_FD_203702 | JGI IMG/M metagenome (GOLD analysis project Ga0315316, IMG submission 203702) | Ammonia-oxidizing marine archaeal communities from Monterey Bay, California, United States - M1 60m 3416 | ecosystem: Environmental > Aquatic > Marine > Intertidal zone | place: USA... | reverse complement strand
AGGTAAAACTGGCAACCGCGCATCTGCAGCCCCGCGATGGCGTGACCGCCTTGGAAAAGTGCCAACAATTCGCGCCGTTGATCTCACGAGCAGCAAAGCAAGGCGTTGATCTCATTGTGCTACCTGAAACACTGACTTACTACAGCAGCAAAGGAACCTATGCCGATGCAGCCGAGCCCATCCCCGGCCCGTCAACGGAATACTTTGGCAAACTTGCAAACCAGCACGACATCCACATCGTTGCCGGCTTGATCGAACGTGAGGGGCACCTTGTTTATAACGTCGCCGTACTTCTTGGCCCCGACGGCAAGCTGATCGGCAAATACCGGAAGGTGACTTTGCCTCGTGGTGAAATTGAAGGCGGGATCACGCCGGGGAGTTCCTACCCCGTGTTCGAGACGCGGCTTGGAAAAATAGGGATGATGATTTGCTATGACGGTTTTTTCCCGGAGGTAGCCAGAGAATTAAGTAACCGCGGAGCCGAGATCATTGCCTGGCCTGTGTGGGGCTGCAACCCGCTGTTAGCCGCAGCGCGTGCCTGTGAAAATCACGCTTATATCGTGAGCAGCACCTACACCGACCACCGTCAGCAATGGATGACTTCATCCATCTTTGGCCACGATGGCACAAGTCTAGCCACAGCCAAAGAATGGGGCACGCTGGCGATCGCCGAGGTCGATTTGGCATCACCAATGTACTGGCACAGTCTGGGGGATTTCAGAGCTCAAATCGCACCGCATCGACCACAGCTCAAACCTCAACCATGATCAGGCCTTGAGATGGGAAACCTGTGTCCGGCTTAAGACGCTGGCAATCTGACATTAGCCTCACCCAGCGGCACCTGCCCCGACCAATGCGACCAATGCGACCAATGCGACCAACGCTTCATGTGCATGATGAAGTTGCCACCGAAACTAAACTGTTTTGGGCAGTAACAGCAATCAGCCAAAGTCTTGCAGTCAAACGGTTGCGCTGCAATGGAACCTGTCTATCCTCCCGTCAAAAAGCGACCCTGTAGCCCGTCGGTCCTTAGTCATCAGCCTGGCGCCTCTGCACTAAGCTCAATTAATCGATCAACGTCAGCGAAAAATGCACCTTGGGGCTTCAGGGGAATTCCTGACGCCATGCTCAATCCGCTGTACAATCCGCTGTACAATCCGCTGTACAATCGTGAGCGGTGACAGCATGGCAGAGAGCACAGCTGATGCAGTGGAAAATCGAGGGTAAAATAAAGCACACTCCCTCATCCGCGTTGGCAGAAAACGCTCAGCGAGGCACTGCTGTCTCCCACCGCCAACAGCAGCGTAGCAAACCCTCGTTTCGCCCCACGATACTGTCCCCCCACCTTTGGCCTTTCATGCTCCTCGTCTCCCCTCAAAGCCCAGTGTCAATTACAAGATTACAAGGTCAAGCACTTCTCCGTGCATTGATGCTGACGCTAGCCCCCCTGTGTGTGCTTCACGGAGACTCGTTAAAGGCAGAGCCCGTAGCTGAAATCAGGATCGCAAAATTCGATGTTGATGCGACACCTCCGGTCGGCACCATGATGGCTTACGATCGGGTCATTCGCATTGATGAATTGGGCCTGCGATGCCGCGGGCTTGTGATCATGGGTAGCGATGAACCCATCGTGCTATGTGCAGTGGATTGGATTGGGATTGGCAATGCATCCCATGACGCCTTCCGCGACCGCATAGCAAAAGCTGCAGGAACCATCCGTGATCGGGTTGCCGTCCACACACTGCACCAGCATGACGCCCCCCGTAGCGATTTCTCTGCCGAGCGTCTGTTGCATCAAGTTGGCGTCACCGATGTTGGTCTGCATGAAGGCGTTTTCACCCGGGAAGTGCTCGATCGTCTGGAGCAAGCCATTACATCGGCCATTCAAAATCCGACTCCAGTCACCCATGTGGGATACGGGGCTGCGAAGGTTGAGAAAGTTGCTTCCAACCGGCGAATCCTTGGTGCTGATGGCAAGGTCAGTGCAACACGCTACACAACGTGCCGCGATCCGAAATTGCGAGCCGCACCCGAAGGTGTGATTGATCCGGAACTGAGTGCCATCACCTTCTGGAACCAAAAAGAGCTGGTAAGTGTCATGACTTACTATGCGTGCCACCCGCAAAGTTACTATCGCACCGGTATTCCCAGCCCTGACTTTCCTGGAATCGCACGTTTCATGCGAGGCCAGGACGTTCCCAACGTGCTTCACCTGCACTTCAACGGCGCCGGGGGTAATATTGGCGCGGGCAAATACAACGATGGCAATAAAGAGAACCGGCTAACGCTTGCGGAACGCGTCGCTGAGGGCATGAAGCAGGCAACCAATTCAGCTACTAAGGTGAAACTCACAGCCCGTGACGTGGGATGGTCGGTTGCGCCAGTGGGATTACCGCCGGCTAAGCATTTGAAGCGAGCCGAATTGGAAGCGAGCCTCGCCAAGTGGAAACCAAACGACTATTGGGGGAGTGCGGACGAGCTTGCATGGCTGAATCGTTGTGAAAGTGGACACAAGATCGACCTCAGTTGCTTACGCCTCGGGGACATTCGCATTGTGCACATGCCGGGGGAACTGTTTGTCGAATATCAGCTCGCAGCGAAGCAAATGCGTCCTGACCTTCACGTAGCGATGGCGGCCTACGGCGATTACGGCCCTGGGTACATCGGCACAGAGATCGGCTACAGCCAAGGCGGATACGAAACCAGCCCTCGCGCATCAAAAGTCGACAAGAGCGTTGAAACAGTACTGATGGATGGCATGCGTAGCTTGCTGCTTACAAAGGACGAAAAATGAACAAACATGATCTAATCAATGCACGCATGCGAATCACCCAACTTTTATGCATCGTCCGTTTATACATCGTCCGTTTATACATCGTCCGTTTATACATCGTCCGTTTCGTTATTCTATGGTTCGCCGTGCTCGGCGGTCTTGTTCTGAGCAATCTCGTCTCCTGTGGGATCACGGCCGCAGAGGAGGATTTTTCAGATGAGCTTCCGAGAATTCCTGCCAGCAGCCCGGAAACTGCCCTGAAAAACTTTACGGTTGCCGATGGTTTCGAAATTCAGCCGGTCGCGAGCGAGCCACTCGTCGCCAGCCCCGTTGCAATCGAATGGGATGCTGAGGGACGCTTGTATGTATGTGAGATGCGTGGCTACAGTGAGGACCGTGACGCTGGCTTGTCACGCATCCGACGGCTCGAAGACACCGATCAAGACGGAGTGTTTGATACCAGTGTGATCTACGCAGACGGCCTGCTATGGCCCACCGCCCTCTTTCCCTACAAAGGTGGTCTGTTTGTGGGTGATGCGCCAAACCTCTACTACTTTCGTGATGAAGATCAGGATGGAAAAGCCGAAACGAAGAAGGTTGTCCTGACTGGATTCGGCACATCCAACGTACAAGGCCTGATGAATTCGTTCCGCTGGGGGCTGGACAATCGAATCCACATCGCGTGTAGCTCAGCAGCCGGTAAGGTGGGCAGGCCCGGCAGTGACCAACGAATCGAGGTGCGTGGACGCGATCTTGCCTTCAATCCAGACACTTTCGAGATCGAGCTCACCAGTGGTGGCGGTCAGCACGGAATGGTGTTCGACGACTGGGGGCGGAAGTTTGTCTCCTCCAACAGCAACCATATCCAGCAGGTGATGTACGAAGATCACTACCTGAAACGTAATCCCTACCTAAAAGCTCCCCCGGCAAGAATCTCAATCGCGGCGGATGGCCCCCAAGCAGAGGTGTATAGAACGAGCCCCGTTGAGCCGTGGCGCATCGTCCGCACCCGCTTACGAGTGGGTGGAGTTGTCCCAGGTCCGGTTGAAGGTGGTGGTCGAGCTGCAGGATATTTCACGGGCGCCACCGGAGTCACCATTTATCGCGGTGATGCATGGCCCACCCAATGGAAAGGTTTAGCAATCATTGGAGACGTGGGAAGCAATCTGGTGCACCGGAAAAAGATCGATTCGGGCAGCGTGCCATTCGTGGCGCACCGCATCGATGAACAGTCGGAATTCGTTAACTCAAGTGATATTTGGTTTCGCCCGGCCCAATTTGCCAACGCCCCCGATGGAACCATCTACATCATTGACGTGTGCCGCGAGGTGATCGAACACCCCAAAAGCCTACCTCCGATGATTAAGAAGCATTTGGATTTGACGGCGGGACGTGATCGTGGCCGCATTTATCGTATCGCACCCAGAAATTACCAATACCGTCCAACTCTCAATCTACGTGGTGCGGACACAACCCAACTGGTCGACCTGTTGGATCACCCCAACGCGTGGCACCGAGAAACAGCCGCACGCCTGCTGTATGAGAGACAAGCTCCCGAAACAGCCACGAAAATCAAGGCTAAACTGAAAGCTAACCCGAACGCTTTGGGGCAACTGCACTTGCTTTACGCGTTGTCCGGGCAAGGCCAACTATCAGCACAAGCCATCATTGACGCGTTACAACATCAACACCCACAGGTAAGACGCCATGCCCTGAAACTGGGTGAACGATTCGCGTCAAACCCGAAGCGAGTTGCCAACGCCAAGCTGCAACAACAGTTATTAGCTTTAGCAGATGATCCGTCGCTCGAAGTACGGATCCAGCTGGCTTTTTCTTCGGCCGCCTTACCAGCCAACCTGAAAATCCCATTACTCCAACGGGTGATTACCAGCGGGCCCGGTGACCGTTGGCTCGAGACTGCTGTCCTGAGTTCACTCAGTGATGGCAGCGGAAAGTTATTTGAACAGTTTGTTCAAAACAAATCTTTTCGATCTGAAGCAGCGGCGGGATTTCTAGCGACCCTCGCGATGCAAATCGGACAACAAAATCGGCCATCCGACATCGATCTCGCGATCGAACAGGTCTCGGCATTACCAGCCTCCAGTGCATCGTTCACCCTGCCAGTCATCGGCTCACTCACGGCCTTACGAACACGTAAAAACCACTATCTGCAGCAGCTATCTGAACAAGGACGCTTGTCCAAACTGGACAAACTCAAAGCAACACTCGTTCGTGCTGCTGGGTTAGCCGCAGAAGATCCGCAACTGGCTGTAGCAGATCGAATTGCTGCTACGAAATCAATGCGTTTCGGCAATCTTGACCGCGTCTCGACGCCGCTGACATCACTAATCAGTAATCGGCAACCTCATCTCGTTTCCCAGGCTGCCATCGAAACACTGGGAACATTCAGCTCACCCACCATTGCCGAACCGTTACTTTCAGCATGGGGTGAACTGAGTCCGAAACTCAGAGCAACAGCGACCGAAGTCCTTTTTGCACGTAGCGATCGTTTGACCCAGCTTTTCGACGCCGTCGACTCAGACAAAATCTCACTTGCTGATATCGGAACGCCGCGACTTCAGATCGCCGCAAAATCACGCGACACCAAGATCAGATCACGCGCCGCAAAGTACTTGGTTAACATGGGCTCGAGTGATCGCTCTAAGATCCTAACGAAATACCAAGCGGCTCTCTCCTTGGATGCTGACGCCGCTCGAGGTCGCAAACTATTCACCCAGCACTGCGCCGTCTGCCACAAAATGAACGGGATTGGCCATGAAATCGGGCCGAATCTGGCAAGCATACGATCCCGCGGTGCAGAGACAATCCTGGTCAATGTGATCGACCCGAATCGCGAAGTGAATCCGCAGTACCTGAACTACGTCCTGCTGACCCAGAACGGCCGTGCCATGACTGGCATGGTCGCGGCTGAAACAGCAAGCAGCGTTACTCTGCGTCGAGCTGAGTCGGCATCAGACACGGTGCTTCGAGTCGATATCGAAGAGCTTAAGAGTACGGGGCTGTCCATCATGCCCGAGGGAATGGAAAAGTCCATCACCGTGCAGGACATGGCCGATATCATCTCATTCCTAATGCAACCGTAACGATCGCGGTTGCTGAACGACACCAGTGGTGGGCGAGCAGGCAATGAATGCAGCCCAGCCTGGCAGCCAAGCAACACAAGCTGCGGCGGCCCTTCGCGTGGCCAACCAGCTCGCTGTCACCAGAGGCTAAGCTGATAACACCTCCAGAGAGAGAGCAACCAGCAAGATCCTTGCTGAGCCAACATGGTAGGCCAGCGTTCGCTCCGTCAACTCGCCGTCTCAAGATACCAAAACCGCCCGCACCGCCGCTGCTGCGGGCATGCTGGTCTGGCACATCTCACTCAAGACGAAGTTCACTCGAGCTGATTGAAACAAGCCCACGAGGACGATCTCAAGAAGTGGAGGTAGCCGGGCTGCCCGGCGCTGGGTTACTGGGTGCGGCTGGTGCTGGGTTACCGGGTGCAGCTGGTGCTGGGTTACCGGGTGCAGCTGGTGCTGGGTTACCGGGTGCAGCTGGTGCTGGGTTACCGGGTGCAGCTGGAGCTGGGTTACCGGGTGCAGCTGGAGCTGGGTTACCGGGTGCAGCTGGTGTGCCCGGAGCAGCAGCACCATCCGCTGCAGGGTCCTGAGGTCCGTCCAGCACATCACCCTCTAATGCAAAGTCTCCATTATCTTTCGGCTTGGCCGCTTTCTTGTCGCCAGCCTGTATGTTTGCCAATTCTGCCAAGACAACGATCTGCTCATCGAGTCCTTCGAGAAATTTTTCACGATCGTCCAGGGTTTCGCTGTTGAGAGCCGTGATGACTTCATCCAATTTGACGACCCAATCTTTCACGCTATCCGCTTTCGCCTCATCAACGCAGAGCATCAGGCCACCACCCGTTTTTGGTACACCTTTGGTCCTGGAACCTGTAGCTCCAAGATTGAGTTGCTGAAGCACTTTGTTGAGGTAGCGGCGGGATCCGATGACTTCTGCTGGCTGATCCTTATATTCGGTCGTCTGACCACCAAACATGCCGCCCATGCCGCCTAACATATCATCATCTTCCATTCCATCAGCGGGAGACTCATCGTACCCAGCTCCCGTCTCCATTCCTTCCATACCTCCCATGCCGCCCATCATTTCATCTTCGCCCTCTCCCATATCAAGTCCGCCCGAGCCAGCACCGCTAGACTTGTTCGACTTGTCAACTTTCGGACGCAAAACATCGATTGGCTTGACAGGCTGATTCGAAATTGGCGGTGCTCTTTCAAGTGAGTTGAGCCTCTGAACCTCGGACTGGAATGCGTCATGTGCCAGACGAGCCCAGCCTTCCAACACGTCTTCTGGCTTGTCCACTTGTCCTTTAAGACTTCCCCCCAAAGATCCGATCTTGGCCGCAGAATACAGAGCGATCAATTCTTCGTTTTCGGGAGCGGTGCTGATGCCAATAAGTTTGACTCCCAATTCTTTGCCATCGTCCTCGCTGGAGCCAAGTTGCTGCAGGATATCGACCGCGTATCGCTGAAGATAAGCGTGCACTTTATCCGTACGGTTGACCGGCGTCTTGGAGTCGAGCAGCTCCGTCATCATGCTTCTCAGTTGCTCTTGGCCTGCTGCCGGAATTTGATTGAACCCAAGGCCAACCTGCCGTTGGAGTCCAAGCAGTGCCGCAACTCGCAGTCCATCAACATTGTTTTCGTTTTTGTAGACGTCCACTAGGGTTGGCAACGCAGCGAGGTAGGGCGTGGGGGGAACTCGACCCGCCGCATCGGCAGGCGCACTGTCCATTCGGCCCAAGATCAATGCCGCGTTGATTCTGGCAGTCGGATGATAATTGCCCGTTGCCAACGCCTTCATTGGTGGCAGAAGCATATCCGCAACCTTTTTACCCAAGAACGGTTTGCTTCGTTGTGATCGGGCAAGCAGCACGTTGACATCCTTCATCAACGGTGTCAGCTCCTTCAACGCATCCGGGCCTGTCATTTTGGCTGGCACGAGACGCTGAAAATAAGCGCCGACCATGCGTGGATCACTGTTGCCACCGGCACAGAAGCTCTTCGCTGCGGCAACCACTCTTGCTTCCATCTTCCCGTCAGGAAGAAAAGCTGCGTTCATGGGCACGGTCTCGTAACCGCCATTTGCCGCAGCCGGTTCATTCTGAGCAGACACACGTGTTACATAAACGCACAGCATCACAGCAACGACCAGCAACGCTAACATCAGGCGTGAGCAAGATTTCGCGGACTGACATTCCACCGCCTTGGCAGTGACCCGAGTGGTACCATCCCCACTCGTGTGGAAATCATTCCCAGAACGAGTATCTATTGGTTGAAAGCTCATATTTTTTGCACCATTCGATTGTTGGCCGACAGGACTGCGTCGGAAGGACGAGAAGCTACCCCTAATTATTCGCGAAAACACCGGTCCGCGTCAAACAAAATTCGCGGTTCCGGCCACACACCACGCCCGAAAAGTCGGAATATCCGGCGGTTTCAGCAAAATGGACAGGCTCGCCAGCATAACCGCACGCTTTCCCGCCCCTTCAACCGCAACACGACCGCATTGCCAATCATCTCAGGCCCGGCTGATCTTAACCGAAACATGGCAAACCTGCGGATGCCAAATACTCACCTTCTCACACGATTGGCTTCCACCGTCGCAGCACCTCGGTCCCCGTTTTCACCAGCTGCTAGTCCGCCGATCGTCACTCACTCCCGCCGCTAGCCACGACCCAACTGCGGTTCGATTTGAAAAAAACCTAGCTGCAGGGTCCCAAAGTCACCCAAAAATGGCCCCTTGTGTTCACTCGCTGAAGCATGAACACAAACCACCTGCTAAAGCTATCAAACACACTCGCTCCAAAACACCGCTGCTAGCATTGCGTTCTGCTCGGACCGCTACTCTGATCGGACCGGGCGTCAGTCTGATTGCATCGGAGCAGAAAAGGAATCAAACATCTCGCCACCAACTCATGCAGCCACAGAATCTCTTGACGTCAGCGCATGCAATTCGTAGCGTCTGGCACAAAGATGGTTGGCCATTTTGTGCCAGAAATCCGATCACGAGCTTTCATTGCTCATCCCAACGACCACACGGACGCCAGCAGTGGACCGCCTTCCTTCTGCCCTGATATCGACTCTTCTGCTGTTTACAACAGTCGGGTGCAGAACATGGAACAAGAGCGGTACAGAAGTGCTGTCCCACCAGAATGCGCAAGCTACCGACACCACAGCGCCGAGTTCATTCAATCGAAAACGCGTCATTCTCGATATTGAGTTTCTCAACTCAGTACCGCGTGAATCGTCAGCGTCTTCTGATCAAGAATCCAATCCATCTCTTTGGCAGTGGGTCGATGAAACCTGCATCGATCCCAGCTTACGCCAGAACATGCTCCGCAACGGCATTCGTGTTGGTTTGGTAAACAATGAAGAGGAATTCCGAAACCAACTCAACGAGCATAAAGAGGACCGCGATCTCGTTGAAACGTTCTTGGCAGAAGCTTCCATTGCCAGCGATCTTGCACACGGTTCACAAAGCATGCCAATGCGTTTAGGAAGACGGTATGAACTACCGCTACGTCAGCCATTTGAAGGCAGCCATGTCGCCATGCTTCGCAAGGGTGACGAACTGATTGGAAAGACGATGCAAAACGCCCAGTACGTTTTGGCACTAACGAGTGGTCGTGGCAAAACACCAGAGCAGATCGAATTAAAACTTCATCCTGAAATCCAACATGGTGACACCGTTCGAAAATGGGTCAGCAGCGATACTGCCCTGCGTATTGACAGTCGCCGTGAAGCGTGGCAACTAGAATGCCTGAACCTGCAACTCCATGCACAAGAGGGCGATCTCATTGTCATTGCGCCAACGCAACCTCTTCGCGGGCTCGCCAAACACATGCTATCGGGCGCAGGCCAAGACAATCAGCAGGAGCAACTGATTCTTCTGATCCGTGTGACCCAGATACCCACGCTGATTGAAGAGCTTTAGACGACGGTAGTTTTCTAGCGAGTATCCATGATGAGCCTTCTTGCACACTGCAGCACGGCCTTAGCCACTCAAGCAAACCGGGGATGCCACAAGCGTTGAAAATCGACCGACACACGCACAGCATTAGCGTTCAAACGTTGACTTCGAACGAAGGATGTGATGGTAGTGTTGTGCGAATCGATGTGACTCATCCCGAACGTATTGAAGTAATCGCAATCCAAATGCGTTCCTACTCAGCACGATTGGTTCAGAAATCCCCGGTCGGAAGATTTCTTCATCACGTTTGGCGAGTGAAATCACGGTTGGTGGTGATATTTCCTGATCTCGGAAGGCCGCCATGGCAGCATTCAGTTGCCCCTTTCCACCGTCGATCAGCAAGATATCAGGAAAACTATCTCCCTCGTCACTGAGGCGACGGAACCTTCTGGACACCGCCTCGTAGATGCTACGGTAATCATCAATCCCATCGACGTCCTTGATCCGGAATCTTCGATAGCCAGGCTTGAATGGCAAACCATCGATGAACTGCACCAAACTTGCAACCGTTTCGCCACCTCCCAAATGCGCGATATCGACTCCCTCGATAACACGTGGAGTTTCTGACAGTTCGAGTACTTTTCGAAGCCCGGCGAGACCTTTTTTCGGGTCAATGTAAAATACTTCAGGCTGGGCGTGAGTATCAAGTTCACCACGTTCTTCAAGCCGCTCGAGCATGCCAATTTCATCTCTCAACACCGCTGCGCGTTCAAAATCCAACGCTTTGCTGGCAGCCTGCATCTCACCGGTCATCTCAGCCAACAGGCGTTTCTTGCCACCTTCCATGAAGGTCATCAATCGTCTGATGTCCTTGCGATAATCTTCTTTGTTGATCCGAAAATTACAGGGAGCAGTGCATTGATTGATGCTTGCCAACAAACAAGGACGAAACCACTTCCAGCGTTCATCGGATTCAGTGATATCGAGCGAACAGGTCCGGAAACGAAAGATTCGTTGCAGCACCTGGATCGCTCCCCGCAAAGCTCCAGCACTGGGAAACGGGCCATAGAGTTTAACGCCCTTACTGGGTGGTTCACGCGTCAGTTCAACACGAGGAAATTCTTCTCGCGTCGTGATCATCAAATAAGGAAAACTCTTGTCGTCCTTCAGCTCCTTATTGTGCTTCGGTTGAATATCTTTGATCAACCGGGACTCCATCAGCAACGCGTCGACTTCACTTTCGCAATCCAAGAAATCGATATCTGCAATTTCCGGAACCCAATTCGCCGTGCGTTGATCTTCAGCCGCCGCTTTTGAAAAGTAGCTGCTCGCGCGACTGCGAAGATTCTTGGCTTTCCCCACATAAATCACAACACCAGCCACGTCCTTCATCAGGTAAACGCCAGGCGTCTGGGGAAACTTCTTCACTTTCTTGGCAGCGTGTGCGAATCCCAGCACTTCACCGGATGTCTCGTCCTTGTCACGATCCCCAGCGTCAATCCCATCAGACTGAGATGAGGGCGAGGGTGATGACGCGGAAGTAGCTGAAGTCGCTTCCGTTGAAACAACCTCTTCCAAGTTATCCGCGACATGATTCATCGCTGCGGCACCAACGGTTTTATCCTGACACGATTCCACTTCAGAGTCAGTCCGCTCGCCCGCGGGTTGCTCGTTGCTATCTGGATCTTGTGCGTCCTGTTCAACAGGATCACGATCATTGGCATTAGGGGGCGTCATGCTTTCACTCGTTCAATTTTCTATCGCAGCGATCCGCCAAGTCATCGTTCAAGCAGTTCGGCGTGCAGTTCCCAAGTTGGCACCAGAAAATTGTAGCGTCTTGTCAGCCTCACCTGCTTGTAGAGCGTGGATACGGCCAGCTCGCATAAAATTAAATGAGACTGTGTCCGACGTCCTTTGAGAGCGAAAACGTTCTTCTATTTGGATCAGTAGAAAGTGATGACCTACACGTCCTAGCCGTATCAAACAAGACACCAAGCAGCCCCGATCCATCACTCAGGTTTTTTTGTTGTAGGCGTGTCCCGCTGAATTGCCTCGCCATCACCCTGAGAACTCTTCTCCATCTGCTTCAACTTTTCCTGCAACTGACGAATCTGCTCTCGCATTTCCGCCGCAGTCTGCTCCGAATTCCCAGAGTCAATGGTGTCCCCTCCGGTGCCTGCCTTTGGCTTGGCTGGCAACCCATTCAATGAGGGCGGATCTCCTAGCATTTTCTTGAGCTGTCCCGAAACCTTTTGTTCAAACAACGTTTGCCGCACGGGCGGGCTTGATTTCAGACCTTCTTTGCTTTCGTGGGGTACCAGTTCCACCGGAGCTTTTCCGCTTTTTTTCCCTGCACCGCCAAGCAAACCACCCAACACGGACCCGATTCCCTCAAGAACACCGGTTTCGCTCTCCCTGTTTTTTCCGTCGGCGCTTTGCTGCTTGGTGTCTGCATTCAGAAGTTGCTTCGCGTCTGGACCACCCGATTTAATCTCAGTCGTCAATGTCATGCGTTTGATGACATACACGCCGCTTTGAACCACGCCCAACGAGGCAACGGTCCCCCGTGGCAAATTTTCAAGCTGTCGCACAAACGCTGTGTCGTCCTGCGTTAACAGACCATCGACTGAAGTCACGCGATCCCCCGGCTTGAGTCCTGCAACGTCTGCTGCGGATCCATTGACAACACCGTCGACGAGCGCGCCTCGCAATCGCGATTCCGATCCAAGCAGTATTCCATACCGTTGTACCCCGGTATTGGTTGAGATTTGCGTTACAGGTTGAGTGACTGGACCTGGCAGACTTTCCACTTGCCCAGCAGCGGGAAGTGCCTCAGTAACCGCGCGTCCCTGAGCAGGTGGTCTGGGAAGAGGCGGGACAGGCACGGGCGACCCGTTTTGCTGGTTCGCTGGGACGTTGGCTTGCTGTGAGCCCAACAAAGGTATGCGGATTGTCTTCCTCTGATCACCCCGCAGAACCCGTGCGGAAACGGATTCACCGGCACGACGTACACTTAAAAATTTCGCAATGTCGGCGATCTTCGGTGTAAGTGTTTGATCCAGCGAAACGATCACATCATCTTTTCGAAGCCCGGCATCATCTGCCTTGGAGTCACTTCGGAATCCAGTCACCAGCACTCCGGGGACTCCGGGTGCTGAGTCCAAGACATCGATTCCGAGTGACGCTTTTTGAAATTGCCCCGTTGTACTCGCAGGCAGTGTTCTCGCAGGCAGTGCGTTATCTGAAGCTCGACCTTGTTCGGCATTCGCCGCAAAGGATTTAGCATTGCTGTTTTCCTGACCACCGAAAATCTCGGGGCCATACTGCAACAGGGCATCGACAAGCGGTCGCCTCTTATTTGCGCGTGGTCCTCCGGCACGGGGTTCACTCTCGCCAGGCCCCGTGCCCGCTGGATTCTGGGTCGCTGGATTCTGGGTCGCTGGATTCTGCTGATCGAGTGACTGAACGCGATCTTGTATACGCTTCAGTAAACCTTGGCCCAACACTTTCGACGTGCTCGAAGTCGCACTGATCGCGAATAGGCTGCCGGTGATCAAAAGTGTCGCAAGTGGTTTTTGCATGCTTCAAATCCATGGTGACGGTTCAGGTCTCCCGTCCTACCGGTTGCTGATGGCGGGCAGGTCAAGAGAGTGAAACAGTGTACGGTGAAAAATCGATTGTGATCAACTTGCGCCGGCCGACGCAATCTGTTGATTCATTGATCCAGCCCAACCAACCGACCAGTTTTCAACTGGCGGGGCGACAGAAACGAGGGCCGCGCCCAGTAGCATCTCTCATGGGCATCTTTCACGCCCAAAGCGATCCTACCACCAATACTCTGCCTGCCCCCTCAGAATAGCAGTCCGCTGCTCGAAGGAAAGGATAGCACCTGACGTCCCCCCCTCTCAACAGCCCTCAACAATGCCTCTGGCAGTGATTCGCAGGGTGCGCTTGGTAACGGCTGCTCTGCGAAACGATAAGATCGTCAGGCACGCCGATACTGGTGGATTCAGCATGGCAGGATCACTGCGGCAGGAGGTTGCACTCGGGCTCGCCGATCCTAGCGAAGTGGTATAACGGGCTTAGACGGATTTGCCTGCACCATTCCGCAACCGCGATGGAGTGAACGCGATGAATTGAAACAGATACGACCTTCCGCGTTTCCAAAAGATTGTGGCAATGAGGAAACAGGCATCTTGGCCTGGCTCCCGAGGGAGATTCACCCGCACGATCGTTCAGAAACACAATCGCAAGCCGAACCTAATAGGGATTGACTTTAGAGATGCTCGCCCGCAGGTGCCTCCCCCCCCCAAACCAATGCCCCCCTTCACGACGAAGCATGTTGAAGAAACTAAATTGACAAGCAAACAGGAAGGGTCACGCGTTTTCTTAGCCAACCACCACTTTCCGTCGCACCGTTTTTTTCCCGTATCAATTTTCCCACGTACCAACCGATGTCATTGATAATCGAGCGTGCTTCGCTGGAGCACCTGCAAGAAGTTTTACCCCGATTGCTGTCGAGACTATCGATTGGCCGCGCGCAAATTGCTCTGGAACAGTTGCGCAGCAACCTGCATCATCGTCCCCATGATGAGGTCCTTTTTTACCTAGCCCGTGAGCCAGATGCAGCTGAGCTTCTGGACTCAGGTCAGGCGGCAGGGTCTGGGTCGATCGCCGCGTTGATCGCCATCCAACAGCCTTGCAATGCCCCGCCAGCCTATTCGGATGTGGCCACGATTGTGCACGCAGACTTCCTAGTCGACATTTCGGGGGAAATCCCAAATTCGTCGGAAAATAACTCCCAAGGGACCGACTCAGCCCCGCATCGCGACCGCCTCATGCCGCCCGCCGAGCAACATGCGGTGATTATGGAAATGCGCACCCACGTAGACCAGGATTTGACCGAACGTGGGATTCGCTTTGTCCAATGGGCCACCGACGCAACAGATCAGATCGGGCTGAGTACGCACCAGTGGCATCAAGGACTGGGATTTCAACAGATTGCTACCCTCGATTACTTGACCGGCAATGCGGATAGAACCGGCACTGCAGATCCCAGCAGTGCTGCCACCCACAACCATCTGAGCGATCACCCGACACAAGTCGCCATCGAATTACGAACCGTGGGTTGGGATAGCGCAGAGAGTCGCCTGGCGTTCACCCAACTCGTCGAGTCGACCTACCAGGGCACACTGGACTGCCCAGAACTTTCCCGTTACCGCACCCCAGGCGAAACGCTTCGGGGGTACCAGACCGCAGCGTCCTTCGCTCCTGACCTGTGGTTCGAAGTGTTGGATGCCCACAGTCCGGACAACACGCCCATTGGATGCCTGATTCTGGCAAAACATGCTGAGAGCCCCGATAACGCCAATCACGATAACGCCAATCACGGTAACGCCAATCACGGTAACGCCAATCACGGTAACGCCAATCACGGTAACGCCAATCACGGTAACGCCAATCACGGTAACGCCAATCCAGAAACTGCCGCATCGGGCAACCGCCAATCCCACGAAACACAGAGCGACACCAACACCAGTCATGAGGGACCGGTGATTGAAATTGCTTACATGGGCCTGCTACCGGAGACTCGCGGGAAGGGGTTCGGAAGACGACTCGTCGACCAAGCCGCGCAGGTGGCAGCCACTTTAGGGGGGACACGCTTCATCTTGGGCGTTGACCAGACCAACCAACCAGCTCGAGACATTTACAACGCCAAAGGAATGACTCCATTACTAAGCGAAACAGTCTGGGTAAAACGGGTAGAATTCGAAAAGCCGTGACCCGCATGAACCAGTGTGTTTTTTCCGAATTGGGCGTTTGCCACTGACTCTTTTCACCAAAATGATCTCGGCAGTGTGATAAATCGAACAAATGTGGCCGAGCCACAAAACTCATCCAAAACCCCAACCATGAAATGTAAAGCGTTACCAATTAAGGACTTACACTCCATCACGCACAAGCACGATGGACCAAGCGAAGACTTTCCAACACCTTTTCCACTGCCAACAGTCAGCTAGGATCAGACCAAATCGTGACACGTCCTTGCGAAAGCCAGCCATCAAAATCCGGCTTTTCAGGACACTTTAAAACTTTCACGCAACAAGTCGAAACGAAAGTTTCGAAAGGGTGCCAAAGGATGTTTGACTTGGTTGCTAGCAACCCTAGAATTCTCCCTCCTGCAGAAGCGATAGAGAATCGACGACTGCGGGAGAAAGATTGTGGGGAGGTCTGTGTGCCGCCCGGCGGAGCTAGGTTGGTGACGATTCATTACCAACGCTTTGGTTGCCCTGCCCCCAATCGACGGTGGTCCGATTCGCGTGGGCGAATTGAAATTGGTCACTGCTATTGCTGCATTGCGAAACATCCATGATGGAGGATTGCGCTACCAGTATGTCTGCACCGCACGGTTGCACCGATGACACGGCTGTCATCGAATCATTCAAGGAAGCTTTGACAGGACGCGTAGGTGCAGAACGATTCCGCATGTGGTTCACACACGGCGTAACGATTGCGTTTGACGCTGGACCGAGCGAGGAGGCAACAGTTGACGCTGCGGCAGAAGCGTCCCCCGCCGATGCCCCTGACTTGCCATCTGAGCAACAGCGTCGCATCACACTTTCAATTCGTGGCCAATTTGCCTTGGATCGCCTCCGTCAGAACTTCATTCGCGAAATGCGGGGCGCTGCCATGCAAGCCTGTGGAGTGCGGACGGAAGTCGTCCTTCGTTTGGATGAGCCAGCAGCGACCCAAGCTCAATTGCCGCTGACGGACGATGAGACAACAAGCGAAGGGAGCAGTGCCGTGAGTGGGGAGGTTTCCACCGATCCAATCAGTCCTGATGCTGTGGCACAGAACGCACCAACCGTGCCCAGCCCCACTTCTTCGTCGGTGCCCGAGCAAGCCCGCCGTTCGCGTCAGCGGCAACCCGGTCGCGCTAGCAAAGCAAAATCGAAACGTGGCCGAACCCAATCGATCTCGTCATACATTGCTGATAGTGGGGGATCGAAGAGACGAACCCACTCAAGCGATCTGCGGATCGACCAAGCCGAACAACTTGAATTTCCTGGTTTGGCTCCAGCCAACAACGGTTCAGCCAAAAAAAATGGAGGCGTAAAGTCCTCTGATTCCTCAACCAGCCCGCAATCGTCAGGGTCTTCTCCGCCAACGGCAAAAAGCAGGTCCGGCAGCCACACCAAAGTTCAACCGAAACACGATCAACAGCAGGTCACGGCTGCCGAAGAACGCAAACGACCAGCGACGGTTGCCAGCTTTGTCTCGGGGACGAGCAACCAACTCGCCTACACGGCCCTGTCCATGATCTGCCAGGACCCAAAAACGGCTTCACCCGTTTTCTTCTGCGGTCCAACTGGGACCGGCAAGACACACCTGATGTCAGCGATTGCCGAACAATTGCGTCGGCGTTACCGAATGCGTCGCGTGATGCATTTATCAGCTGAGCAGTTCACCAACGATTTCATCAGCTCCGTGGGCAACAGCGGGATCACTGCGTTTCGCCGCCGGTATCGCGAGGTTGACGCGTTGTTGATTGACGATGTGCAATTTTTAGGTGCCAAGAAAGCCACGCTGCGAGAGATGCTTTACACCGTAGAGACTCTGGCTTCCGAGGGGCGGCCCTTGCTCTTCTCTGGGCTGCAGGCTCCCAGTGAGATTGCGGGTCTTTCGCAGGAACTGGCGGGCCGCATGGCGAGTGGACTGGTGTGCCCAATTCAGCCGCTCGATATCGACATCCGACGCGAAATTCTAGAGCGTTGGATTGCCGAACGATGTCCGGTTGAAGTTCCCGCAAGCTTGCTTGACCAAATCAATCCAATGCTGGCTGGCGATGGTCGCGTGGTAAGTGGTGTCGCCAATATGATCAACACACTGCAGCGGATGTTTGGTCGCGTGCCCACGCTGGACGAAATCCGACAATTTGGTGGCAACCTGCTGCGAGCCGCCACCCCAATCGCAACACTGTCGGTCATTGAAACAGCCGTTTGCGACGCCTTTCACCTGCCCCACCACACCCTTCGGGGGCGTTCCCAAACTCGAGCCGTCACAGGACCTCGCATGTTAGCGATGTACTTGGCCCGCCAACTGACTGCCTCTGCTTACTCGGAGATTGCAACCCATTTTGGTGGCAAGTCGCACAGCACGGCGATTTCAGCAGAAAACAACGTCAAAAAGTGGCTTCAGAACGGGAAGTCGATCGGTCGCGGACAACTGGCGATGTCGACCCGCGAGGCAGTGGCCCGCGTCGAAAACTTACTCCGAAGCGGCTAAGCCCGAGCCTTCTGCCCGCCTCTACGAGTATCCCATTGCAATCGGCCTGAACGTTCGTTTGTCAGCTCATCTGCATTCCCCCTCAACCGTTTGCCCCGCTGCTCTTTTCAGCACGCTGATTTGCCCAGTTCCTGGTCCTTGCAACCCACCAGAAACCGCGGCACGATGACAGTAAGAATGCCACCCCATCACCTACCGGGAACACCTGTGCAATCCCATGAAAATTAACACTCCGACGAAAACCTGGCAAATACGCATACGTTTAATCGGCTTGGCAACCCGCGGCGTTGCCTGCAAAGGTATAAACAGGTCTCACTCATTCCCGCACCCACAGACCTGTTGCCGATGAATCACCGCAGGCTTTGACACAGTTGACACATTCGCCGACGGCCCCAAAGCGATTGCAGTGGCCTCGGGTCACAGATGCATGAATTTGATTTTGTCCGGTCGATACGGATATCACCTCCACGACACTTTTCTTCCTTTCGCCCCCAACGGATTGGCCCATGGCTTCCAACGACTCTCCCTTTCCAAGAAAGCCAAAGAAAGAACCTTCGGCCGCTGAAATCCTGCAGCGGCAACCTCCTTTCGACGTTGAAGCCGAGATGGGTGTTCTGGGAAGTATCCTGCTACTTCCTGAAGTGTGCGATGAAATTCCCTCGCTCAGATCGGAGGATTTCTATGACGACGCCAATCGAATCATCTACGAGAACCTGCGAGAGATGCACGACTCGGGTGAGAAAATTGACATCACTCTGCTTGTCTCGAGATTAAGAACCGCAGGTAATTATGAAAAAGTGGGCGGAGCTGCCTACTTGGCACGGCTGTCATCATCCGTCCCCAACGCAGCACACGCTGTCTATTACTGTAGCATCGTCACCGAGAAAGCCGTCTATCGGCGATTGATTCAATCCAGCACCGAGGTACTGCGGGATGCTTATGATCAATCCTCCAGCGCAAAAGAATTGTGTGCCCAGGCAGAGCAAAAAGTATTCGCCATCATGGATGGTCGCTCTTCACAATCAGTCCAGAACATAGCGGATGTGTTGCACCAATCCATGGATCGGATGGAAGCACGCATGAGAGACGAGTATGTGGATGGTGCAGCTGAAACCGGACTCACCAAATTTGATGAAATGACCGGTGGACTTCACCACGGGGAGTTGATCATTCTGGCTGCTCGACCATCCATGGGAAAAACTGCTCTTGCCATGAACATTGGTGAGCATGTCTCCATCAATCAAAAACAACCGGTCCTGTTTGTCTCTCTGGAAATGTCCGGCATCGAGTTAGCTGACCGCATGCTCTGCTCTCTTGCAAGGGTCAATGGGCATCGCGTTCGTAACGGCACCATCTCATCAGATGATCGTGACAAACTGATTCAAACAGCAAACGAGATCAGTCAAGCACCACTTTTTGTCGACGATTCGCCCAGTCGCACCGTCAGCGAGATCGCAGCTGCCGCCCGACGCATCAAACGTCGAGAAGAATCCCTCGGCTTAATCGTGATCGACTACCTACAGCTCATTGAGCCTGATAACTCTCGAGACCCACGACAGGAACAAGTTGCCAAGATCGCACGTCGACTGAAAGGCCTTGCACGTGAATTGGAAGTCCCATTGCTCTGTTTGTCTCAACTCAACCGGCAAGCCGAAGACAGCAAAGACCATCGCCCCAAACTAAGTCACCTTCGCGAATCAGGTGCTATCGAGCAGGACGCCGACGTTGTCATGTTCGTCCACCGCGAAGAATACTACCACCGCGGGGATGACAAGGCCCAGTTTGCTGGCCAGGCGGAAATCATCATTTCCAAGCAGCGAAATGGCCCCATCGGCGATGTTGAACTCACATGGGAAGCTGACTTCACACGGTTCAGTGACCGTGCCGCCGAACGTCATAGCGAATTCGACGACTACGCTGAGTTCACTAGCCCAGGTGGATTCTGAGCCGCAGAAGAGGCCACGCCACGATTGCCGATTCCAGCACCGCAGACCATACGAGCTAGCCGACTCGTAGGTTGCTTCCATTCATCGCAATTTGTGAACAGTCGCTTGCATCCCTGCGTGGCCCGCCACTGGGAAATCTTATCTACGGCTGCCTCTGTTCCCGCGATTGCCCTCCAAACAAGATCGCCAAACACCCCACCTGCCCCATTTTCACTACCAGCGCTGCCAAGCCGTGACCGAGGGCTGTTTTCGGGTGTAGAAGCAGTACCAATTGTGCCGATCATTTCGATTGTATCGATCTGCGTGATGTGGTTCAGCCGACGCGGCTCGTCTCCAACCTTCCAGAATGTGTGACAACGATGCACTCCAGCGATTCTGCCTATAAACTGCCCCCATTCCCCGCTCATCCGAGCATTGAACGTTTTATCGCCTTAGGGTCCGTTCAGGATGCAGTGGACAGAATTGAGCGGAGCATTCAGGCACGTGACGCAATTTCTGTAGTGATAGGTCCACCGGGTACAGGCAAGACCCTGATCAGTGAACTCTTGGTGCACCGTTATCAGAACAGCCACTGCGTCATCGCCTTGGGCGAAACCCCTTTAACCGACAGCGACGCATTTCTGCGGCGCGTACTGCATCAGGCTGGCGCCGACATAACCAACATCCCCGGTGGAGATCTGCAACTGGCGCTGTTCGACCACCTTTGTCTTGGCGCCTCATCGGAACAACGGATCTTACTGCTGATTGACGAAGCTCAATCATTGACTCCGGCATTATTGGAAACCATTCGCACCTTGACCAATTTGACGCGTGATGGTGAACCACGCATCCATGTGGTGATGTTCGGAGGAAACCCTCTTGATGAATTATTGATCGCACCCTCAATGGACGGGTTCCGGCAGCGAATTTCGACTCGATGTTACATTCATCCGCTCAACAACGAAGAGACAGCTTGGTACATCAACCAGACGATTCGCAATTGCGGTTGTGATCCCGACACAACGATCACTGCCGACGCGATCTCTGCTGTTCATCATGCATGCAGCGGTGTACCGCGTCTGATCAACCAGTTGTTGTCTCACGCCATTGAGTTCGCCGCTGACAAAGATGAATATCTGATTACCGATCAAATCATCGATCAATCCTGGGCAGAGGTACAACAGCTTCCAAGTCCCATGGTGGATGAACCAGAAATCAAACTGACTGCGTCTACTGTGGAATTCGGTGAACTTGATTCATTCGAGCCCGCGAGTACTTACGAGACGGCATTCGAAAATAGTGATGAAGTGTCTGACCAAATTTCGGCAGATACGGATGCATCTCCCACCGATGCTGAGACCGACTCAGACGCGTATGACTTTGAACCGGATGGTCATTTGGGCCCATCAAGCGAATTTGCCGATTCAGCTGACTTTCAACCAAATTCGGCTCTAGAGCAAGACACCACGCATGAACTCCACACAGAAGTGTGGGACGACGGCGACCAGATAAAGTTGAACGAAAAATCGGTACAAACCAGCGAGTTCGAAGTTGCTGACCGCTCCAGCACAGCGTCTCACGAGGGACAACTGGAGATTGGTGAAATTGGTTCCCCACGGTTGCTGTACCCGCAATTGGCTTCTCCCGCTCTGGCAACCAATGATGACTTGATTTCCGACTTGCTTAAAAGCGAGTTGTCCGTTGACCTAACAAACACGCAAACCAACGACCAACTGTTCGGCAGTTTTGACGAGGAAGAGAAGCTTGACCTTCGCACGGGCACCAACGGTGCTGACACACTGACCCGCAACGGTGAGGAAACACTGGCCGATCGCCCTGCAGCCACCATCGAGACGGTCCTACCTCAAGAAATCGTCATCCATCAAGAAATCATTGGCATCAGTGAACTCATTCACGACACAGAAACCGACCAAATTCAATACTGTGATGAAGCACACCAAGTGCCCAGCAAGATGCATCATCACGCTGGAAAAACCGCGTCTCACGACATCTCATTTGGTGACGCGCGCGACGATTTCGACAACTCTTCGGTTGATTCCGCTACCTTGGATTTTGTTTCTGCCCAGCACGGCAGTCCCATGCAATTTGGCACCACCGAAAATCAAACTGTTTTGGACGAGCCAACGTCGGCCACGTTGCATCAGGAAGAACAGGACAATCACGTTCCGGCCCCCCATGATGACCTTATCCGCCTCCGTCATGATGACAGCGACATGTTGACCATCGAGGACGAAGTGGACATTCATCGCATCGACCAACGCCAAAACTCCGTAGACGCAAATCATCAGTCAATCGATTACCAGAGAATGCTTAAACGCATGCGATCGAAAAACCAAGAGTCTTGAGCTTGCGATTCCCGCGCTCACTGTCGCCTAAAACATGTCGATACGTTCCAATGCCGTTACAGCAGATAGCTCACCAAATCATTACGCTCGCAGACCGACGTGCATCCACGCCTGTTTTGGTGACGCCGCCCTATCTGTCGTTCCGCAAGCAGTTTTTTGCTGAATTATCACGGGAGCTCGCCGACCATACCGAGCGTGACTTGAGGATTGACTGGTACCGAAACCTGCCTAGCGTGCGAACAATCCTGTCTGACCAGCTTGCTGCATGGCACGTAAAATCAGTCAACCGGTTGCTAAGCCACATGACCGTGAGCAAGGCGCGGCAAGCCCACAAGACAGCTACGAACAGCACGCCAGCAGAGTCGGCTGGCACCACTGACATCAACGTCTCCCGTCAGCCAGCACTTGACCAGCCCCGTGCTCTGCTGACGCAACATGCTACGGTGCAAATCACAGCGACCATTGCCCGCCCTGGCGGACAAGGTCGAGACTTGGTGATTGGCTTATCGGATGCTCGTCAAAAGTTGCCCAACTGGACCACCGCAATCTGGCTAGGCACGTCTGCACAAGAAGTCGAACGCTGGCAAGCCGCCTGAGTCTATGGAACGCGTTGGATTACGTTAGCGTCACGCCAAAATTGCGTCCTGCGGTCTCTTGAGGTATTTCGCCTGCTATGTTGATGGCGCGACCTTGCGCTAATTTAACTCGCCAAAGAGCTAGAAAACGTGAATAAACAGCTACCCCTTCCGACCATCGCTCCTGGGAAAACTCGCATTGGCTGGATTGGCACCGGTGTGATGGGTAGCAGCATGTGTGGTCATCTGATGGCGGGAGGCTACCCAGCGACGCTATACAACCGAAGTCCAGAAAAAGCCGCATCGCTAGTGGAGCGGGGCGCGGTGCTAGTGAATTCCCCCAGGCAAGTTGCTGAACGGTCAGACGTTGTGTTCACGATCGTAGGTTTCCCCACTGAT
>Ga0315316_10000644_pt1 | contig 23337 bp, 19 predicted proteins | sample M160m3416metaG_FD_203702 | JGI IMG/M metagenome (GOLD analysis project Ga0315316, IMG submission 203702) | Ammonia-oxidizing marine archaeal communities from Monterey Bay, California, United States - M1 60m 3416 | ecosystem: Environmental > Aquatic > Marine > Intertidal zone | place: USA... | reverse complement strand
GGACCGCTCGATCGCGACGGAAGGCCGTTTCCTTGGCCGCCTCGCCCGCCGTCTTCTCGCCGAACCCCTGGCCCTGAATCCATCCCGATTCAGGCTCGGCCTTCAACTAGCGCCATCGATGCCGTGCCGATCGAGAAGGAGTCGACTCCGGACATACCTTGGCCATTGGATTCGGCCTTGATGGCGATGGGCGTCGTCGACATCCCCAGAAGACTGCCTCGCGAACGAGCCGCGGGCGATGAGCATCCACGACTCGTCGCCTAGGCTCTACCTCCCGCTGCCCTGCGCGCTCATTCACTCTCTCCGCGCCAATCGGGTACCGCTTCTCGAACTCACGAGGACGGGCGGATCCTGGCTGAAGCGACTCCTGGCTTTCGTCATGCGGAAAATCTCTTTGAAGTTTCTGTCCGAGACGCCATCATTCCAACATGGGCTCGCGCGAGCCGAACTGGCAAAGCAGAAAAGCCGAGGGCAGCGCGTTCAGAGGAGAATCGAGATGAGTGCTCCGGCGCACGCCGCCTTCTTCGGCCTGGTCGAGACGCCTGAGGGCCAAGGCGTTCGGGCCTACGAAGACTGGCACGCGGACGATCATCAGCCCGAAAATTGGGCCCTTCCGGGCGTCGTCTACGCGAATCGTTGGGTCGCAGACGACGCACATCGAGCGGCGCGCTTCGTGGGCGACGAGCGCCTCGCCCGCGCACAATTCCTGATCACCTACTTCTTCCTGGACCCCCTCGATGAAGCCCTGGCCGGCTGGAACGGGCTCGCCCAGACGCTGCGGGCGCAAGGACGAATGTTCGAGGAGCGCGAACTTCATCTCGGGAGCATCTTCGCGTGCACCGGGGGCGAGGTCTCCGGCGAGGTCCCCCATTCCGCGGCCGCCCTGCCCTACCGGCGTCACCGCGGCGTTTTTCTGCGTCTGGGCGAATCCACGGAGGTGACGAAAGAGGACGAGGCACGCTTCACCGAGGTCCTGGGGCGGGACGGGGTCAACGGCGGGCTACGTTTTTGCCACCGCGAGGGGCCTGCATACGGTGCCAGTCGGGCAGGCTTCGCCGAGCTATATTTCTCGGCCAAGGAACCTTTGGAGGTCTTCCATGGGATCGACCCCGGCGACCACGCGATCTTCGCGGGAAGCTTTTCGACCGGGGGCGATTTGCCGGGCTGATCGGCGAGCGCGCTGGCGACGCATCGATCCGATCCCCGATCCCCGGAAGCCGCCCAGACTAAACCGATGAACACATGAACAGGAGCTCTCGACGACCATGACTCGACTCGATCCCGACCAATATGAATGGGTTCACATCTTCGACGACAGCTCCCCGGTCTATACGATCGACCACGAGCAGACCGTCCTCGGCTACGACCGAGACGCCGGCACCTTCGACATGATCTTGCGCTTCAAGGGCAACCGCGGCCATTGCAACCGCCATCGCCACATCACCAACACCACGATCCTCGTCCTCGAGGGCGAGCAACATCTGACCGATCTGATGCCCGGTGGCGAGACCAAACAGAAGATTCGGCGAGCCGGTGAACATCACCTCACCTCGGGCGATGTCCATCCCCACCTCGAGCGTGCCGGCGACGACGGCGCGCTCATCTTCTACGGCCACCACACCACCGACGGCCGTATGTACGAACTCCTCGACGACGACATGAACGTCGTCCACATCGTCACGCTCGACGAGATGATCGAGAGCTGGGAAAGCGCCCGCTCGGCCTGAGCCTCGAGCCGGAGGTCCCCCTACTCGCCCACCGTCCGCTCGAGCAGCTGAACCGTCGTTCCACCGGGGAACTCCGCCGTGTTGAGATAGACCTCGCGGATCGTCGTTCGCTCTGCCCCTTCGCCCGAGGAGAATCGATAGTCCAACACGGGCTTGATTCCCTTTGGCTCGAGCTTCTTCAACACCTCCTCGGTCTCCTCGACCATGAAGCAGAGGTGCTGGAGCCCGTCGCCGTGTTTCGCGAAGAATTCGGTATGCACCGACTCGCCCTCCGTCACCTCGACCAGCTCCAGGAAGAAATCGCCGTTGTAGTACATCGCCGCCTTCATCTTGGGCTTCGCGGGCTTTCCGTACGAATAGAAGAAGTCGGTATCCGCCGCGTCGAAGTCGACGATCTCGAAGGGACCGACCCCGAACGTCTCGCCGTAGAACCGCACGGCCTCGTCGAGGTCGTCGACGACCACGCCGATATGCGAAATCGGCCCCAACTTGACCAGCGATTCCATGTGTACGTCCGTCGGTGCCCGGCTCACCAATGCTCCGCCCATGGCGCGTCCTCCTCGAGATTCGAGTCTCGTATGATGTCCATTCAAAGCGCGAGCGGGTCGTCACTCGCGCTACGTCTTCACCCGTCCCGCATGATATCTTCGCTGACCACCGGGGGCCGCACCTGCTCGAACTTTCCGAAATCGGCGCCATACGCCAGATCGTCCCCCACCTCAGGGCCCGGTCACACGGGGATGAACCGCCACGCAGGTACGACCCACCCGCGCCCGTCATCGGCATCGGCATAGGCAACGAGGCCCGGGCCGGGTGGACGCCTCGACAATGAGAAGCACTCCCGCCGGCGCGGCGGAGCGCACCCCAAGTTGACATCATTTGTTATGTCCAGTCGACCGCAGCGAAGCGAAGGGCGAGCAAGGAGGGGGCCGGCCAGGGGCAGCGCGGGTAAAACGCGTTATCGGACAGGGCATGCGAGGAACGTGAACGGCGGCGGAAGTGCGGGGCCTGGCGCGTAGCGGAGGGACACGCGGTCGAGACGACGGGCCCGGCGCTGGCTCGCCCTGCTGCCCCGGTCCAGAATCGTGTCGACCGTGCCGTCGTCGTAGAGCGCGTAGCCTCGGCTAACGCCTGAGGTCGACGATCAGGCGGAGGGGGCGGCGCATGATCCCGACCTGTTCCCAGTCGTCGCCGCCGCTCTCGAGGACAGCGTCCTCGGGCAGGAACTCGAGCGCCGCTTCGAGCATGAACGAAAGCTCCTGCATCGCGAGATTCGCGCCGAGGCAGTAATGCGCGCCGTTGCCGAAGGTGAGCGCTTCGCGCGCGTCTCGGGTCACGTCGAAGCGGTGGGGATCGTCGAAGACCGACGCGTCCCGGTTCGCGCTCGCGGGCGAGAGCATGATCGGGTCGCCGCGTCGAATCGTCTTGCCGTGGAGCTCGAAGTCCTCGGTCGCGTAACGCGGAGTGACGGCGGCGAGGGAGCCGAAGTCGTACCGGAGCGCCTCGCGGACCGCGTTCGGGATCAGCGTGGGATCCCGACGCACGAGGGCGAATTGGTCCGGGTGGTCAAAGAGGTGCCGGAACATGTGACACGCACCGAGGGTCGTGGTCTCGGAGCCCGCCGAGATCAGACTCGAGACGAAGACCATGATCTCGTCGTCGGACATCGGCGGGTGTTCCGTCTCGTTGTGGATCAGGTCCGAGACGAGGTCGTCGTTTCGCTCCTGGCGCCGCTCCGCGGTCAGCTTGAGGATCCACTCCGCCATCTCTTCGAGGGCCGCCGTCCCGCGCGCGACGTTCTCCTCGTCGGCGAAAAAGACGTATCGGCGAAGGATGTCCTGGGCGAGGGCCCGGAAGCGGGACTCGTCGCCTGGAAAGGGCGGGATCCCAGCGATCCGCGCGATCACCGTGTTCGGGATCGGGTCGGCGAAGGCGCGGAGCAGGTCGACCCGGCCCCTCTCCTCGCGTAGGGGCGCCGCGAATTGCTCGACGACCTCGCGTACCTGGCGCTCCATCCGACGAACCGCGCGGGGGGTGAATCCCGCCGCGACCCGGCTGCGCCAGATGCGATGGCTGTCGGGGTTCTTGTTGAGGACGCTCGACCCATCGAATCGGCCCGCGAAGGTCGAGGGATCGGGATCGACGTAATCCTCGAAAACGTTCCGGCTCTTCGCGAGGTTCGGGTCCGCGAGCATGCGCTTCACGTCTTCGTGACGGGTGATGAACCACCAGCCGAGATGCGGGTCATGGTAGGCCGGCTCCTCCTCGCGGAGCCGTTCGAGGCCCGCGTGGGGGTCCCGGACGAAAGCGGGGTCGAGAAGGAGCGATTCAGAGGTCGGCATAGCGTATCGCCAGCATAGGCAAACGAGGCCAACGCGCCGCCCCGCTTGGGCAGCGCGTTGGTGACGGGGATCGATCCCACTGCCCAGAACGGGGCTCAATCGCCGGAATGGGGGTCATTCGCCGGCATCAAGACAAGAAGCCAGCAGCGGCGCGGGGACGGGGAGGAGCGGTCATCCCCACTGCATTCAATCCAATGCTCGGCCGAGGACTCCCCAATCGGTCACGGCTCGCTTTGCCCAACGCCACCCCCGCTCGCGCCTCAGCTACCCTCGAGGCGAGTTCTGCCTTCTCCCGGGCAATTCGAGCTCGAGAGCCTTCTTCGTCGATGGGTGCCCCCCCGTCGACCCTGATACGCGAGGACCCAACATGAGAGGGTGGGATCGATCTCACGCCACGACGACCGAACTGAACTTCGAGCTCTACTTCGTGACCGAGGTCCTTCATCTCCGCTCGCTCCACTACGGCTATTGGGATGGACCAAGAATCGGCAAGGGCATCGATCTCGAGCAGATGGCGAGGGCTCAGACCCGATTCACCGAGCGACTGCTCGAGTTCGTGCCCCCGAACGTCAAACACGTGCTCGACGTGGGCGCCGGCATCGGCGACAACGCCCGCGCCCTCGCGCGTGCCGGCCATCGGGTCATGGCGATCTCGCCCGACGCAAACCACGCTCGTTATTTCGCGGAGATCGAGGAGCCAAACGTCTCATTCCGACAGAGCAGCTTCGAGGCATTCGAGTCCGAAGAGCGCTTCGACCTGGTCCTCTTCAGCGAGTCCCATCGCTACTTCGATCGCCGCTTCGGCCTGCGGCGGGCCGCCGAGCTGCTGCGTCCCGGCGGTCATCTGCTCGTGAGCGGGATGTTCCCCAATGAGCAGAAGGCGCCCTATGCGGCCGACTTCGACATCGCCGACCTGCCCTATCTGCAGATCGCGTCGGAATGCGGCTTCGATGTCATTCGCCTCGCCGACATCACCTCGAATATCCTGCCAACGGTCGAGATGATCGATCATTCGCTGACCGAGTACGTCGAGCCGACGATCCGCTTCGCCGACGCGTATCTCGCGGCACGCTCGCCCTGGAAGAGGAGGCTCGCGCGGCTCTTCCTCTCGAAGGAGGATGCGGAGCTCGGACGGATCCGCAAGAAGCTGCGTCGGAAGACGAACCCGGCGCGATTTCGGGGGCGCGTGCGCTATGTCACGATCCTCTTCGAGGCCCGGTCGGCGCGGTCCGGGGAGGGGGCCTCGAAACACCCCCGCCAGCGAAGCGCCCCGGACGCTCCGCTGGCAAAGACGAGCTAGGGCCGCGAGAGCAGGTACAGTGACCGCGCCTGCTGGCCCACGAAGCGGCCGCCGGAGAAGTACGGATCCAAGACCCCGCGACGTCGGAGCGTGATCGTCACCTCGATGGTGCAGGTGTCTCCGGGCGCGTCTTCCCGATCCCTGAGCACCCGGGTGAGCGACAACGCGTCCTTTCCCTTGCGCCAGTTGATTTCCCCTTCCAGCTGCTCGATACACTCGCCCCGCACGTCATAGTGGAGGGTGTCGCCCTTCTCGAAGTCGGGCGCGCTACTCGGCCACCAGGTGACGTATCGCGGCTCGGCCGAGCTACGGGAGAAAGCGAGCGGGACCGGCTCCAGGGTCACGAGTGATTCGACCCAGTCCAGCTCGAAGGGGGATGGAAGCGTGGTCTCGGAACGGTCTGCGACGACCCCCTCCGTCGCGCTGCGATCGAAGGTGATCTCGACGAGAGTGTCCTTTGCATTTCCGGCGAACTCGCTCTCGTAAGTCGGCCCTATGAGGGAGGGGCCACCATCGACGAGCGACTGCGTCATGCGGCTCCCGACCACAGGCGTCACCACGGCGGTCAGCGACTCGCTGGCCGACAAGCTCTCGTTGACGAAACCGAGGTTGGTCTGGAACGAGGCTTTCACCTCGACCTCTCCGGTCGCCGTCCCGGTGGCCGTGAGCGACGCGCGGGGCGTCTCCGACGTCAAGTCGAAGTCGGAATAGGGGCTGTCGCATGCGTTGCCCATCGAGGTCAGCATCAAGCAAATACTCATCAGGAATTTTTTCGTTTTGGTGATCTTCATTGGGTTCTCTCTTGGTTTGGAAGTGATGGATCGCTCGCTTGGCGAGAAAAATGGGAGGAGCAGCCGTGGTATCAGCACGTCCGCCCCACGAGGAGCAGGCCAGCGCAGCTCGGCTTGAAATGGGTGCGGTCATAGGCGCGGAGCGACGGCGAATCACCGCCCCAGTAGACGGTCAATCCCGCGACCAGGCTCTGCTGTCGGAGCTGCGCGAAATCGTCCGGGACGAGCGCCTCCCAACGGACGAAGGGGGCGAGGTAGTCGTTCGCCAGGAACTCGGCGCCCGCACCCAGGTTCACGCTCGGCGAGCCCTGGTCGAAGCCCCAGGCGCCTCCCCGCAGATTGAGGCGAAGTCGGTCGACCGGGTAGACGGAGACCAGCGCATTCGCGTAGGCGAGGCCTTCGCCGTCGACCTCGGAGTAGCCGCCGTCCAGGCCGAGGCTGACGCGATCGAAGAAGAGCTCGCCCTCGGCGCCCATCCGATAGGCGTCGACATTTCCGACGCCCGTATCGAGGTGGTTGTAGGTCCCGACGAGCCCCAGGCCTCCCCGCTCGGCGTCGCGCCAACCGAGATGCAGACCCGGGCCGACGGTCTTCACGTCGATGTCGCCCTCGAAGTCCATCGCGTCGCCGAAGACGTCGCCCTGGACGTAGAGGCGGTCGAGGACGAGGGAGACGCTGCCCGCGCCGCCGCCCTGGAACGCGTCGATGCGCTCGAAGACGTCCAGGCTCGAGTAGCCGAGGTAGCCCTCGCCCCGCACGGCGATCCGAGGCGACTCGGCGGCCGCTAATCCGGCAGAGACGACCGCGCTGGTCGCGACGAGGAGATTGAGGAAGAAGCGAAGCCGGTGGGCCCGGGCGAGAAGCAAGCTCAGCCAGCGGCAGTTGGCCTCGAGATTGACTTCGGGCGGAACACTGGAACCGCCAGCCGGACCGCGGGGGTTTCCCCCCTCGGGTGTCGGGGTTTGAGCCGTCTGTCGGCCCGTTCGAACGTCATGGCACATGGGATCCTCCGGTGTGATGTCACGCTGACAACACTCCCAGACCCTCGCCCTGACGTCCTGATGGGCTCCTTAAGGTTTTCTGAAGGTTTCCCGCTGGTGCGGTCTTTCCTCCCCGGCTTCGGGTCGAATCGCGCCGAGTCGGCCTCCGCAGCAGGGGCGATCAGTCCTCGAGGTGCGGGAACACGCGGTAGATCCGCCGGGAACCGAACCCCTGGGCAACCTGCGTCGCCTCGCGCGTCTCCTGCGCCGCGCTCTCCGCGTTTCCCATCCGATCGAATTGCTGGATCAGGAGGATCCGCGTGTCGAGCGCCGCCGGTTGCGCTCCGATCGCCTCTTCCCGAGTGATCGCGGCGCGTAACCGCTCGACGGCCTCGTCGTGCCGGCCGGTCACGCCGGCGAGCGCGCCCAGCGACGAGGCCACGCTGCCCCGGCTCACGTGCAAGTGGTCGTGGACGAACATCAGGTGTTCGTAGGGAAGGAGCAATCGGTAGAGGCGCTCGGCGATCTCGGGCTCATCGAGCGCGATCGCCGCCGACGAGGCCAGCGACATCGTAACGAGCCAGTTCTCGTTGCGGCTGAGCTCTTCGATGTCGTTCTCGAAGAGTTCGCGGAGCTGCACGCGCGCGACGTCGAGCTGACCGACCGCGAGGCAGACCTCGATGATGCTCGCCTTGACGATCTGATCGGTGCCGGTGCTCGAGAGCAGCCGGCTGCCGACGGCCTGCAGGATCTCCTGCGCCTCGGAGGGATCGGTCGTCTCGCCCCGCATGTCGCGCAGCCAGAACGTAATCCCGGCAGAGAGCGCGTCGGCGTCCTGCACGAACCCGCCGCCGCGCTGGGCCGCGCGCTCGAGCAATGCCTCGGCCTCGCGAAAGCGTCCGCAGTTCATCGCGTAGACGATCTGTAGAATGAGTCCGTGGAACTCGAAGAAGGGCTGCCGCAACTCTCCCGCGATCTTCTCGAAGGAAGCCACGTGGCGCCCCACTTCCTGAAAATCGCCGAGGACCAGATGCGCTCCGACGAGGGTGTCGTGTCCGAGCAGGACGAGTCTCGCATCGCCGAGCCGACGCCCGGCTTCCGCGGCCTCTCGGCCGACCGCGACCCTCGCTTCGAGGGCGTCGGGCCCGAGGGTCGCCCAGTAGCGACCGACGAAGACGTCGAAGAGGACGGCCGCGTCCGCGACGTGCTCGGTGAGCGCGCTCGCCTCCTCGCTCAGCCGAACGCGATTGCTCATTTCGCGCGTGTGGGGATCACAGTAGGTGAGACGCGAAAGGATCCGCGCGCGCCAGACCGGAAATCGATCGCCCACGACCTCGAGCGCTTCCTCCAGCAGCCGAACCGCCTCGCCATCGGGTCGCGTGTTGTCGCCGTAGCTGCGCATGCCGACGGCCGCCCTTGCCAGTAGTTCTGGGCGATCGAGCTCGCGCGCGATCTCGGCGGCGAGCCGGAACTTCTCGTGTGCGCCGTCCCGTTGGCCCGCATCCCAGCGCGCCTCGGCCTGGGCGAGGATCAGCTCGCAGCGCCTCGCCGCGTCCGACTGCTCGGCGAGATCGAGCGCCTCGAGCGCGCGCTCTAAGTGGCGTACCGCGTCGTCGTATGCGGACTGCCGATGGGAGAGCGCCGCGGCGCGCTCGCTGATCTCGACCGAACGCAGGGGATCCCCGCCCACGGCCGACTGGAAGAGGTGGAAGGCCAGCTCGGCCAGATGATCGGGGGAACGATCCCCGTAGATCCGCTCGAGCGCTTCCGCGGTCGCCCGATGGGCGTCGATTCGGCGCAAGAGGCCGAGCTCGTCGTAGAGCGCTTGGCGCACGAGCGCGTGCGAGAACGCGTAGCGGCCGGCGGTCCGATGCTCCTCGAGGAGCCCCGCGGCGAGCGCCTCTCCGAGTAGCTCGAGTGCGTCCTCGGCACCGTCCGCGCTCTGCTCAAAGAGAACGCGCCCATTGAACTCGCGACCGATCACCGCAGCGCGACCGAGCAGCTCGTAGCAGGCGGGCGAGAGCGCAGTGAGTCGCAGCCCGACCGCGTCTCGGATGCCGCGCGGGAGTTCGATCGGCAGAACCTCGCGTTCGTCGACGTCGAAGCGGGCTCCTTCGCTCACGAGTAGAGCGAGCTCGCGCACGAAGAAGGGATTACCGTCGGTCAGCTCGACGATCGCGGCGCTCACGGGATCTTCGAGCTCTTCGCCCGCCGTGCGCCGGAGGAGCTCGACGACGTGATCGGGCCCGAGGCCCCCAAGCGGGATCCGGTCGGAGTGGGGCAGCCGGGCCAGGTCCCGCAAGAGTGTCCCGAGCGGGTGTTCGGGCCCGACGTCGAGGTCGCGATAGGTCCCCACGATCAACACCGGTGCGTCCCGCAGCGCGTTGCCCAGGAAGCTCGTGAGCAACATCGAGTCGCGGTCCGCCCAGTGGAGATCCTCGAGCACGAAGACCCGTGGCCGTCGTTTTGCACAGCGACGCAGAAAGCCCGCGAGTCCGTCGAAGAGTCTGAACCGTGCCTGTTCCCCCTCGAACGGTTTCGTCTCCGGCAAATCGGGGAGTCGATCGCGCCATTCGGGCACGAGCGGGAGCCAGTCGGCATCGCCGGCGCGAACGAGTTCGGAGAGCGCACCGTCTTCGAGTTCGTCGAGCAGTGCGCGAAGGATCTGCACGAAGGGCCAGTACGAGGGTGCGCCCTCCCCTTCGAAACATGCTCCGGTGTAGGTGCCCGCGCGTCCCGCCACTTCCAGCAGCGTGCGCTCGACGGTCCGCGTCTTGCCGATCCCGGGCTCGCCGACGAGCAGCGCAATTCGGCCCTGACCCGAGACGGAGGCGTCGAGCGCCTGGCGGAGGCGCGCGAGCACTTCCCCCCGGCCCACGAAATCGCTCCCCTCGGCCGTCGCCGGGACCCGGGCTTCGGAGGGGCCGTCCTCCTCCGCGACGGCACGCGGCGGGCGGTCGTTGAGGGGGGCGACGAACCGGTATCCATGACCGTGGACGGTCTCGATCACGTGCTGACGGGCGCGATCATCGCCCACGGCGCGGCGGATGACGGCGACGCTGCGCGGCAGCACTGACTCGGTGATCGCTTCCCCGGGCCAGACCGCGTCGAGAATCTCCGCCTTGGTGACGACCCGCTCCCGGTTCTCGACGAGGAAGCGGAACACGTGAAAGACCTTCGGCTCGAGTCTGATGACCCGCCCCGCCCTCCGCAGCTGGAAGAGTTCCTCACTCAGCACGCAGTCGCCGAACGCCCACTCCATCCCCGGAAGATAGACCGCCCGATCCGATGCTCCACCGTCCAGAATCGACGGCGGGTCGGTCCCGCTACGCTCGAGCAGAGAAGGGGACTTCACGATCAGCATGCTGACGTTCGCGTCGATCGTGAGGCTCCGAAGCACTCCGGGGAGCCCTCTCGCCTAAGATTCGCTTCATGGAACGAACTCGCCGCCAGCCGACCCCACCGACCGAAGCGTTTCGTGAGTCGGAGTCGCCAAGCCGAAACCCGATCAGAAATTCAGGCTCATGCCTACCGTCGGCCCATCAAACGTGAAGTCGAAGTCCGATCGTCCCACCGGATTCTCTTCACGATAGATCCAACGTCGATAGCCCCCGTAAACGCCCAGGTTCGGAGTCAAATTCAAGATTCCGCCCACTTCGAGATCCGTTGTCACAGACTTCGAAACCATGAGAGTCGCTTGCCCGTACAGGTCGAAGAGCGGGACGGGTCGAACGCTCACGCGCCCGCCAAAGAGTCCGGCGAACCGGGTCAGCCCGTGACGCGCCGTTAGGCCTCCACTGCGGATCCGCGTATCCGTGTCTTCGACGCCGACGCCAATCAGTCCCTCGATCGAAAGAATGTCGTTGAATCGAACGCCCGGGCGAACCGCCAGATGGCCGCGAACACTCTCGAACTCCGCCGAAACGTGCGCTTCACGTCTTCATAGCGGGTGATGAACCACCAGCCGAGATGGGGGTCTGGTAGGCCGGCTCCTCCTCGCGGAGCCGCTCGAGGCCCGCGTGGGGATCCCGGACGAAATCGGGGGCGAGGAGGAGGGATTCGCGGGTCGACATGGCGTCTCGTCAGCATAGGTGAACGGGGCGCCGGCGCCGCCGAGGGGGCGCATTCGTGAGGATGTCGATCCGATCTGTCAGGAAGGGTCTGATGCGCCAGGGTAAAAGTGAGTTTCGAGAATGCTACCTGGGCGTGGTGACGAAAAAGGCAGTTTGAAATTCCTATCCCTCGTACTCGTACCACTTGCTAGGCGGGCTTACGCTTATGCCTCGGTACGAACTTCACGATCGGAAAATGCAATGCGGCGCTGGCTTGGTTTTTTCGTCTTCGGGTGGACGCTTCTTCTCGCCTCACAAGCAAGTTGAGCCGAGTTCACGCCCGGCAATCTGTTGACGGCAACCGGTGGTGTGCTGCGCGAGTACACTCAAGACGGGGTGCAGGTCCAGGCCTGGGCGATACCTCATCCGACGACGACACGCTTCGACGCGACCGATGTCGTCGTCGATCCGTTGGGTCGCGCACACGTGCTCGTGATCGCTCCCTTCGACACTGATTTCATCGCGACGTTCGACCCCGTCACGGTAGAGTGGCACCTGCTCCAGATCGAGGCGTTTCTGGGGAACGGGTCCGACGGGGATCTCGCCATTTTCGGTGACTACCTCTTCACGAAGTCACGGCGCATCAACTGGGTCACCGGTGAGATCGCCGACTTTCCATCCTCGGGCGGCGAGGTGAACGTCGGGCTCGACGGGCTCGTGTACTCCATCAACAGCGGGTCGCCACGATATCGCGTCCGCGTGTTCGACCCGATCTCCCTGCAAGAGTTGAGGGTGTTCGAGCTGAGGGACGACCAGGGCTTCCGGCTAAACGGCAGGGGGATTGCCGTGAACGCGAGTGGCGACCGGGTCTACGTAGCCGACTGGGACGGGCGCTTCTACGTCTTCGATGGGGAGGGGAACTGGATCTCTACGCATCTGTCCGGGACGGAGAGTTTGAATGACATCGATCTCACTCCCGGCGGCCAGATCGCCTCGGGGCAACGCTTCGGCGATGCCGTTTTGACGGATCTGACATTCGAGAACCCTGTTGTACTCCCGATTGGTGCCGAATACATCGCTTTCGTGCCGGATGGGACCGAGCGAGTCGACGAGGACCAGGATCAGGTGCTCGATCTCTTCGACAACTGTCCGAACGTGGCAAATAGAAATCAACTCGACAGAGACGAGGACGGCCTCGGCGACGCTTGTGATCCCTATCCGCTGGATCCTGATAATCTCGGAGCGTGTCTCGGCGATCTCACCAGCGCCGAGCGGTTGGCCGCTTCCCAGAGCGAAACGATTGGCACGCTGATGGTCGAGGTCGACCGCCTCAACGAAGAGCTGGCGTCGTGCCAGGCGCCGGATACGGATGGCGATGGGGTGATCGACGATTTGGATCGGTGTCCGCTCAGCCAGGGCGGCGCGGTCGACCAGAGCGGCTGCACTCTTCCGCAATTTTGCAGCGGCTACTCCGGCTCAGGCTGGCGTTCGGCCATCAAGTGCGTTTCTGCAGACTGGAATGGGAACGAAACAGGCAAGAGGAAGAACCGCCGCGCCAGGGATTGTCGCCCCGTGTGGGCGAGGCCCGGGGTCAAGTGTCTGCCCGCGCGTTGATTCGGAGGCGAGAGCCATCAATCTGAAATGTCGAAGGTGATCTGATCACCGGGGACCAGGGGCGCACCCGGGGTGAGGATGTCTCCATGCTGATTCGTCGGTGTCACGTAGAGCGTCACCGTTGCGTTAGACATACCCACGACTCCCAGCAACAACACGAGTGAGACCGAGACGGTCGTGAGCACCCGGGCGAAGGAGCGCAGCAAGGGCATGCGTGAGGCGCTCTGGGGAATTTGAGGTTCGCCCCCGTTGGGGCTCGTCTGAGATTCATTGGACATGGGGTTCTCGTGGGTTGATGTCAGAAGGGAATCTTCTCAGAACTTCGTTCCAGGGTCTCAATGAACTTCTTTAGCATTCCTGTAGGTCTTCTTGAGGGCGCGCGCCTTCCCAAAATACCTGAAGAGCGACGCCGAGTACTGTCCGCGGCTTCGACTGGGCAAACCATGACGGAGAATCGAAGCGCTCAGCCCTTCTTCGGACGCGGAGGCGGCCAGCCCGGAACGAGCTCGCGTCTCTTGGCCTCGCGCAGAGCCTCGACGATCTTCCCACCGTAGGCCTGTGGAGCCTCGGGGTCCGTCGCCAGCCAGGCCACGGCGGCCCCCACTACCTCCGGCGGCGTGCCGATGAAGTGCTCCTCGAAGCCCTTGTCGCCCGAGGTGAGCTTCATCTTCTCCGTCGTCACGTGGCCGGGATCGATGCTGTAGGCCACGACGCCGTCCGCACCGTGCTCCACGCAGAGCAGCGGCGCCACACGCTCGAAGGCGGCCTTCGTCATCGCGTAGGACATGCCCCAGCCACCCTTGCCGATGCGGCCCGGCGGGTCCACGCGCGCTGTTGCGGAGATCATGTTCATCACGATGGCGCCGCCCTGGGCCACGAAGCCGGGCAGCAGGTGCTTCGTGAGCGCCACCTGGGCGTGCACGTTGGCCTCGAACATACGGAGGATCTCGGCCTCCTCGACCTCGAGCATCTCCTGCATGGCACCCGGCCCTTGGTAGATGGCGTTGTTGAGCAGCAGGTCGATGCGCCCGAAATGGCCGATCGTCTGGTCTGCGGCCTCGAGCACGGACTGGCGGTCGAGCAGGTCCATCGGCACCGCGAAGCCGCGGCCGCCCGCCGCCTCGATCTCCTTCACCGTCGTATCGAGCCCACCGGGAAGAGGCGTCTTGCCGTCCTCCAGGCGTGCGGTGCCATCCACCAGCGTGCGGGCGGACACCGCGACATCGAAACCTGCTTTGGCCAGGGCTACGGCGCTGGCGCGGCCGATCCCCCGACTCGCACCCGTGACGAAGGCGATTTTTCTCGACATGCCGCGAGCCTACCAGCCAACGGCTGAGGGTGACAGGGGACTCCGGCCGGGGCCAGCGCTACTCCAGCGATAGCGGGTCCCTGACACCCAGGATCTGGACGTGGCGCAGTAAGAGCGGTGTGTCGGCCGGGAAGGCCGCGCGCTGGTGCAGGGTCTGGGTGTTGAATCGACACCGAGATCGTCGACGCGAATCGGGCGGCGCTCGCCCAGTGGATTGTCGGTACTCACGACCCCAGTTCTGCGCGCTGCTCGATGAAGCGCAGCAGCCGGGCTGTGCAGCGCTCGGGCTCGTCCACGTAGATGTTGTGGCCGCAACCCTCGAAGACCTCGATCTCGGCATCCGGGATGCGCGTGCGGATCACGAACTGCTCGCTGATGGGCGTGAAAATCGACACCGCAGGGGCGAGCACCAGCGTGGGCGTCGCCACTTTGGGGAGCAGATCTTCGACGTCGACCTTCGGGGTGGTCTCGCATAGCGCCACGAGGGCGTCGGGGTCGCAGCGATCCCACTGCGCGCGGTCCCACTCCGCCTGCGGGTCTCCGGCAGAGCGGCCCCGCGTCACCCAGCCGCCCGGGCCCAGATCGCGCAGGGCCGCCGACCAACTCGGATAGTCGCCCCGCATCGCGTCCTGCAGCGGCTTGCCCAGGCGCAGCGGCGTCTGCACGAGCGTGATCGAGTGGAAGCGCTCTGGATGCATCGCGCCGAGCGCGATCCCCGTGATCCCCCCGAGCGACTCCCCCACGTAATGGACGCGCTCGAGTCCCAGGGCGTCGAGGAAAGCGATCACGTCGGCCACGAGCCCCTCGACCGACCAGGCGACTTCGCCGCTGCTCGAGCCGCCGTGGGCACGCATGTCGCGCCGGATCACGCGATGCGCGCGCGCGAGGTCGGGGACCCAATGACGCCAATACTGCGCGTTGCGACCGAAACCGTGCTGGATGAGCACCACGTCCTGCTCACGCCAGGGCGAAGCGAAGCAGTCGTCCTCGTACCAACAGTCGAAGTCGGCGGTCCTGACGTGCGGCATCGCTCCTCCCGAGACGACCTCTGGGGGTAGAACGCTCGAGCAGCTTTCTCGCTGCGACCGATCTCTACCGATTGCTACCGATCCCAAGAGTATGCCCCGTGGACGCGCTTCCAGCCGCTTCGAGAGCGGCGAGCGCAGCAGGCGAGACAGGGGAAGCCCGTGCGTTTCCGCGCGGATCTGACTCGCACCCTCGAATCGGGTCGATCCAGCCCATCTCGAACCGCCTCGGCGCTCCCGAACCTGCGATCACCCCGCCGTCGGGTCCTCCGAGCGTCGCGCCTCGAACACGAATCCGTCGTATCCCTCGTCCGCGATCTCCTCGATCCGATGGAAATAGGCCGGCCCGCCGAGGTGCACCGCGAAATGTCGCGACTTGCCCTCGATGTTCGCGCCGGTGTACCACGAGTCCGTCCGCGGGAAGAGGGTCTTGTTCGCGAGCTCGTTCACTTCCCTGTCCCAAGCCAGCTCGGCATCCTGCGTTGGCTCGACGGCCCCCATGCCCTGCTCGCGTAGCCGGGTCACGCAGTCGGCGATCCACTTGGTCTCCAGCTCCGCCCCGAGCGGCATGAGGTAGAGCACGCCCGGTGTTCCCGGACCATGGATCATGAAGAGGTTGGGGAAGTCGCTGACCATCAGGCCGAGATAGTTGTGGAACTGGCTCTCCCACTTCTCCTCGAGGCGGACGCCACCGCGCCCCGTCGGATTCAATCGGAGCATCGACCCGGAGATCGCGTCGTAGCCGGTCGCGAGGACGAGCACGTCGACCGGGTGCTCGCCGGTCGCGGTCCGCACACCGCTCGCGGTCATCTCCTCGATGGGATCCTGTCGCAGGTCGACCAGGGTCACGTTGTCGCGGTTGTACGTCGCGTAGTAGCCGTCGTCGAGCACCGGGCGCTTCGTGCCGTAGAAATGATCGGGCATCAACTTCTCGGCGATCTCCGGGTCGTCGACGATCTCAGCGATCTTGCCGCGCAGGAACGCCCCGACTTCGAGGTTGATCTCCTCGCTCACCAGGAGTTCCGGATAGTTGCCGTACACGAAGCCGAGAGTGCCCTGGGTCCAGAGTTCTTCGTAGAGCGCCTGGCGCTGCTCCGGGGTTTCGTCGAGGGCCCGTCGTCCGTTGCCGGGCATCATGGGAAGCAGCGAATCGGCGGGCGGGGCCGCGACCATGCCCCCGCGCACTTCGTCCCAATGCTCTCGCACGGCCATGAGCTCTTCGGGCGTGAGAGGGCGATTGCGGGCGGGGACCGTGTATTGAGGGGTGCGTTGGAAGACCGTGACGTGGTGGGCCTGCTTGGCGATCTCGGGGATCGCCTGGATCCCGGACGAGCCGGTGCCGATCACGCCGACGCGCTTGCCAGCGAACGTGACGGGGTCCTCCGGCCAGCTGCCGGTATGGATGCACTCCCCTTCGAAATCGTCGATCCCGGGGATGTCGGGCTTGTTGGGCGCGGAGAGAGCGCCGACGGCGCAGATCACGAAGTCGGCCGTGACGCGATCCCCTGCGTCGGTTTCGACCGTCCACTGCTGGTTGCCTTCGTCGTAGGTCGTGCCCTGGATCCAGGTCCCGAGCTGGATGTCTCGGCGAAGATCGAAGCGATCCGCGAAGTGTTCGAGGTAGGACAGGACGTCCGATTGGGAAGCCTGGGTCTCTGTCCAATCCCAATCCTTGACGAGCTCCTTGGAGAAGGTGTAGCCGTACAGGGGCGCGCTCGGTCCATCGACCCGCGCTCCGGGATAGCGGTTGTACCACCAGGTGCCGCCGACGGTGGGGGCGCCATCGTACGCGCGGACCGAGAGTCCCATTTCGCGAAGGTGGTGGAGGGCGTACATGCCGCTCACGCCCGCGCCGATGACGACGACGTCGAAGTGTTGGCTGCCAGGATCTGTCATGGAGTGCTCCTGAAATCGGTCGACTCCCTCCATGGTACGCCGCCCAGGCAGGCATTGGGGAGGGGAAGGGGAACTGTAAGCCGGGTTCGCGAGTGTGAAGAATCGGGCCACCTGCGAGGGATGACCCTCCCTTCGCTCCTCGGCGGCCCGGCCACGGAAGCTTGGCAGCCAGTTCCGAACTTCCATTCGATCTCGACCCTTCCCAGAGCGGATTGGCGCAAGGATTGGGCACGGAGCTGACTGTGTTTCACTGGTTCCCACCGCGGCCGTCCATTAGAGTGCCCCTGCCTACCGCGCGACGGGGCTGGGCACTACCAGGGAGCACGACCATGAGTGAAGAGAGGCCGCTCGGCATTGGAACGCGAGCCGTGCATGCGGGACAAGAACCGGACCCGACGACGAACGCGCGAGCAGTTCCGATCTATGCGACGACGTCGTATGTATTCGACAGCCCGGAGCATGCAGCGAACCTGTTCGGCCTCTCCGAGTTTGGGAATATCTACAGCCGGCTGATGAACCCGACCAACGACGTGCTCGAGAAGCGCCTCGCTGCGATGGATGGTGGCGCAGCCGGCCTCGCCCTGGCTTCCGGGCAAGCGGCGATTACGGCGGCGCTCGCGACGATCTGTCATGCGGGCCAGAACTTCATCTCGTCGACGAGCCTCTACGGAGGCACTTGGACGCTCTTTAGTCAGACGTTCAAAGCAATGGGGGTCGAGGTTCGCTTTTTCGATCCGGACCACCCCGAAGAGATCAACGACCTGGTCGATGAAAACACACGCTGCGTCTACTTCGAGAGTATCGGCAACCCCAAGAACGACGTCCCCGACTTCAAGAAGATCACGGAGATCGCGCACGCCAATCAGCTCCCGGCGCTCTGTGACAACACCGTGATGACGCCGCTGATGCTTCGCCCGATCGAGCACGGCGTGGACATCGTGATCTACTCGACGACGAAGTTCATCGGCGGCCACGGTGTGCATATCGGCGGCGCGATCATCGACAGTGCGAATTTCCCGTGGGCGGACAATCCGGAGAAATGGCCGGAGTTCTGCGCGCCGTCGCCCTCCTACCATGGCGCGGTCTTCGAGGAAGCGCTGCGTCCGATGGGCAACATCGCGTTCATCATGCATATCCGCACGCATTGGCTGCGCGATACCGGCGCAGCGATGAGCCCCTTCGCTTCGTTCCTCACCTTACAGGGCCTCGAAACGCTTCATCTGCGAATGCCTCGCCATTGCGAGAATGCGCTCGAGGTCGCGCGCTATCTCGAGGGTCACGAACTCGTCGAATGGGTCAACTATCCGGGTCTCGAGAGTCATTCGCATCACGAATCAGCGAAGAAATATCTGCCGGATGGGACGGGCGCGATCCTCGGCTTCGGCATCCGCGGGGGCGAAGAAGCGGGAAAGAAGTTCATTCAAAGCGTCAAGCTCGCCAGTCACCTCGCCAATATTGGCGATGCGAAGACGCTTGTGATTCATCCCGCTTCGACGACGCATTCTCAATTGACCGCCGAAGAACAGGTATCCGCAGGCGTCTCCCCTGAATACGTCCGCGTCTCAGTGGGGATCGAGGACGTCGCCGACATCATCGCGGATCTCGATCAGGCTCTTCAGGCGAGTCGCTGATCGCAGGCGCAGCGTGTCCAATCGGAACTCGAGCAAGGACGATGACGAGGTTCCGGGTCTTCCCCATGCGAAGACCTGGCTGTCTCCCGACCGCCTGACTCTCGAGCAGGACGGCGTCTTGTCTGAGGTGACCATTTGCTACGAAACCTGGGGGGAACTCGACGAGGATCGCGGCAACGCCGTCCTCGTCTGCCATGCGCTGAGCGGAGATTCCCACGTCGCAAAGCACGGCGACGAGGACGCGCCTGGCTGGTGGGACCTGCTCGTCGGGCCTGGCAAGGCGATCGACACGAACCGATTTTTCGTCGTGTGTACGAATGTCTTGGGAGGCTGCCGTGGGACGACGGGGCCCAATTTCCTTCGGCCCGAGAACGACCGTCCCTATGGCGCCGAGTTCCCCGTGGTGACGGTGGACGACATGGTCGTCGTTCAGAAACGGTTGATCGATGAGCTCGGCATCGATCGACTCCTCGCGGTCGTTGGCGGGAGCCTCGGCGGGCTCCAGGCCCTGACGTGGGGGACGCGCTTTCCAGACCAGGTGGGGGCCGCGGTCGTGGTCGCAGCCGCACCTCGCCTGAGCAGCCAGGGGATCGCTTTCGACGTCGTCGGGCGTAACGCGATCCGGCACGATCCCCGATTCGCTGAGGGGCAATATTACGACGCGCAGGCGCCAGAAGCGGGACTCGCCCTCGCACGCATGCTCGCGCACATCACCTATCTCTCAGACGAGTCGATGCGCGCGAAATTCGACCCGACTCGGCTCCAACCGCGATCGATCGACACTGGCTTCGAGAGCGTATTTTCTGTCGGTTCGTACCTTGCCCATCAGGGCGACCGCTTCGTCGAACGCTTCGATGCAAATAGCTACATCACCTTGACCACGGCGATGGACCTTTTCGATTTGGGAGACCGGGGCGAAGCGATCGGACATTCTCTCGCACCCTCGAAATGCTGCTGGCTCTTCCTGAGCTTCACGAGCGATTGGCTCTACCCCGCGAAAGCATCGCGCCAATTGGTCGACGCGTTGGTCGGCCAATCGAAAGAGGTCAGCAGCTGCGAAATCGAGAGCCCTGCTGGACACGATTCGTTCCTGCTCGAAGACTCGATGCAGCTCGGAACCAAAGTCGTTGCATCGTTTTTGGGCGCACGGATCGGGGGGACCGGACGAACTCGAGTCCCGGACGACGCCCGAACGAGAGGGGCCGATGAGCCTACGAGCATCTTCTTCTCACAGCGACTCGACTACGAAATGATCCTTCGGCTCGTGCCGAAGGGAGCAAGTATCGTGGATCTCGGTTGCGGAAATGGCGAACTGCTCTCCATACTCCGTGACCTCGGACATACTCCGCTCCTGGGCGTCGAGCGGGACGCCTCGGAAGTTGCGGAGAGCATTGCCCGAGGCCTCAACACCGTCCATGCGGACCTCGATGAGGGCATAGCAGCGATTCCGGACCAGAGTTTCGACGTGGCGCTGCTCTCGCAGACGCTTCAGTCGATCGTGGACGTCGCGGGCGTGCTGCGCGAACTCGTTCGAGTCGGGCGACGAGGAATCGTGAGCTTTCCGAATTTTGCGCATGCGCCGATGCGTGAGATGTTCGCGCGAGAGGGGCGTCTCCCAAAGGAAGAGGGACTCTACGCCTACGAATGGCACGATACTCCGAACCGGCGCTTTCCTTCGATCCTTGATTTTCAGGAACTCTGTACACACCTCGACATTCGGATCGAGCAGGCCCTCTATGTCGATTCGAAGACGGGGCGAGAAATCCTCGACGACCCGAACCTCAACGCAGATGTTGCCGTGGTCGCGGTGAGTGGCGCGGTGAAGTCTCAGTTCGTCGCCCCCTGATCTCGGAAACTGATGCCTCCTTCGAGTGGGCGCGGACGCTGCCCACGGCCCCTTCCATGCTGGCCTCTCACGTCGGCGAACTCCTGATGTTTCTTGGAAAACGCGTATGGATGATCGGTACGTCGATTCTCCTGCTCTGCATGTTGGGCGCCTCCTCGTTCTGGATCTACCTGAATCGCGTCGATTCCGAGCGCATTCTCGACATCCCCTTCGCGACGGTCGTCAACGAACGGGGCGAAGAACAGACGCTCGCCCTCGACGTCTACCTCCCTGATTCGAGCCGCCCCGGCCCCCATCCGGCCATCCTCTGGTTCCATGGGGGTGGCTTCCGCTCCATGGACAAGAGCCAGCTCTACATCAAAGGGCTTTGCGACGAGTTCGCGAAGCGCGGCTTCGTGACCGTCGCTCCCGACGATCGGCTTCGCCGTCACCCGGAGCAGGACATGGCGGGAACGATCGCCGACGCGGTCAGCGACGGACGAAGCGCTGTCGACTGGCTTTCCGAGAACGCGGACCGCTTCGGCATCGATGATCGGAGTGTGGCGGTCGGCGGGGGCTCCGCCGGCGGCATTCCCGTGGCGAACCTCGTGCATGGGTCTCGCGGCGGGTCTCCGCCACCCGACTTCATCTCATCGAGGGGGGTGGCCATCCGCCTCTCGACCACATCCGAGAGATCTATGAGGTCATCGGTCGTTTTCAGCAGACGGCGCTGGCAGCCCGCCCCTAATGAGCTTCGCAGATTCCGATCGGCCCCGTGCAAGCGCCTCGGCCTCGCACGGGGCGCCGCCACCGCTTTGAACCGGTGAAGGTGCCTGGACCTGAGCCGAGAGGCCCGCCTCGTAACGACGCGGCACCTCAGGAAATTGGCAGCTCGAGGATCGTGAGGCGCGTACCAGGTGTCCCATACACCTGGAGCGTGCAGTTCTCCCAGGCGTCATCGATCTCGATCTCCATGCCCGGCTCTGCATCGAGCATCTCCTTATGCTCATCACACAGGATCCCTAGACGCCTCGGAAAGGACTCCCCGGCCGTCTCGAACCGAACGACCGCTTGCAGTGGGGTGTGTTGAGCCATCGCGGCCCGCGTGGGCGTCGAGCGCGGGGGGATCTCGATCTCGTATCGGATGGGCTCGCTATGCCGCCGGCGTTCCTCGAGAAGGTCGCGGATCTGCCGGAGGTCCGATGGCAATCGCTCCGCTCCGACGGCGAGCTCGAGGGCTGAGAGCGCGCGGTCGGCTTCTCCCGGCTTGTCCGCGAGGTAGGCGGCCCGAACCAGAAACGAGAGCGCGCGCCGCCGATCCACCTCACGAATGTACTTGCCGTCGAAGAGCAACGCGCGTTGGAGCGCCGCGATGGATGCCTCGTTCTGATCATCGAGGTGCAAGACGAGACCGCGAACGAAGGATCGGTACTGGGTCTCGTAGAGGTTCGGCCACTCCCACGCGTCCAGCTGCACCAGGATCTGCCTCGCCCCCTCGAGATCCCGGCTCCTCATTGCCGCGAGGGCCGCTTCGAGCCCCTGCTTGGCCTTCGGAGTTGCACCCGCCGCCTGGACGTCAAGTTTGAATGGGATCGCCACGCGAAGCCCTCGACTCCGCACGGCAATCCCCGCCTCGGTCACGGGCGCATATCGCCAGCGAGACACACTATCGACGGCCGCTCGCTCGAAAATCTCGTGGCCGATGCGGTCAATGACCTCGATCTCGTCCGTACGGCCGTCTTCGCGGACGTCGAACTGCACCAGAACGAGCGCCTCCCCTCCGCGCCGAAGAGCGCGACCAGGATACTGCGGAGGAGGCCGGTCGATCGGACACGGCTTCGCGCGATCGCCGGCCTCGAAACACGGAGAGGCTTCCGATACGTCGACCGACCGGGCACAGCCGGTTGCGACAACGCAAAGAATCACCCCGATGACGACGAGGATTTTAAATCTTGGAAAGGAGGACATTGCCTACAGGGTAGTTAGTCGGAGGCTGCGGTCAAATCCGACACCTCGCTGCGGCGCTGCGGCGACCAGGAAAGAGATCAGGCATTCCCGCCCCATCAGCCCGGATCCGGCGCGTCAGCCCCTTCCTGAGCGACCAGAGAGGCTGGAACCGGAACATCAGACTTTCTCCACTTCATCTCCAAGATTGGACTTCTGTTTTTCCGCTGTGCGGATCTCGAATCCAAGACCCCTTGCAAGGAAGAACCCAGAGGTACTTAAGGGACCACCTCTCCGAACACGGCATCGACGGCGCGGTCAGTATCTCTCGTGACTCGAGTCCCTGGATTTTCCGGGCGCATGGTTTCGCGGTGCAGTTCGACTCAATCCGCTCATCGGCTCAGCAAGGCAGCTCGCAAGAGCGCGGGGCGCGCGCCGGCGGGGGCGTGCCGAAGCGCGGCACGATACCGTTGACGACCCGCCCCGCCATGCTCGTGGTGGCCTTCGGGGTCGGCATGGGCGCGGGCTCCGCATTCGCCGTCATCGGTCTGCTGGTCGCGAAGCTCTTCGGCGAGGCCTCCTTCGGTCGGGCCATGGGGCTCTTCCAACTCCTCGTGGTCCCCTTCAACTTCGGCGCCCCCCTGCTCGCCGGCAGCCTCTACGACTGGAGCGGTGCCTACAAGCTCAGCCTCGCGATCCACATGCTGAGCTACGCAGTGGCCGCGGGCATCTTCCTGCTGACGGCCCGACACACCAGCAGCCCACGCCACTAGGCCGACGCCCGATGCGAGAGACCTACGTGGTCATCGATCGCTTTCTGCAGACGGCGCTGGCAGCCCGCCCCTAATGAGCTTCGCAGATTCCGATCGGCCCCGTGCAAGCGCCTCGGCCTCGCACGGGG
>Ga0315316_10000642_pt1 | contig 23447 bp, 19 predicted proteins | sample M160m3416metaG_FD_203702 | JGI IMG/M metagenome (GOLD analysis project Ga0315316, IMG submission 203702) | Ammonia-oxidizing marine archaeal communities from Monterey Bay, California, United States - M1 60m 3416 | ecosystem: Environmental > Aquatic > Marine > Intertidal zone | place: USA... | reverse complement strand
CTCGAGGCTCGCCATGATGATCGGGTGCTCCCGGCCTCTCAGGTGATGGTCGATGTAGGCGCGATAGAGGCCGAGCTGATCGGCGACCGTCGGCGTGCCCTCGCCGCGAACGTCGAGCCAGTCGAGGCCGAGGGCCTTCCAGTCCAGACCGGCCATGGTCCCCATCGTCTCGCACGCGTCGCGGACCATCCGTTCGCGGTCCGCCGGCGTCGCCTCGTCGACCAGGAAGCCCGCCTGGGTGTAGCGGGGCACATCCGCCGGAATCTTGCCCTCGATGAACTCCATCACGAAGAAGGGGCGCCCGAGGACACCCAGATCCTTCTCGAGCGGGAACATCTCCGGGATCGGCGCGACCCCCGCTTCGCGGATCGCAGTCATGATGCGATGCTGGACCTCGCAGCTGATCCCACAGGCCGCGGTCTGCTCGGGAAAGATCCCTCCGTCCGGGGGCTCGATCCGCGCGACCCATTTGCGCGTCGTCTCTTCCCCCGCCTGGGATGCCGTCGTCGAAAAGAAGACTGTCTCATTGGAGAAGCCCGTCGCTCGCGGCATGTCCACGTCATGGACGCGTACGCTCTCCGCATCGGGCATCTGGGCGTTCATCCAACCGCCGAGAGATTCCCGATAGGTTTCCGGGTCGGCGACTGCCTTCCGCGGCTGCTCGTCTTCTTCGGCCATCGAAATGCTCCTTTTGCGGGCGCTCGACGCTAGCACGCGCGTCCGGCTAGGATGACGCCCCACGGAGGTACGGCATGGATCTCGGACTGAAGGACAAGAGCACGATCATCACGGGCGGCAGCGGCGGGATCGGCCGGGGCCTCGTTCTCGGATTCGCCGCCGAAGGAGCGAACGTCGTGATCGCGACCCGCGACGCCTCGAAGGGGCAAGAGGTCGCCGATGCGGCGAATGACCTCCCAGGCGAGGTGATCGTGGTGGCAACCGACGTCACTCAAGAAGACGCCGTCGAAGCCATGACCGAGAAAGCCGAGGCGACCTTCGGCCCAATCGACGTACTCGTGAACAACGCGGGCGGCGTCTTCTATCCCCGCCCCTTCCTCGAGAAATCCCGCGAAGAGGCGGAGTGGGAGGTCAACCTCAACGTCTGGGGCGTCTACAACTGCACCCGCGCGGCGGGGCGCAGCATGGTCGCACGCAAGACCGGGAGCGTCGTCAACATCACCTCGAATTCCGCGCTGGCCGCAGAGGCCGCCGATCAGGTCGCGATGTACGGAGGCACGAAGGGCTTTGTCATGTCGTTCTCCAAGGGCCTAGCCTACGAGTGGGGACCCGAGAACGTCCGGATCAACTGCGTCTCCCCAGGCTGGATCGTGCCGCATAAGGAGGAGCACGTCGGCTCCGGCAGCTTCTGGCGAAAATACGGCTACGAATTCTTCGGAACACCCGAAGCGATGAAACAGAGCGCCGAGTCGGGCGAGTCCAACTTCAACGTCTCCGCCCAGCCGCTCCGACGGATCGGACGGCCCGAGGACATCGCCGACCTCGCGCTCTTCTTTGCCTCCGACCGCTCCGCCCACCTCACCGGCCAGCTCGTGAGCGTGAGCGGCGGCTCCTACATGCCCTGATCCCGTCCTGCTCTGCGTGACGGCTTTCCCATGCCCTGCCCCCTACCCGCTCTGCGAGGAATGTATGTCCATCTGGCAACCCGGCCCTCGTCCCGCCTGGGTGAGAGCCCTGAACGAAAACTGCGACGCCGCCTGGATCGAGCTCGATCCCGACGCCTTGGTCGCCGAGGCACGCGCGCAGACCGGGCTCGAAGATCTCGGTGACGATCGTTTTTGGGAACCCTTCCGGATCTTCGTCGAGTCCTTGAACCAAGAGCGTTCGCTCCACACCGTGGGCGCGCTCCTGATCCGAGGCGATCTCCTGAATTGTTTGGCGATTCGCCTTCAAATGACGGAGTACCGCAAGCGTCACCCGGAAATCGCGGAGCAGCAAATCGAACGTCCGATCTTCATCACGGGCCTCCCGCGAACCGGAACCTCCATCACCCACGAGCTGCTGGCCGCGGACCCGCGCCACCGCGCCCCGCTCCACTGGGAGATCCGGAACCCCTTCCCTCCGCCGGAGACCGCGACCTACCGGACAGACCCTCGGATCGAGCAAGCCGATCGCCAGATTCGCCTCTGGTGCGAGATCGTGCCGGAGTACGACCAGATGCACGAGCTCGGCGGCGACATCCCCGTCGAAGACGTCCAGGTCATGGGCGCCTCCTTTGTGTCCGACGAATGGATGGGACGCCACGTCGTCCCCGATTTCGCAGCCTGGTACGCGAGCTGTGACCGGATCCCCGGCTTCGAATTCCACAAGCAGCTGCTCCAACACCTCCAATGGAAATGCCCCGGCGATCGTTGGGTACTCAAATCCCCCTCGCATATGAGTCAGCTGGACGCCCTGCTCGCGGTCTACCCCGACGCCCGGATCGTCTTTACACATCGCGATCCGCTCCGCGTCCTGCCTTCCGTCATCTCGATCCTCTACTCGACCGCCTATGTCCGCTCCGACGAGGTCGACGCAGACGCCATGAAGGGCTGGTTCACGGGTGAGACCTGCAAGGCATTGATCGACGGCATGACGGAGGCCCGGACGTCGGGGCGCCTGCCCGAAAGCCAATGCTTCGACCTGCGGTACTCCGAGTTGATGCGAGACCCGGTCGCGACGCTCGCCGGGGTCTACGAACATTTCGAGATCGAGTACCCCAACAGTGCTCGCCAAGCGCAGCAGAACTACGTCGACCACAGGCCCAAGGGCCGACACGGCAGCCACCAATACGACTTCTCGGATACCGGCCTCGACCTCGACGAAGAACGGGCGCGGTTTCAGGACTACTACGCCCGCTACGAGGTGGAGAACGAGGCTTAAAGAAGGGACCCGCGCCCGCGCAGGTCGCCGAGGACGTCGCTCTGGATCGGGCTGACCGGAATTGCTCCCGGGAACATCGAGCTATGGTCCGGCGGGGCCCGCCGCTGGGGCCGCCCCGCAGCAGCATTTTCCCCAACAGCGACATCCGGCCTAAATTCGTCCCTGGCCGCTGAAAATCTCATACGAGAGGAACCCCCGACATGCGTGGATGGCAGACCGTCAAGCCCGGACGTCCCCAGGACGCCCTCGCCTTCTCGACCGAACTCGCCGAGCCGACGCCGCGCGAGGACACCGTCCTGGTGGAAGTACTCGCCGCCGGAATGGGACTCCCCGACGTCTTCATGTGCCAGGGCAGCTACGCCATGACACCCCAGATCCCCTTCACCCAGGGCCAGGAAGTGGTCGGCCGAGTGATCGGATGGGGAGACGCCGTCGAAGGACGTGAGGTCGGCGACCGGGTGATGGCCGTGACCAGCTTCTTCACGGGCAACGGCAGCTACGCCGAGCGCTGTCTGGCGCTCGACGACTTTTGCCTGCCCGTCCCCGACGGCATGACGGACGCGGAGGGCGCCGCGTTTCTGATCCCCATGCACACCGCCTATATCGGGCTGATCACGCGGGGCCAGCTCCAGGCGGGCGAGACGCTCCTCGTGCTCGGCGGCGCCGGCGGTACGGGAACGGCCGCGGTCCAGATCGGCAAAGCCCTCGGAGCGACCGTGATCGCGACGGTCGCCGGCCCCGACAAGGTCGCCTATTGCCGATCCCTCGGCGCCGATCACGTGATCGACCGCAAACAGCAGGACATCGCCCAGGCAGTGATGGAGCTCACCGACGGCAAGGGCGCGAATTGCGTCTACGATCCCGTCGGCGGCCCCGCCTTCACGGCGGCGAGCAAATGCGTCGCCCATGAGGGTCGGATCCTGATGATCGGCTTCGCCAGCGGGAGCTGGGGGCAGGTCGAGACCGCTCACGTCGTGTACCAGAATTACTCGGTCGTCGGTGTGATTCCGAGCGGCTACGACCGCGCGTTCAAGGAAGCCGCCCAGGAACGCCTGCTCGGCTGGTGGCGCGAGGGCAAGCTCCGGCCCCACGTCGAGGACATGGTCCCCTTCGACGCCTTGCCGGCGGCGCTGGAGCGACTCGCCGCCAGCGAAGTCCAGGGCAAACTCACGATGGCCGTCCACAAGGACGCCACGGCGCCCGGGCGCTAGGCCGAGCCACCCCATGCCGCCTCCGCCGACCGACCCGATCGACCCGACCGACCACCCGAGTTCACCCCGCAGCGGCCCGCTCTCAGGGGTCCGCGTGCTCGACCTCACCACCGTGGTCTCGGGTCCGATGTGCACCCAGGCCCTCGGCGATCTCGGCGCCGACGTCATCAAGCTCGAAGCGCCGGCGGGGGACCAGACACGCTATTCGGGCGCGCCCTTCAAGGAGCCGCTCTTCTCGGCGATGCATACCCAGATGAACCGCAACAAGCGGAGCCTGGTCGTCGACCTCAAGAGTGAGGCCGGAAAGCGGTTGATCCTGGAACAGATCCCCCGTTTCGACGTCCTCGTGGAGAACTACCGACCCGACGTCCTCGACCGACTGGGGCTGGGCTACGAGACGCTCGCCGAGCGCCACCCGGGGCTGGTCTTCTGCTCGATCAACGGTTTCGGACGCGACGGCCCCTACGCTGCCCTACCCGCCTACGATCAGCTCATGCAGGGCCTCGTCGGCGTGATGCCGGCGCAGGGCGGAAACGGGCCGCCCGCTCCCGTCAACGGACCGATCGCCGACAAGACGAGCGCCGTCACGGCCGTGGGCGCGATCCTCGCGGCGCTCTTCGCCCGGGAACGCGATCCCGACGGCCGAGGACAGCACGTCGAGGTCGCGATGATCGACGCCTACGCGGCATTCGCCCTCCCCGACCCCATGACGCCCCGCGCCTTTCCCCCGGATTTCGAGGAGACGGGCTTGTCGGCGGCATTCTTCTCCGCCTGGCCGACGGCGGACGGACACGTCGTCGGGCTGATCATCCAGGACCACCAGTTCGCCGCGCTGTGTCGAGTGCTGGGGCGGGAAGAGCTCATCACCGACGCTCGCTTCCAGGAGATGGGCACCCGATTAGGCAATTACGTCGAGCTCGTCGGACTTCTGCGCGAGGAGGTCCGCGGCTGGAGCAGCGCCGCGCTGGTCGAACGCGCGAGAGCGGAAGGCGCCACCTTCGGCCCCGTGAACGACATCGAGGCCTTTCTCGAGGACCCCCATGTGCGCCACCGCGAGACCGTTCGCGTCCTGGAAGACGAGCGCTTCGGACCGACCCGCTACCTCGCCCCGCCCTGGGGATTCAGCCGCACGCCCGCATCGATCGACCGGCACGCACCCCGGCTCGGCGAGCACACGGACGAGGTTCTGCGGGAGCTCGGGCTCGACGACTCGGCAATCGAAACACTCCGATCGGCGGCGGCGATTCGTTGACCCGCTCGATCGCCAACGCCTGGGGGGCGCGCGAAGAGCTCCTGAGGGACCGAGAAGCGCGCTTATCGAGGCGCGCGCTTCTCGCGCTCGCCTTGGGGAGCCCGCTGACTCTGCTCCCCCGGTCGTTGCGAGCGGACAAGCCTCCGGCTCGAGCCCAACTGGCCTCCCCCCAAGCCGCGATCGACGTCTTCGATTTCGAACGCCTCGCCGCTGACCGACTCCATCCAGCGCACTGGACCTATCTGTCCATGGGCGTCCAGGGCGAGCGAACGCTCCGCGCCAACCGCGACGCCTTCGCGCGATTCGCCCTCGTCCCGCGCAGGCTCCACGATGTGCGTAGGGCCGACACCGAGCTCCAAATTTTCGGTCAACGTCTCAAGAGCCCGATCCTGCTTGCCCCCGTCGGCAGCCTGGCCGCCTACCACCCGGACGCCGAGGGAGCCGTTGCCAAGGCGGCACGAGCCCACGGACACCACATCCTCCTCTCTCACGGCTCGTCGACCCCGTTGGCCGAGGTCGCCGAGCTTCGTGGCGACCCCCTGTGGTCCCAGGTTTACGCGAGCCGCACGCAGCCGCTGACGCGCCTATGGACACGACGCGCGGAGGCCGCAGGATGCAGCGCGCTGGTCCTCACCGTCGACATTGTGGGTCTACCGACCGGGCGCGACCGAATCGATCGTTTCGCAAGAGAGAGCAACCCCGACTGCCAGCCTTGTCACGACAGCACGGGACGCCGACTCCTGGCCGAAGCGGAGCGGGCGGCGCGAGCGATCGGACTCGACCCGCGCGGGGCGATCGCCCGCTCGATGATGCTCGACTGGGACGTCTTTGACCGCATTCGCGACACCACGAGCATGCCCATCGTCCTGAAGGGGATCCTCTCCGTCGACGACGCGGAACGCGCCCTCGAGCACGGCGTAGATGCGATCCTCGTGTCGAACCACGGCGGCCGTTCGGCCGACCACGGGCTCGCCTCCCTCCTCGCGCTCGACGAGATCGCGCCGGTCGTCGCGGGAAGAGTGCCACTGCTCGTCGACGGCGGCTTTCGGCGTGGAACCGACGTCGTGACGGCGCTCGCGCTCGGCGCCCAGGCCGTGTGCGTCGGGCGCCCTTACGTCTGGGGGCTCGCAGGCTTCGGACAGCCCGGGGTCGAGGGCGTCCTCGAGCTGCTCCAAACCGAGTTGCTCGACGCGATGCGCCAGCTCGGACGACCGACGCTGACCTCCCTCGACGGTTCGGTCATTCGAAGGTCGCCTTGCTCCGCGCGCGACCACCCGGACCACTGAAGGCGAGACCGTAGTCCGGCGCCTCCCCCCGCCAGGACGGCTCACGAACCTGGCCGAGCGCGCCACGATACGCCTCGAGCAGCATATCCTCGGCCGCGTAGTCGAAGGGGTCCTGCATCACCATCTCTTCGACACCGCCCGGCTCGGGCCGATTCGCCGTGAGCCAGCGAGCCGTTCGGGCCAACGCCTCCCGAGGCGGGACCGGATCGCGGTAGCCGAGTTCGTGCTCGAGCTTGGCCGTACTCACGACCCGATGCGTCGTCCAGGGCTGAGCGACGAGCGGGCGCGCGGGCCAGGCAACCTCCCAAGGCATCGAGACGATCTCGAACGCGTGTCCCATCGCGCTCCCGATCGTCTCGATCACCTGCCGGATCGAGAGCACGTCCTGGTCGGCCGCGTTATAGACCTCGCCCGCGGCGACGTCGGGCTGATCGACCGCCAACAACAAGGCGTGCGCCAGATTCTCCACGTAGCCGAAGCTCGAAAGGCTGAGTCCCCCGTCGGCGACGATGATCGGCCGGCGCCCGTCGAGCACACGCCGCACGATGCTCCACTCCCGCGGCGCGGGCTGTCGAGGACCGTACACCCAGGGGTAGCGAAAATGCGTCGCCTCGGGCTGGGCCTCGAAGAGCTGGTCCTCGGTCCGTGCGATGCGAAAGCCCTTCTCGTCTTCGCTCGGATCCACGACCCGAGGTCCGTCTTCACGCGTCGGAATCGGCATCCCGGGCGGGTCGAAGAGCGGCGCGTTCATGTAGCCGCGATAGCCGGGGAAGCCTCCGACGCTGATGAATTGCCCGACGCGACCCGACAGGATCTGCGCGTTCGCGCGGAGCCTCCCGTAGGTCGCGATGCAGACGTCGAAGGTCCGACCCGCGAGCGAAGCGCGGACCTTGTCGGGGTCGTAGGCATCCGTATGGAGATGCTCCACCGCGTCGGGGATCTCCGGCGGTTCATGTGCCCCACTGTGCAGGATCGTCGTGGAGAAACCTCGGTCTACGAGCCCCTGGACGACGAAGGGGCCGGTTGGCCCTGTCCCTCCGATCACCAAGGCAGTCTCCCCGCCACGACGGGCGCCGACACCGGACTTTTCTGAACCCCGCTCTACCTCCTCCGTCATTTTCGCTCCTCGTCTCCTCTTCCAGTCGTTCTCTGCCCGCGCGCGTGTCCCCACGCGCGCGCCGACGGATTGGGATACCGTCTGCGTTCCCGGTCGGCCGCCAACGAATGCGCCCCGACCTCCCTCCCTCCGGCCCTGAGCGCCCGCGCGCGAGAGAGAATGAATGCCCCCCACAGACGATATCAGAATGAACGACGAGGAGATCCGAGCCTATCTCCGGGAAGGTCATACGATGACCCTCGTCACGAATGGGCCGAACGGCTACCCCCATGCCGTCGCGATGTTCTATGCGCTCGACGATGACCTCACGATCAAATTTGCCACCTACGCGTCGAGTCAGAAGATCAAGAACGCCGAGCGGGATCCGCGGGTCACGCTCCTGGTCGAAACCGGTCACGCCTACAGCGAGCTACGGGGGGTCATGATCGAAGGCGACGCCGAAATCACCACGGACCTCGACGAGACCGTCGCGACCATGGTCGAAGCAAACGCCGGCACGGGCAGCCCGCTGCCCGACGTCTCCCAGATTCCAGAGGACGTCAAGGTCAAGATGGCGGGGAAGCGCGTGTTGATGAAGGTCAAGCCGAAACGCTTCGTCTCCTGGGATCACGGCAAGCTGCCCAGCAGTAAAACGCCCGACGGCCTCAGGAAGGCCGCCGGCTGAATCGAAGACCGCGCCATGCCTCCTTCTCTCGACCCTATAGAAAAGCTCCTCGCTTACGAGGAAATCCGCCAGCTCGCCTCCCGTTATGCCGTCTACTCGGACGCGCGCGACATGGACAAGCTCGTCGACCTCTACGTGCCCGATGTCCGAGTCGGGCGAGACACCTACGGCCACGAGGCGCTCCGAACGGACTTCGAGCGCGCCTACCGGGGCGTCGGGATCACCTTCCTCCACGTCGGCAACCACGTGATCGATCTCGTGGACGCAGATCACGCCACGGGCATCGTCTATTGTCGCGGGGAGATTCAGGACGGTGGACTCGAGAGCGAACGCTGGATCATCCACGCAATCCAGTACCACGACACCTACCAACGAATAGACGAGCGCTGGTGCTTCGTAAGACGCAAGCATTTTCTGGTCTACGGAGCCGAGCTCGGCGTGAATCCCCTTGGCCTCGAACCCGCGAACTGGCCTGCGAGCCAGACGGGCCTCGGTAGCCACCCCCAAGCGCTCGAAACCTGGCAGGCCTTCTGGGCGAGAGAGCCCGGCTAGGCCCCGACGGACTCGGGCCTGACTGACATGGAGACCCCTCGATGAAGCTCGCACGGATCCACGGTCCCGACGACGTCCGTCTGGACGAAGTGCCCGAACCCGTCGCCGGCCCCGACGACGTGATCATCGAGGTCGGAGCCTGTGGCATCTGCGGCTCCGACGTGGGTTATGCCAAGCTGGGAGGCGTCGCCGGCCCAGCGGACGAGCCCTTCCCGATCGGTCATGAGCTGGCGGGGACCGTCGTCGAGGTCGGCGCCCACTGCGGCGACGTTGCCCAGCGGGGTGATCGTGTCGCGCTCCACCCCGGTGCCGCGGGCTTCGGACTCGGTAACGGAGGCCCCGAAGGTGGCTTCACTCCGAGGCTCCTGGTTCGGGGCGCCGCCCAGGGCCGAAGCCTATTCGCGATTCCCGACGAAATGAGCTTCGCTCATGGCGCCTTGGCCGAACCGCTGGGCGTCGGCATGCATGCCGTCGACCAGTCCGAAGCAAAACCCGGCGACCGGGTCGCCGTGCTCGGGGCCGGCCCGATCGGGCTCTCCGCGATCGCCACCCTGGCCGATCGTGGGATCGAGGACGTCGTCTCCGTCGACCTCTCGGATACCCGCCTCGAGATCGCCCGGGCGCTCGGCGCGACCCATACCGTGAACCCGGGACAGGAAGATCTGTGGGAGGGCCTTGGCCGTATCCACGGGACGAGCCAGCTCCACTGGATGGACCTCGTCGGGACCAACGTCTTCATCGAGGCGACCGGCGTCGGCCCTCTCCTCGCCGATGTGATCCATCGCTGTGCTCCCAAGAGCCGCATCTCCGTCGTCGCGCTCCATCGCCGGGAGGTCCCCGTCGCCTTCATGGACGTGCTCACCAAGGAGGTGACGATCCGCGGTTCGATCGAATATCCCGAGGACTACTCCGAGATGATCCGGTTGATCTCTCGCCAGGACCTCGAACCCATGATCACCCACCGCTTCGGACTCGACGATTTCCTGGACGCCTTCGACGTCGCAAAATCACCGACGAGCGGCGCGAAGGTCATGATCGAATTCGACTGAGGCGCGCCCGTATGCGATCGCTACTTCGTCAGCCTCTATTCCACTTCCTCGTGCTCGGCTCGCTCCTGCTCGCGGGTCGTGAGATGCTGATCCAAGATGCCTCGATCCCCGCGTCCTTGCGGATTGCCATCGAGCAGGAGCGCCTCGAAGAGCTACGACAAACTTTCCTGGACCAGGCCGGACGACGACCGACGCCGGCCGAAATTGACCGCATGGTCGAAGCGGAGGTCGACGAGGAGATCCTCTTTCGCGAGGCGGTCGCGCGCGGCCTGCTCGACCGCGACGGCGGCGTCCAGACGCGCTTGATTCAGAAGATGCTCTTTCTCGAGGGCGGAGCAGAGATCGCAGACGCGCCCGACCTACTCGCCCGCGCCGTCGAGCTCGAGCTACACGAGGAAGATGTCGTCGTGCGCCGCATCCTGGTCCAGAAGATGCGTCTGCTCGGCTCCTTGTTGGGGGCCGATCAGCAGGTCACGCCCGAGGAGATCGAAGCGATCTATGAACGCGAACGGGAGACCCTCCGCGCGCCGGATCGCCTCAGCCTGGTGCATGTCTTCCTCAACGGAGACCGCCGCGGGCCACGGACAGAGACCGACGCGCTCGCCCTGCGCGCGCGCCTGCTCCAAGAGACCAGACCCGCCGAGTCGGGCCCCGCCTTCGGCGACCCATTCCCGCTCGGCCACCGCCTCGCCCGCCGTTCGCAGCACGACCTCGAGCGCGCCTTCGGCGCCCACTTCGGCGCCGCAGTATTCACCGCCGCGACGGGTCAATGGACCGAGCCGATCGAATCGGCGTATGGCCTCCATCTCGTCCAGGTCACCGAGCGCGAAGCCGGCGAGGTGCCCCCCTTGCCGAGCGTCGCAGACCGCCTGCGGCTGCAGCTCGAGGAAAAACGTCGGGAGGCCAACCTCGAGGCGCTGCTCCACGAGCTGCGCGCGCGTTATGTCATCGTGCCAACACGCCTCTCGACCACAGCCGACCCCACAGCCCAGTACACGACCCAGGAGCCCGGATGAAGTCCAGCCCGTCCCGTCTACCCCTCTTCATCGCGCTCGCGACGGCGGCCTTCCTCGCAAGTGCCCTTCAGGCTACGGCGCACCCGCTCGCCCCCGCGCTCCTGCAGCTCGAAGAGCAACCGAACGGCGAGGTCGAGGTCCTGTGGAAACGCTCGTCGCTCAGCGTCCCCGGCAGCAACATCCAGCCAGTCGTGCCCGAGGCCTGCCCCGCCAAGACGCAACCGCGCTTCGAGGAGCAAGGCGTCGCCGTCCTGGTCCGCTGGACGATCGACTGCAGCGCGACCGGCCTGATCGGGCAGCCCCTGCGCATCGACGGCCTCGGCCCCGCCAAGATCGACACCCTCGTGCGGATCTCCCTGGCCGACGGACGCCAGATCCAAAGCGTATTGCGTCGCGGAGACCCCTCGATGGTGATCCCCGAGCGGGCCACCAAGGGAGACGTCTTCCTCGACTACCTGACGATCGGCTTCGAGCATATTCTCTCCGGCGCCGATCACCTGCTCTTCGTCTTCGGTCTCTTCCTGCTCTGCTCGACCCTCGGGCCCCTCATCAAGACGGTCACCTCCTTCACGGTCGGGCATTCGATCACGCTGAGCCTCGCCGCGCTCGGCTATACGAATCTGCCCTCCGGTCCGATCGAGGTCCTGATCGCAGCCAGCGTGCTCGCCCTCGCCGTCGAGCTCGCCCGCAAGACGGACAAGGAAACGCTGATGCGTCGTTATCCCTGGCCGGTGGCGCTCCTCTTCGGGCTCCTGCACGGCATGGGGTTCGCGGGCGCCTTGCGTGAGGTCGGCCTGCCCCAGGGCGAGATCCCCATGGCCCTCTTCTCCTTCAACGTCGGCATCGAGCTCGGCCAACTCGTCTTCGTCATCGGCCTCGTGGCCGCGAGCGCATTGCTCCAGCGCGTCGAGCTCCCGGCCCGCCTGCCGGTGACGTCGGCCCGCGCCCGACGGCTAGCCATCTACGTCATGGGTTCCCTCGCCGCCTTCTGGACGATCGAACGCGGCATCAATATCCTCTGAGCCACAGCCGACGCGGGAGAGGCAGCGCTCGCTCACGTCCAGCGGACCTCACCCTCCGCCCCGAGTTCAACGCCCCGACCACAGAGCTCCTCGGCTTCGCCGAGCTCCATCCAGTCGGGGTCGTCCACGACACGCAGCGTCCGCCGTCCATCGTCGAGTTCCACGATCATCGCCACCCCGTGCGCGGCGTTGCGGTCGTGGGAGACCGTATAGGTCGCGATCGTGCCCCGGCCCGTGGCCTCCCGGTCGACCGGCTTCTTCACCCAAGCCGCTTCGGTCTGTTTCGTCACCCGGTCGTGCAGGAAGCCGTGGCTCGGCTCGGGCCCGAAAACCGCGAGCCCCTGCTTCGTGAGCAGGCCGCTCACCGCGGTCACGACGCCATGACTCCCGTGATCGGCGCGCATGCGCTCCACCATTTTGACCCAGCTCTGGACGACGAAATTATTCAGCGGACCGCCACCGAAGGTCATGCCGCCGGTCTGCGTGACCGTCCGGTCGAGGTCGATGCCCAGCTCTCGTTGCTGGGTCCGAACCGCCGCGGGGAAACAGCTGTAGCACTCGAAATATTCGATCTCGGAGGGGCCTCGGCCCACGTGTTCGAAGGCGCGCTCGCCCGCGAGCGCGAAGCCCGGCGAACGCCACAGATCCCGACGCTCGCTGAGCGTCACCATATGCTCGGAGTCGACGACCGCCAGCGGGTAGACGAAACGGTCCTCGTCGAGCCCGAGCGCCCTCGCCTTCTCGAGCGAGCATAGGATCACCGCTCCCCCCTGGTTCACGTTCCACTGGGAGACCAGCGACTTCGTGTACGGGTAGGCGAGCATGCGGTTGCGCTCGGACGCCGTCACGATCTCCTCGGGCGTCATCGCGCGGCGATTCCAGGCCTGCTCGTTCCCGACGGCCACCTCGTTGAATCGGCCCCAGAGGCTTCCGAGTTCAGCGCGGTGAGCCTCCATCGACTGCCCTTCGTGGAAGCGCAGCGCATTGTCGATCATCGCGTACTGGATGACCGGCGTGATCAGCCCGAGGTCGATCTCGAACTGGCCCATGATCTCCTGATGCGGCATGAGCAGCTCGTCGGGCGTGCTCTCGGCTTGTTCCGTGAGCGGGACCTCCTCGCCCTGGCGCGTGAACCGGTTGGCGCGGTCGCGCGCCTCGGCGCCGACGATCGCCACCACCTCGGCCTCGCCCTCGGCGATCGATCGCGCAGCGCGCCCGAGGATCGTGGATTGCAGGATCCCGACTTCGGCGACGGCAGTCCTGACGGGCCCCGTCCCGAGACGCTCCGCCAGGATCCGCCCGGGATCCGAATAGGCCCAGAAACCGCGGGGCGCCCAGATCGAGTCCATGTCGCGCAAGAGCGACGTCGTTCCCGCGTCCACCTCCGCACCGCGCAGCGCCTGCTCCATCAAATCGAGGGGCTCCGCAGCCTCCCGTGGGTCTTCGACGCGCTCGACGACCGCAGCAGCGCCGACCAGGACCGGGGTTCGGACATCGGAAGCCATGCATTCTCCTTCGTGGGCGCAGGGAGCCCCGAGCGGGCTCCGTGCGGCGCGCAGTCTAGCCCGACGACAGCCGAAGCGGCGCCCCGACCGGGGCCCTCGTAACGGCCTCGTCGGCCGACCCATCTGGACTACAGTCCGACCCGATGAGTAAACCGAAACGACAGGAACAGGAAGACGCCCAGGAAGAAATCACCGAGGTCGCGCCCGATATCCTCCGCATGCAGTTGCCGATCCGGATCCCCGGACTCGGCCACGTGAACATGTATGCGTTGATGGACCAGGACGGCGTCGCCGTCATCGATCCCGGCTTGCCCGGCCAGGGCACCTGGGACGCGATCCTGGACCGCCTCAAACAGGCCGACCTCCGCCCCAAGGACGTGCACACGGTCTTCATCACGCATTCCCACCCGGACCATTTCGGCGGCGCCGTCCGAATGCACAAGGAGCACGGCGCGCGCATCATCGCGCATCGCGCCTTCCATTTCGGAGGACCGTCGCGACCGCTCAAAAAGCATACGGGCCCGGACGCCGACAGACATGGACACGGACATGATTCAGCCGATGTCCATGGTTCCCACGACCACCATACCGAGGCCTCCGTCGACGACCTGGTCGCGCACATGGAGGTGCTGGAGCGCGATCGCCGGCGTGCCCAGAATCCCTTCTTCCGGATCCTCAGTGCGCTGCGCCGGATCAATACCCCGGCGCCCTGGAAGGGGCCGGCCGATCGCGCGGCGATCCGCGACAGCCTGCGCTGGTTCTCCTTCGCGACCTTCGGACGCAGCCGCTTCCTGCCCCCGGTCACCCACCACGTCGAGCACGGGGACGTGCTGAAACTCGCCGGACGCGAGTGGTTCGTACAACACACCCCAGGCCATACCGCGGACCATATCTGCCTACACGATCCGGAGACCGGCGCGTTCCTCTCCGGTGACCACGTGCTGCCGTCGATCACGCCCCATATCGGCGGGGTCTCCTACCTCGCCGACCCCCTCAAGTCTTTCTTCTACTCCCTTGATCGCGTTGGGGAAATCAGCGACACGAAGCTCGTCCTTCCCGCCCACGGGCACCCCTTCGACGACCTCAAGGGCCGAGCCGAATCCATCAAGCAGCACCACTACGAACGGCTGGACGAGATCCGGGAAATCGCCGATGACCTCGGGCGAGCGGATGTCCACAGCTTCATGAAGCGCCTCTTCAAGGAGCGCAGCTGGGGGGATATGGCGGAGAGCGAGACCTACGCCCACCTCGAACATCTGCGCCTCGAAGGCAAGGCTGAGGCCCATCGCAACGATCAGGGCCGACTCGTCTACGATCTCTAGCCGGTCTGGCGGGGAGCCCGCTCTTTTCCTGCGGGCGGGAAACCCGCTCGCCCCGCCTCGCGCGGGAGCCCGCAGCCGCGTTCAATCTTGGCGCAGAATCTCGAGGTATCGGGAGCGGATCGCGTCGATTCGCTTCGCCACGCCTTCGCGCGTCCAGTCACGCGTGTCGATCGGCGGGAGCACGATCGCCTCGATGGTGGCCGGACGAACGACCCGGGCATCCTTGGGGTAGGCGTCGAGCACATTGCGGAACACGACCGGAACGATCGGCACCCCGGCCTGCATCGCCAAATGGAAGGCGCCTTTCTTGAAGGCCCCGAGCCGTGGGGTGAGCGACCGCGTGCCCTCGGGCGCGATCGCAATGGAGCGTCCCTGGCGGAGTGCACGAACCGCGGGCTCCAATGCCTCTCGTGCGTCGTCCGCGTCCATGATCCCGTCCCGGTCGACGAAGACGACCCCCGCCGCCGCGAAGAGCGGCCCCATGATCGGGTCATCCTTCAGCTCCATGTTGCCGACACCGGTCATATCTCGCCGTACGATCTTCAGCATCAAGATCGGATCGAGGCCGCTCTGGTGGTTGAAGATGAAGACCGCAGGCCGCGCGGCCCAGGCGTTCTCCTCTCCTTCGATGCGGAGGTCGATCCCCGCGAGCGAGGTCGCAAGATCACTCCAGACCGCGCCAGAGACGTTCAGCGCCTCCCGGTACGACCCGTTGACGAGACCCGCGACGAGGCCCGCCCCGAGCGCGGGCGCGACGCTCGCGTAGGAGAGCCCCGTGCGCACGAAGTCCGCGAGCCCCGGGGTGCCTCGGCTGCGGAAGCGCCGAACGGGCCAGCGACGCTCCTTGGCGATCTGCCCAAGCGGACGGTTCGGGTTCAGCGGACGCGGACGACCCACGGCCTCGAGCAGGGGCAAATCTTCGTGGCTGTCCGTGTAGAAATAGCTCTCGTCGAGGTCCACCCCCTCGCGGCGGGCAATCTCCCGCGCAGCGATGGCCTTGCCTTCGCCGTAGCAGGTCGGGTGGATCACCTCGCCGGTGAAGATGCCATTCTCGACCTCGAGCTCCGTAAACATCACGTGCTCGATGCCGAGTTCGCGCGCGAAAGGCTCGATCTGATAGCGAGTCGCCGACGAGATGATCGCCACGGTATGCCCCGCGCGCTGATGCGCCTCGATCAATGCGCGGGATTCGGGATAGATCTGTCGGGCGAGGTGTTTGACGAAGACCTCCTCTCCGACGTCCTGGAGAACGGACTCGGCGAGCCCTCGATAGGTCGCCGTCATCCCCGACATCAGCGCCGAGAACCCCATCCGACCCAGCCCGAAGGAGAGCGCGCCGTAGAAGGTCCCGGCCATCTCCTCGGGGCTCATCCGACCGCTCAGCAGGCGTTCACGCATGAACGAGGTCGCGGAGAACCCGGCCAGGATCGTGTGATCCAGATCGAAGAAGGCCCCCACCTTCGAGCCGGCGGGCCCCTGCCGGATCTCCTTCGTGAGGCCCGCATGCAGTGCCATGGCCCGCAGCATATCGCTCGTGGCGACGATCGCTATGTTCCGTCGTGGCGACCTGCTCCACGCCATGGAGAGCCCTATGTCTATGTCCCGCCCGCTTCGCTTCGGCGTCACGCTTCCCCAGATCAAGCGCTCCTGGCAGGAAGCCCGAGCCGCGGCCATCGAGTTCGATCGCCTCGGCTACGACTCGCTCTGGGTCTGCGACCATCTCTACGGCGTCCCCGCCCCCCAACTCCCGATCCTCGAGGCCTGGACCCAGCTCGCCGCCATCGCCGCCATCACGCAGCGGGCCAAGCTCGGCACGCTGGTCACGCCGCCCTTCTTCCGTAACCCGGCCGTCCTCGCCAAACAGATCGCGACGATCGACCAGATCGCCCCCGGCCGCGTGATCGCCGGACTCGGCGCGGGATGGTTCCCGCCCGAGTTCGAGCAGACCGGCTGCGATTTCCCCTCGACCCGGGAGCGCCTGCGTGCCCTCGAAGAGACCGTCGAAATCATGAAGCGCCTATGGACCGAGGAGCGCGCCACCTTCGAGGGTCGACACTTCTCCGTCCAGGAGGCGCTCTGCGAGCCGAAACCCGAGGTGCCTCCGGAAATCCTGATCGGCGGCGGCGGCGAGCAAGTCACGATGGCGATCGCCGCTCGCCACGCGGATACCTGGAACAACATGGCCATCGCCCAGGCCGAGCTCGCCCGGAAATCCGAGGCGCTCGATCGCCGCTGCGAGGAAGCCGGCCGCGACCCCGCCTCGATCGAGAAGTCACAACAATGCGTCGTCGTGATCGGCGAGGACGATGCCGCGGGGCGGGCGAAGCTCGAAAAGGCGAAGAAGGTCTACGGCGGCCACATGGGCGGCGCTCTCGAGGAACACGGGCTCTGGGGCTCGCCCGAGCGCGTGATCGAGGGAATCGAACGCCACCGCGAGCTCGGCGTCAGCTTCTTCGTGATCGAGTTCTTCGGCCGCGACACCCGGGAGCCGGCGGCGCTCTTCGCGGAGAGCGTGATGAAATATTACGCAACGACCTCGACGGCGGCGACACCGCCTTCGACTTGATCGAGGAGTCCTGCCCGAGCCCCCTCTACCGATACAGACTGACCGCCGCCCCGCGCTCCCCGCTCAGAGCAACGCGATCGGATTGACCGGCGACCCCGTGCCCTCCTCGATCCGAAGCGGCGCGACCGTGAACTGAAAATCCCACTGCGACACCTCATCGCAGGCCGCCATCAGCCCACTCAGATCGAGGTTGTCGAGTAAGTGCACTCCCATCGCCACGAGGGTGCATTCGTGGATCGGCATCCCCCAGCCGTCGATCTCCGGCAGCGGGATCACGTCGGAGACCGCGTCGGAGCCGAGCACCGAGATGCCTCGCTCATGTAGCCAAGGAACGCATTCCGGGTGCAATCCGGCGACGCCGGGATCCATCGGGTCCCAGGGACCGAACTCCGCTCGCCGCGCGTCCCGCCCGACCGAGATCAGCAGACAATCGCCTTCCCGGATCTCGACGCCCCCCTGGGCTGCGACCGCGGCGTCCAGCTGGTCGGGGTCGATGATCTGCGCGGGCTCGAGCCAATCGACCCCGAGCGTGCGCGGCATGTCCAGCAGCACACCGCGCGTCACGATCCCGTCCTTTGCGCACATCACGCTGTTTTTCTTGGCCCCCGTACTCTTCACGAGTGACCCGGGATAGCCGTTGTACATGAGCCCTCCCTTGTGCACGTGACAGAAGGCGTCGAGGTGGGTGCTCGACATCCCGTGGAAGGCGATCCCCACGAAATCGGCCGTCGACTCCAGTCCGATCTCGGGGACGAGACAGTCATCCCCCCCCACGACCATCATGTGGAGCGCGGGGTGCGGATTATCCGGGGCCGGATCGACCGGGATGTTCCGGGAACAGCTGATCGCCCGACCGTGCCGCACAGCGGCCGCCGCTCCTCGCCGAACCTCTTGCGTAATGAGGTTCAGCGCACCGGACTCGTCGTCCTCGCCCCAACGACCCCAATTCTTCACAGACTCGAAGATTTCGTCCATCCTCGCCTTGTCCGGAATCGCCCAATCTGACATCGATGTTCTCCTTCGTTTTTTCGTCTCGTGCGTCACTAGATGATGCCTGGATCGGCTCCCGTCGACCACTCCATTCGACGGCCGCAGGGCGCTCGTTCGCGGTATGCTCCAAGAGGCTTTCGACGCGAATCCGCGCAGACAGCCCGAAAGGAAGGCAGCATGAGAGTCCTGGTGATGGGCGGCACTCAATTCAACGGCCTCGCGCTCGTCCACGAGCTCGCACGGACCGGCCATCAGGTCGTGATCCTGAACCGAGGCAAGACCCAAGCCGACCTGCCCGCCGGAGTCGAGCGTGTCTTCGCGGACCGTACGGATCACGACCAGATGCGCGACGTGCTGGGCAGCGTCGACGTCGACGCCATCATCGACGTCAGCGCCTATCTGCCCGCGGACGTCGAGTTGATGATCGACATCTTTCGGGGTCGGATCGCGCATTACATCTTCATCAGTTCGACCGTCACCTATGCGGAGTCGGACCACCTCCCGATCACCGAGAACCACCCGGACGAGCGGGGGCCGGACCAGAACGCCTACGGCAGCAACAAGCTGCTCTGCGAAGACATCCTCAAGCGGGAGTGGCGGGAGAACCGCTTCCCCTGCTCGATCGTGCCCTTCTCCATGGTGATGGGGGCCGGCAACATCCTGCCCGACCGCGAGCAGCGCATGTTTCAACGCATGCTGCGCGATCGCCCCATCTTGATCCCCGGCAATGGCCGAACGCTCCAGCAGATCGGACACGCGGACGACCAGGCCCGCGCGCTGCGCATGATGCTCGGCCAACCCATCACCTTCGGCGAACGCTACAACCTGACCGGGAACGATTATTTCAGCCAGGAAGGGTACGTCGACATCTTCTCCCGCTTGCTGGACAAAGAAGTCGAGAAGCTCTTCATCCCGGCCGCGCTGATGGACGCGCTCTGGAGCGGCCAGAAGGCGATCGCGCTGCCTCGCGCCGAATCGAAATCCGACATTCGTTCGGGCGACAAGAAGCCCGACCCCGTCCAGCTGAACCGCTTCATGCTGACGATGCTCGTCCAGCAGATCGCGCCCAACATCCACCGCTGGGATCGCAGCGTGCTCTTCTCCGTCGACAAGCTGCGCCGGCACGTGGGCTGGGAACCGGAGCTCACCTTCCCGGCCTCCGTCGAGCGCACCTGGCGCTGGTATCAGTCCGAGGGCCTGCCCGAGACTCAGGAGTTCGACTTCGCCTTCGAGGACGAGCTGATCCGCATGGTCCGCGAGTGGAAGGGCTAGGCGTAGCCAGAAAGGAGCGTCCTCATGTCACTTGAACCCCTCTCGCTCATCCGAGTGGACATGTCGACCGGCGAGGCCCATCGAGCCCCCCTACCGGAGGCCTGGCGCATGCTGGGCGGACGATCGCTCTCAGCGAAGATCCTGCTCGAAGAGTGCGACCCACGCTGCGACCCCCTCGGAGCGGATAATGTCCTCGTCTTCGCGGGCGGCGTCCTCACGGGCACCGCGGCCCCGACCTCGGGGCGCCTCTCCGTTGGCGCCAAGAGCCCGCTCACGGGCGGAATCAAAGAGGCCAACGCCGGGGGGAACCCCGCACAACACCTGGCGCGGCTCGGCGTCCGGGCCATCGTGGTTCGCGGCCAGCCGACCAACCCCGACGCGCGCTACGGCCTCGAGGTCGACGCCACCGGGGCTCGGCTCGTCGACGCCTCGAAGCTCAAGGGGCTCTGGACCTACGCGACCTGCGAGCATCTGAGAGCGGACTATTCCAAGGACGCGTCGTTCATCTGCTGCGGGCCCGCGGGCGAACACCGCCTGGGCGGCGCCTCCGTCGCGTGTACCGACCAGGACAACCGCTACCCCGCACGCCACGCTTCCCGCGGCGGCATGGGCGCCGTGATGGGCGCGAAGGGGCTCAAATTCGTCGCGATCGAGCCCGGCCGAAGCCGTCTTCGGCGCGCGGCGCGCCACAAATCCTTCATCGAGCGCTGCAAACGCGTGGGCCAATCCTACCGAGAGGGCGACCAGCTCTTCTCCGAAGGCACGGCGATCGGCGTCTTGCTGGCCGACTCGATCCACTCCCTGCCCTACAAGAACCGCGTTGCTGGCAGCTCACCCGACGCGGCCACCCTCGACGGCCACCTGATCAAGGAGACTTTCGAGGAGCGCGGCGGAGGCATGCACAACTGTCTCACCGGCTGCATCGTCCAATGCTCCAACGTGATCCACGACGCCGAAGGCGAGTACAAGACCTCGGCGCTCGAATTCGAGACGATGGCGCTCCTCGGCTCGAACTGCGCCGTCGCCCGCTGGGAGGACGTCGCCGACCTCGACCGGCTCTGTGACGACGTCGGCCTCGACACGATCGAGACCGGCGCTGCGATCTCCATCCTGATGGAGGCGGGCCAGATGGAATGGGGCGACGTCGCTTCCATGAAGGGCCTCTTCCAGGAAATTTCCGACGGCACGCCGCGGGGACGCGCGATCGGCGGCGGCGCAGTCGCAACGGCGGAGTTCACCGGGCATACGCGGGTCCCCGTGGTCAAGGGGCAGGCGATCGCCGCCTGGGACCCGAGGCCGCTGAAGGCCACCGGCGTCACCTACGCGACGAGCGCCATGGGCGCGGACCACACGGCGGGACTCGTCCTCGAGCCGGGCGTGGCGGTGGAAGACTGCGCCCGCCGCTCTCAGGAAGAGCAGACCGTGAGCGCGATTTGCGACGGCTCGGGCTTCTGCGAGTTCCTGGGCGCCACCCCCGACGACATCCGCGAGCTCTACGCCGACCTGCTCGACCGCGAAGTCAGCCGCGACGAGATCGCCGATCTCGGCTGGCAAACCCTGGAAGACGAATGGGAATTCAACCGGCGCGCGGGCTTCACGGAAGCCGACGACGTATTGCCCGAATGCATGCGCACGGACCCGGTCGGCCCCGCGAACGACGTCTTCGACCTGCCGCGCGAAGTCATCGCCGCGGCCAAGGTCCGCATGCCCCTCTCCGACGCCTTCTTCGGGAAGCGATCGGCGGGATAGCCCGGACGCGAACTCCGCAAACCGCGCATCGAAATGCCCGATCGGGCAAGCGATCTACCGCGAGTCCGTGAGCCCCCCTCATTTTCGCGCGCGCCGAGACCTCGAAGCACCGAGACCGACCAGCAGGCCACCGAGTGCGAGGCTCCCCAGAATTCCCGTCAAAGGCACGGCCGGGGGGGCCGAGGCTTTTTGGGCATCCGAGCCAGGGCCGCCCGCGGTCTCAGCCAAGCCTGCCGGCCCCTCGCCAGCCGAGCCCGCCTTCGGAAGATTGGACGCCGACAAGGACTGGAAGGGATGGGATCGCGGCTTGCCGTCGCCCAACAGGCCCTCTCCCGCGCTGAAGCCATGCTCTTGGCTCGCCAGCGCGATCAGATCGGTTGGCGTCGCCTTGGTGCTGACTTCCGGAGCGATCACCCGGTCATATAGGATCCAGCTGTAATCGACCCCATAAGCGGCTGCATGGTAATGGCATTGCATACAGCTGTTATCCGTCTGGAAGTAGGTCTCCATGCTGACATTCGCGACGAACTGCGGAAAGGGATCCCCCGCAAGTACGGGCGCGTAGTCGTCGTCTGGAACGAAGCCCGGGTCATAGGGAGAACTCTCGCTCGGATTGAGTGGCCATTGCGTCGCGATCAGCTCGTAGTTCTCCCAGACCGTCCCCGCCAGCAGTTCCTGGTATCTCACGTTCAGAGCTTGCGTCGAGTATCCCGACGGGTCGTCGGGGGTCGAAGGAATCGGCAGCGCACGGGTCACCTGGACGGGGTCTCGATCCGCAGACTCACTGGGCGGGAAGGTGTCTCCGAGCACTGCGGGCTCTCTGTCGTAGCCCTGGGGTACCCCGTCGACCTCGATGCTCGCCGGAATATCCGTCCCGTTGTTGAACGAGGGGTGGGATCCGGAGACATTGTCGACATGCTCGAAGGTCGACCAGATCCACTGCGGGAAAATCTCGGTCTTCTGCATGATGTGAAGGCCGACCAATCCCATGGTCGCGGTGACATAATCACCGTCTTCATTCGCGATCAGGGCTTCGACCGAATAATAACGGTCCGGATCGTCGTCGTCGGTCAACTCGCGCCAGGCCCCCTTGAGCTCGAGGGAGTTGACGTCGAATTCGATCCCCTGCTGCGGGCTGATGCCTGCGTCGATCTGTTCCTGCACGGTCTGCGCGATCGCCGCGTCGACCGTGTCCTTGTCGTACCAGACGTTGTTCCGCACCTGGTCGTATTCGATCCGATTGACGCGCACCTCGTAGCGTACGTAGTTGCGGTTCTGGTCGATCAAGGGGCCACCGAACGCCTCATTGACCTCGTCCAGGAGTCCCCCCTTCGTGACCATCGCCAGGACACGACCCCCATTGGGCCCGGCGGGCGTCTGGCTGGGCTCGGTGCTGTTCCACTCGGGCGGGACGGAACCGTCGTTCGGAAAGAGCTCGAAACCCTCTCGATAGGTCTCCCAGACGATCGCAGCGCTATCGCCTCCGGTGGTATTCGACGCTCGGAACAAAGCAGGACTATCGGGCTCGAGGGGCACACCACGATTGGCCGGGTCCGCGGGCCAGGAGAGCGCGATGAACGATTGCCAGGAGAATGTGTCGAAGAAGGGCCGCGACAGCACCGGATCATCCTCGATCTCCGCGGGCGGCAGCGGAACTTCGGAAGGGACTTCCCCGGAAAGAACCGGCACCAGACTCGAGTAGGGATTATCCGAATCGTGATCCCCGCAACCCGTGAGGGTCAGGACCAGGACGGAAAACAAGGAAAAATACTTCACGAAGGCTCTGCTCCCGGCTTGGACGAAATCCAGCGGATCTCGTCCTTCATTCTCTTTTCCAAACTCCGCGCTGGCCCGAGCCGCTCGGAGACCCACTCGGGTCGGGCACGCTCAACGAGCGCAGCCCGAATTCCACGCCCACACCAAGCCAGTCCGAAACGACGGCTGCGGATCGCCTCCGCGAGGAGCCTTCGGCACCGGCGCGGGCGCGTATCCGC
>Ga0315316_10000640_pt1 | contig 23456 bp, 23 predicted proteins | sample M160m3416metaG_FD_203702 | JGI IMG/M metagenome (GOLD analysis project Ga0315316, IMG submission 203702) | Ammonia-oxidizing marine archaeal communities from Monterey Bay, California, United States - M1 60m 3416 | ecosystem: Environmental > Aquatic > Marine > Intertidal zone | place: USA... | reverse complement strand
TGACATATTGATTTGAATATCTTCTTCGGCCATTTTTTTGGCATGTTCAACAACATCAGTTCTTATTTGGTCAACTGTTTCTGCATTTTTTGCAATATTCATAATTTTGTCTAAACCCCATACAAGATTTACAGCAGTAGGTCTAGTTTCAAATAGAATTTTTTTAGCATTTTCCAGGTAAGTGATTAGTTCATCTTTTTGAGTAGCATCACTCTGTAATGCAGCTAAAGCAAGACCAAATGCCCCAGATACACCAATAGCCGGTGCACCCCTAATGACTAGAGTACGAATTGCATCAGCAACTTGATTATAATCAGTATAAGTTACATATTCAAGAATATTTGGCAGTTTAGTTTGATCAATCATAATGACTGAATTATTTTTCCATTCAATGGTTTTCAGAGTCAATAAAATACTCAAAAAAACAGTAGTAAATATTTTTTGGCATTGTATTTGGTAGTTAAGTATTTTACAATATGTAAATTCATAGCATATAATGGAATTAAGTGATTTAGAAAAAGTTGATACAAAATGTATGTTCAAAACATACGATAAATGGCCTGAGATTGCATCTGAATCATTTGAAAAGAAGTTTGAAAAAGTTCAATATGATGATATAGATCATATTGTATTTGCCGGAATGGGAGGTTCCGGTTCAATTGGAGATACTATTGCAGCAATATTATCAAAAGAGGATATTCACATAAGTAATGTTAAAGGATTTTTACTCCCAAAAACAGTTGATTCTAAGACATTGGTAGTGGTGACCAGTGTTTCAGGCATTACTAAAGAATCATTAGAAATATTACAAAATGCGAAAAAGACTTCAGCTAAGATTGTAAGTTTCTCATCAGGAGGATCTGTAGAATCATTTTGTCATGATAATGATGTATTTTTTCAGAAAATTTCCATGGTTCATTCTCCAAGAGCATCATATTCTAGTTTCCTTTTTTCAATCCTGAATATTTTAGAACCAATTTTGCCGATAAGCAAAAGAGATGTTCATGAATCATTAAATTCATTAATAAAAACTAGAGATGAAGTATCTTCACATAATTTAAATGAACAAAATAGAGCATTGCAATTAGCTAAATTTACAAAACAGATGGCATGTATAATTTACCCTCATGGATTACAAGCTGCAGCTACAAGATACAAGAATTCTTTGCAAGAAAACACCAAGATGCATGCAATGACAGAAGACGTTATTGAAACATGTCACAATGGAGTTGTGGCTTGGGAGAAAAAATCAGATGTTAATCCTGTTTTAATTAGAGGAAAAGATGATCATGTTAGAACAATTGAAAGATGGAATGTTTTGGAAGGATTTTTCAAATCAAATGAGACTGAATATTGTGTAGTAAATTCAGTAAGTGGTAGTATTTTATCTAAGATTACAAATTTGGTTTATCTATTAGATTATGCTTCAATTTATGCATCAATACTACAAAAAGTAGATCCATCTCCAGTTAATTCTATAGATTTCATTAAGAGTAAATTAAGAGAATAGAAGAATTTATCAGTTAAATTTTATATCTATATTCAGGAATTAAATTAATGAAAGTTATAATAGGCATTCCTGCATATAACGAAGAAAAGAATATTGCCGGAATAATTACTAAAGTCAAGAAATATGCAGATTCTATCATTGTTTGTGATGATGGCTCAACTGATTTGACAAAAGAGATATCTGAAGAATTAGGAGCAATTGTAATTTCGCATTCAAAAAATAGAGGTTATGGTGCAGCAATTAATTCATTATTTCTTAAAGCAAAAGAATTAGAGTCAGACATTTTTGTCACTTTTGACGCAGATGGACAACATAGAATAGAAGACATTCCAGTAGTAACCAAACCAATCATGAATAATGAAGCAGATGTAGTAATAGGTTCAAGATTTTTAGAGACAAAATCAGATGAAATGCCAAATTATAGAAAAGTTGGAATAAAAATAATTACAAAAGTAACGAATTTATCAATAAAAGAAAAACTAACAGATTCACAAAGCGGGTTTAGAGCATATAGTAAAAAAGCATTAGATGAAATAATTCCTTCTGATGAAGGAATGGGGGTTTCTACTGAAATTTTGATTAAAGCAAGTAATTTAGATTTAAAAATCGCAGAAGTTCCAATTAAAGTGAGTTATGAAGGAGAAACATCAACAAAAGATCCCATATCACATGGAAGTTCAGTTATCTTCAGTACAATAAAATTTACATCTATTCATAATCCATTAAAATTTTATGGAATTCCAGGAATAATTTTCTTAGGGATTGGTTTAGGTTTTATATCGTGGACTATTCAAATTTATTCAACACATCAAGAGATTGTTACAAATATTTCACTAATTGGAATTGGATGTATTGTATTAGGAGCAGTCCTATTAATGACAGCTGTAATTCTTTTTTCAATTGTTACAGTTGTAAATGAAAAGAGATAATTATTTTATCTTAGATGTTTTATAATATCAGTTACATCTTTGAATTGATATTGTTTTTGTGCAGGACTAATGTAGATTCTATCAGGCAATAGTTCAAGTTCAGTATTAAAGAATTCATTAAATACAACTCTAAATGTATTAACAGGAGTTAAATCCGGATATAATTTATCATATCTTTTATCTGGGAAATAAAATGCACTAAAGTTATCATATGCACGAATTATATCCTCATCAGAATTGTTTAATGTATCCCAATCTAATCCAAATCTGACACCATGATCAGATTGTAATATAATAATTGGTGGTTGTTCGGATTGAGATTTAATTTCATGTATTACTTCATTGATTTTTTTATTTGTAAATTGAAGTTGATTGATGTAAGCCTCTTTTGTTCCATCAGAGTTAAGACTTAACTCAAATGATTCATTACTAACTTTTTCACCATTAGGTCCAAACGAAAAGGGATCATGTGGCAATCGTAAATGAGCAAAAACAAAAATCGGTCCATCATAATTTTCCCGTGAGCTAGATATTTGTTCTAATGCACATAATCGAATGTCCCTCCAATCATGTGATACTAGATTTTTGTGGATTATAGTTAATCCAGAACTTTTTAGGATTAAATTGACAAAATCAGAGGTGAAAAATTTTTCACAGATGTTATGATCAGCAGTTCGAATTCTATCTCTTACACCACCATAGATATAGATCGTTTCATAATCATTCTCTTTGAATACATTCATGACATGATTCTCTTGAAACATTTCAAGCATAGGTTTAGCTGAATTACTATCATACAATATTTCTTCAAGATAATTCACATACTTCATATTCATCGAGGAGCCTGTAGAAAGATTTGTGAATGGGTAATTTGAGAAACTATTTTCAACAACATAGAAATCTTCAGATTCTAAGAATTCTAAGAATTCATTATTATCAAAATTAAAATAATTAAGTAGAGATTGTTTTCCAGCATATTCATCTAAAATAATATAATAAATGTCAGGTTTTATGTCAGTGTTAAAGATGATTTTTTCATTATGTAGTTCTAGAAGTTCAGAATCTATATCGTTTGCATAAGACATTCCAACATTAGATAGAGCCAGAAGTACAAGTGTTACTGCAATTCCATTTGTGATTAAAATTGGATTCTCAGTTTTAATTTTGATCTTTATTGCTATAATAGATACTGCGTATACAACAGTAAAAATTGGTATGAGATACCTATGTTTGATTAAATCAGAGTCATCAGTTTCAAGATTGTTTAATGCCATAAACACATGTCCATACGAAAAAAATAAGATTATCATCAGAGTTAGATATAAAGAAATTTTTTTACTGTTGTTAGAGAATTTTAGAGATATTATCATTATAATTCCTGAAAATGATATACACAACAGTAATGGGATGAAAAGATCTTTAGGAATTAATTCATCAATATTGTATGAATATAAGAATAAAATAAAAAATATTGAAAAAAGTACAGGATGTATAATTGGAGAATTTGATATTTTCATAATTTATAACAAAAAATTAGATAAATAGGTGTTATTTCTGAATAATCATCTCTTCATAGAGTAGACATATAATCCAACGGCACCGCTATGTTCCATTGAATGATCGAGAGGTATAACATATTTTTCTAACCATTTGATAAGTTCATTAATTCTTTTTTGATTGTTTGGTAACTTTGAATCACGTAAGACATTTGGTAATCGACGTTTAAAGTCAGAAAGCAGTACATCACCATGTGCCCAAGATTTTTCTATAGTTCTAAATTTTAAATTCATTTCTAATTTCTTGGCCCATTCTTTATGATTTAGTGGTGTCAGATAATGAAGATCAGCAAGTGTGATAGGAGATTGAAACAACATCTTCAAAGTCATCAGAATGTATCCTCTAGGATTTGTCCAATTTGGAGTTGTTACAATTATTTTTCCATTTTTGTTAAGATGTTTTTTTAAAGTTTTTAGCATATTGAATGGTTTATCCATATGTTCGAGAGTACCAATAGAGACAATTACATCATAATTTCCTTTTACACGTGATGCACTCATTTTTTTAAATTGTAGATTCTTGTGAACATGTGTTTTGTTTGCAATGTCAATAGCTTCATCAGCATAGTCAATTCCAAGAACTTTTGCACCTTTTTTTGCTACACGATATGCAAATAAGCCGGTACCACATCCTACATCTAAAACAGATTTATTTTTCCAGGAAATTTCTTTGATTATTTCTAGACTATCCGACGTAGGAGTTCCACGAACTACAAATGGAGTAAAATGCATTTTTTCTCCCTTTGAATACACTTTTCTATAAAATTTCCTTAAATCCTGATTTTTTTTCATACAGAGGAAGATTGGGTAAATATAATATGATTGTTGAGGCGGAATACATTATGGAAGATAATGATTTTCATGAGGGTGAATTCACCAATTTCGTTATTTCTTGCAAAAAAAATGTTCTCAAAATGGCAAAAAATGGAGGATGTTTTATTGGTTCAGCATTTTCGTGTATAGATGTTATCGCATATTTATACAATAATATTTTTGACATAAAAAAAATAAAGGAAAAACAAGATGATAGAGATATTTTAATTCTTAGTAAAGGTCATGCTGTTTCAGCATTATACGCAGTTTTAGCAGAAGCTGGCATTATTTCAAAAGATAGATTGGATAATTATTTAACAAATAATGATGACCTTTATTGGCATCCAAATCCAAATGTTTCTGGAATTGAGTTTCATAGCGGATCAATGGGTCACGGTCTTGCAATAGGTATCGGAATGGCATTTGCATCAAGATTAAAAAAAATTGATAATAAAATAATTGTAATTGTAGGAGATGGAGAATTGAATGAAGGTTCCATATGGGAATCAGTTTTGATTGCTAATGCATACAAACTCAAGAACCTTATTGTAATTATAGATAGAAATCGTCGGCAAGCAAATTTTGAAACAGAAGAGTTAATCCCATTGGATTCAATAAAAGATAAATTCTCATCATTTGGATGGATTACCCATTCATGTAATGGTCATGATATAAACGACATTTCTAATAGTTTAGAACAAATTTTTACAGATACTACAGAAAAGCCTAGAGTACTGATTGCAAATAGTATAAGAGGAAAAGGAATACCATTGATAGAAGATAATCCGAAGTACTGGTTTGGAGATTTTGAAAAAAAAGAGTTAGAAGAGTTTAACAAAATATTAGACTCTCAAAAAATATTTGATGAGGAAAAGTAAGATGGAGTTATATGAATCAAAGATTTTATCATTAGTTGAAAAAAATAAAAAAATTGTTGTTTTAACTGCAGAAAATCGTGTTTCATTAAGAAATGTTCCTGAAAAATTAAATCAAAATTTTATTGATGTGGGAATTTCTGAACAAAATTTAATTGGAATAGGAGCAGGTCTATCTAAATTAGGTTTTTTGCCCATCATGCATGGGATGTCTACATTTCTAACAATGCGTGCTTTTGAATTTATTCGCACAGATCTTGGTTATCCAAAATTGCCATCAGTACTTGTAGGAACATTTAATGGACTTTCTGCTACTGCAAATGGAACTGCAAATGGTCCAACTCACCAAGCAATAGAAGATATTGCACTCATGAGACTAGTACCTAACATGACAATAGTAACACCATCAGATAGATTAGAAACGTTACAGATTCTGGATAATATCTCAAAATTAGAAGGTCCACTCTACATTAGGGATTCAAATTTTGAATCTATGGAAATAAAAAGGGAACCATTTGTTTGGGGTAAAAATGATTGTATTGTAAAAGGTGAAAAAATTGCAATTTTATCTTATGGTACAATGTTAGACATTTGTTTGAAAGCATCAGAAAAATTATCTGAGAAATCAGTTTCACATGCGGTTTACAATATGAGATTTCTTAAACCAATTGACGAGGATGGGCTTAATGAAATATTTTCTAAATTTGAAAGAATTATCGTTGTAGAAGATCATATCAATACAGGAGGATTATCTTCAATCATAAGAGAATTTGCATGGGAAAATGGAAAAAAGAACAAAATAGCATTTATGAATTTAAGACATAGTTTTTTTCGTCCAGGAAACTTTAGCGATGCAATACAAAATACTGAATTAACAGTAGGAAAAATTATCTCAAAAGTTATGGATTCTTAAGAACTAACAATTGATTTTTCAACAAGCTGACATAAACAATGAATAATTATTCTATGACTTTCTTGAATTCTTGCAGTATCATCAGAAGGGGCATTGATGGTAATATCTGCCAGATCTTTTAATTCACTATCAGATTTTCCGGATAATGCAATTACGAATATTCCTTTATTTTTTGCAGATTTAACACCATTAATTACATTCTTCGAATTACCGCTAGTTGAAATTGCAATAATGATATCATGTTTGTTTCCAAGTGATTCTATTTGACGAGAAAATATATTCTCAAAATCATAATCATTCCCAATTGAAGTAATAATTGATGTGTCAGTAGTTAATGATATTGCAGCTATACTAGAACGTTCAATCTTAAATCTTCCAACAAGTTCAGCAGCCATATGTTGTGCATCAGCTGCACTACCGCCATTACCAAATAATATTACTTTACCATTATTTTTTAGAGCCGCTATAATTTTTTTTGCACATTCATCGATAATTGTAGATAATTCCTTCGTTTTATTTGATACTAGAATATTTTCATCAAAAATAGTATTAATTTCATCAATAAAATTACTCATGATATGTTTCTACAAGAATTTACATACAAAAGACTTACTGTGAAAAAGTCGAAGACAGATGATTTATCATAAGTATTATTATATTAAATAAATATACGTAGGGTATGGTTGACGATTTATTTTCGATAAGAAATAAAGTAATAGTAATTACAGGTTCTAACCAAGGAATTGGAGAGATATTAGCAAAAGGTATGCAAAAGAAGGGTGCAATAATCTATAGAATTGATAAGAGGTTTTCAAAATCAGGTAAAAAGAAAAAGAAGATTTACGATAAAGTATGCGATATAGTTGACTCAAAACAGATTAAGAATGTCTGTAAAGAAATTTTTAATGAGAATAAAAAAATTGACATTTTAATTAATAATGCAGGGATTACACTTCCAGGAAATGCTGAGAGATATTCTTTAGAATCATGGATAAAAACAATGGATGTAAACCTTACCGGTTCATTTCAAGTTAGTTTGGAAATTCTCAATTATATGAAGAAAAAAAGAAAAGGCTCGATTATAAACATCACAAGTCTAAACGCAGAATTTGGATTTCCAGATAATCCAGCTTATGTAGCTTCCAAAGGTGGTTTGAAATTACTTGGAAAGTCTTTGGCAAGAGATTGGGGAAAATATGGAATAAGAGTCAATAATTTAGGACCAGGCTACATAAAAACAAAAATGACAAAAAAAAGTTTTGAGGATAAAAAAAGTTTTGAATTAAGAAAGGCAAGAACAATGTTAGATAGATGGGGCAAACCCGAAGATCTTTTGGGAACATGTATTTTTCTTGCATCTGATGCATCATCATATGTAACGGGTCAAGATATTTACGTAGATGGAGGATGGTCTGCAAATGGTCTTGCATCAGAATAATTAAGACAAAGAACAATCATGAAATAGGTTTATTAGATTTTAGGAAAAAAAACAACTATGGTATTCATTACTGCAGAAATTGGAATCAATCACAATGGAGATTTGAATATTGCAAAGAAATTGATTGATGTTGCATCGGAAGCAGGTTGTGACGCAGTAAAATTTCAAAAAAGGACTATTGAAAAAGTTTATTCAAAAAAAGTTTTGGATTCACCAAGAGAAAATCCATGGGGAAATACTACAAGAGAACAAAAAAATGGTCTTGAATTTTCTTTAAAACAATACAAGATAATTGATGCTTATTGTAAAAAGAAAAAAATAGCATGGTACATTTCATGCTGGGATGTTGATAGCCAAATATCAATGAGAGTTTTTAAAACAAAATATAATAAAGTTGCATCAGCTATGCTTGTAAATGAAAAATTACTTAACAAAATAGCTGAAGAAAAAAAACACACATTTATCTCAACTGGAATGAGTACCATAAAACAAATTGAAAAAGCTGTAAAGATTTTTCAAAAACACAAATGTAAATTTGAGTTAGTTCATTCACATAGTGCATATCCTATGCCTGAGCATGAAGCAAATCTTAATGTAATTCAGAGATTAAAAAAACAATTCAAATGTCAAGTTGGTTATAGTGGTCATGAGAAATCAGGATATTTAGTATGTGTGATTGCAGCGGCATTAGGAGTATCATCAATTGAGAGACATATAACATTAGATAGAACAATGTATGGTTCAGATCAAGCTTCATCACTAGAACCAAGTGGATTGAATAGATTAGTCCGAGATTTGAGAATGGTCGATAATGTATTGGGTGATGGTAAAAAAAGAATTTGGGAATCAGAAATACCAGCAATGAAAAAATTACGGGAGATTTTAGCTTAACTATATTTTTTTTGTAGGAGGAATTTTCATATCCCATATTTTTTGTGGGAGTTTACCTTCAAGATGATCAACAAAATTATTATTTTTAATTTTTTTAGATAACAACTCACATACTTCTTCTAGTTTTACAAGTGTGTTTTCTATTTCATCTTTTTTATGTGAATAAGAGATGTAAACTGGCCCTAATGGTGCAAGAAATATTCCTTTTTTCAATAGCTCTTGTAACAATAAACATTTCATAGGGAGAGATTCATTATTATTATTATCATAACATTTCAAGTTCATTCTTACATCATAGCCTTCCAATCTTGAATGAATGTTAAATTTTTCAGTGATTGAGTTCCAACCATTGATCAATTGATTTCCAGTTTTCCAGCAAGAATCAATAGTATTTCGTTCTTTTATTTCATTAATCGTAGCAAGCGATCCTGCTAAAGAAATTGTTTCCATGTTATTTGTCGAAGAAACCCAAATCTCATCAAAAATTTTCATGAATTCAGAAGGACCAGTGATGGCTGAAATTGGGAGACCATTTCCCATGGATTTACCAAAGCAGACTAGATCACCTTTGATATCAAAGAATTTTTGTGCGCCTCCCAATGAGAATCGAAATCCAGTAACTATCTCATCTAGAATTAAGATTGAGTTTGAGGAATCTGCAATTTTTCTTACGCGTTTTAAGAAGTCTTTTGTGGGTTTTGTAAATATAGTAGGTTCTAATACTATTGCTGCAATTTGATCAGGATAATCTTCTATGATTTGTTCTAGACCATCCGCATCATTATATTCAAAAATTTTTATTAGATTTTTATTGAATTCAGGCACACCCCCATCTCTACTAACCATTGCAGCCTGCCAGTCATGCCAAACACCTCCACTTCCACAATAAGCAATCATTTCTCTATTCGTTATTGCTCTTGCAGCTCGAACTGCACCAGTTACAGCGTTAGAACCTGATTTTTCAAATTTACTCATTTCAGCATTTGGGATAACTTTGGAGATTGTTTCTACTAATTCTAATTCAACAGGATGAGGTAGGGAAAATAATATACCATCTTTTAATTGTTCAATTATTGCATCATTGACTCTAGGATAATTATGTCCCAATGAAATTGGTCCAAAACTACAAACAAGATCAAGAAAAGTATTGCCATCAACATCAGTAAAATATGCACCATTTGCAGATTTAGCATATACAGGATACACACCCTGAACAAAAGATGTTGCAGCCCTACTAAAAGTTCCTGTTAATGCAGGATAAAGTAAGTTTGCTTTTCTTAGAAGTTCTAATGAATTATTAATTTCCAATATATAACAACAGTAAGGCTTATTTAAAAATCATATAAAATTATCATTCATGAATTATTCAAATTATACTATTGTAAGTGCAAGATGTTCATCATCTAGATTACCAAACAAAGCATTATTAGAAATTAAAGATGATTTAAGATCAATTGAAATTGTTATTGAAAGAGCTAAATTAATTGGTCTACCGGTAATTCTTGCAACATCTAGTGATTCATCTGATGATGAATTAGAAAAAATTGCTGAAAAACATAATATACATATTTTTAGAGGGGAGTTGCAGAATAAAATTAAAAGATGGAGAGATTGCTTTAAAAAATTCGAAATAGATTATGCTATTCAGATTGATGGAGATGATTTATGCTATGATTTCAATTTAGCAAAAAATGCTTTAGAAAAAATTCATAAGAATGAATATGATATAATTACATGTAAAAAAGAAGTTGTTACCGGATTATTCACATTTGCTTTAACAAAAAATTCTATTGAAAACCTCTTTTCAATAGCAAAAGAAAGGAGCATTAATACCGATATAATAATTAAATTTATAGAAAAAGCTAAGTTAAAAGTTGGATTTGTAGAAACTTCATCATTAGAGATAGAAAAGAATATCAGATTAACATTAGATTATGACGAAGATTTTCGATTTTTCAAAAAACTATATTCACTGATTGATATTCGAGCTAGTACAAAAGAGATAATAGAGTTTTTAGTAAGCAATCCCAGCATTACTCAAATAAATTTTCATAAACAGGCAGATTTCATTAGAAATCAGGAAAAATTCAACAATTCTGTTAAAATATGAAAATCCATAGTAAATTTTAATTTAAATGTAAAAATGTGAAGTTAGAATGAAAAATAAAATACTTTTTTGGTTTGGAGCAGATTTTACACATTTTTGTATGTCACATTTTTTGCAAAAAGAGAGTAATGCAGATTTTTACTCAATAGTGGATATTACAAATAAACCAAAAAAATTTTTTGGTGAACAAAAAATTGTAAATTTCAAAAAAACATGGTATTTACATGAAAATATTCAACAAAAAAATGAAAAAATAGATCTAGATTTTTTAAAACATTTTGAAGAAAAATACAAACTTAATCTTTGGAAATTAGCAATTAATGAGAGACAATTTTACAGATTTTTTAAATTTCACAAGTTTTCACGAGAAGAAATTTTGTTAATTTTACAACAAGAAGCTAAATTTTTTGATTCAGTGTTAGATGATATAAAACCAGAATTTTTTGTTACAAAAGAACCGTCACGTCATAGTTTACAACTCCTTTATGAAATGTGTAAAAATCTTGGAATTAAGGTTCTGGTCTTAAGTAATACAAAAATTGGAAAGAGAGTAATGATTTCCGATTCACCTACTAAATTCAATGATTTAGATTTACGGAATCCAGTTGAAGAGAAAACATTCAAAGAACTACAAGAAATCTTAAGATCATCTGAAACAAGAAAATCAATTGAGAATTATATCAAAGAACATGGAAAATCAAAAATGGAAACAATGAAGGCTGGTTTGAATTATTTATTTAAAAATAATAATGAGAATGTTGATACACATTACAATTATTTTGGGCGAACAAAAATTAGTGTATTAATTTTTATGTTGAATTCAGTTTTCAAAAAAAATTCTGCAGAAAATTATATGGAAAAAGAATTATGTAAAGAACTACCTACCTATACATCATTTATTTATTTTCCATTAGGAGTAGACATGGAAAGGAATTTGTTAATATCTGCACCATTCTATACCAATCAAGTAGAAATAATTCGTCATATTGCTAAATCTCTTCCAATACACTTTCGGTTGATAGTCAAAGAAACACCTGCACAAAAAAGTAGAGAATGGAGAAAAATTTCAGAATACAAAGAGATTCAAGAAATTCCAAATGTTGTGCTTATGCATCCTGATGTTTCTTCTGAAGAAATAATAAAAAAATCATCATTAGTCATTACTATTAGTGGTTCGTCAGGATTAGAGGCTGCATTTTTTGAAAAGCCATCAATAGTTTTTTCAGATACAGTTTACTCATTTTTACCATCAGTCACTAGAATTGAAAATATTGAAAAATTACCAGAAGAAATAAAAAATTCTTTAAGCAAAAAAGTATTACCACATGATGTATCTTCATTCATTAACATACTTGAGAACAATTCCTTTGAATTTGACTGGTTAGAAATTAACTCAAAATTTAAAAATGAATTTTACTACAATGGTGGATTAGTAGATGTAGAGATATCAATTGAAAAAATTATTAATTTTCTAAAGAGAAATACAGTTGAATTAGAAAAATTAGCAATGGAGCATAACAAGATAATTAAAAATCATAAAGGTGAGTGAAAATATGAAAAAGGAAATTTTAACTGGAAAAAGAATAAAACTTATCCCAATATCTATGGATGGTTTGCATGATATGCATGATTATTCTACAATACCAGAATTTTTTAGATTCTTTGAGTATGAACCATTTAAGAATATTAATGAGACCAAAAATTATCTTGAAAGACTAATTGCAGAATCAAATACAAATGAACAAAATTTTTGGTTTATCGAAATTAATGACAAAGAGATTATTGGAACTTTTGGTGTTGTGAAAATTGATGAACGTAGAAAATCTGCAGAATTAAAATTCGGTATATCTCCAAAATACTGGAATCAAGGATATTTTTCTGAAGCAATGAAATTAATCCTAACAAATCTATTTCAAAAACTAAATTTTCATAGGATTGTTGTACTAACCCATACAGATAACATTGGTACCATTAAAGGTTTGATCAGTGCTGGTTTTCAAAAAGAAGGAACATTAAGGGATTATTTACTATATGACAATGGTAAGAGATTTGATGTAAAAATATTTTCAATATTAAAAAATGAATTTTTAAAAAAAATACAATGAAATCTGACATAATTCTTATTCTTATTGATTCATGTAATTATAGAAAAATTATGTCTACAGAGACTTTTACACCAAATATTGATAAACTGATAAAAAATGGAGTGACATTTTCTCATACAACGAGTGTAGCAGATGCGACTTTACTATCTACTACAGGTTTATTCACTGGAATGTATCCATTCAAAACTGGAATTAGATCGCCAAAAATAAACAAACTAAATGAAAAAATTATAACACTTTTTTCAATTCTCAAGAAAGAAGGATATGAGAATTTTGGATATAGACCAACACTACAAGAAAATGATGATTTATTTCCAAATTTTAAAAATGAAGATAATTTGTATGATGTTTTTAGTAATATGGATGATGGTTTGGGTGAAAAAATTATTGGACAATTACAAAAAAAAGAAGAAAATCCACGATTCTTTTTCATTCATCCTCATGATCTTCATCAACCAATAGTTGTATCTAAACAATTTGACAATGAAAAATTTGGTACTGGAAATTATGAAAGACAAACTGCATCATTAGATTCATGGTTAGGAAAAATTATAGAACAAGTTGATCTAAAAAATACTCTAATAGTAATAACTGGAGATCATGGTTCATTTGTTAAATCATTATCCATTAATGGTGAATCAGTTATAGAAGCAGATGGTTTAAATCAATTACGAATATCCAAAATTTCAAATAAATTACCTGAGTTTTTTAATCCATTAAAAAAGAAATTATTTTTTATGTTAGAGAATAAAAAACAAAAAAAGAAAGAACAGATAATTTCAAAATTAGAGTTAACGCCTAATGAAAAAAGAAACTTGTTGGCAGGAAGATTTACAATTGACCATAGTTTATTTGAAGATCAAATTAGAATTCCTTTAATTTTTGCAGGTTGCAATATTGAATCAGGACTGAAGATACATCAACAAGTTAGAAATATCGATATTTTTCCAACAATTCTAGACATTGTTGGGATATCAAATAATTTAGATACTGATGGAACAAGTTTGAAAAAGCTTATTGATGGAGAAAGTATTATGGAATATCCAGCATTTCTAGAAACTAATCCATTGGTAATTAGAAAATCTAATGATGTTATTGGAATAAGAACTTCAAAATTCAAATATTTCAGAGATAAAAAAATTCCAGATAAGAATGTAAACCTGTATAATCTAGAAGATGATCCACATGAGAATAATAATTTAAAGGATGAAAGAAGAGATGTTATTCTAGATATGGAAAAACTTCTTCAGAATATTATTGGAGAGTATGAGATTTGATTGGCATTATTGTTCAGGCGAGGATGAATTCCACTAGACTTCCAGGCAAAGTATTAATGAAATTAGATGAATTAACGGTTTTAGATTATGTGATTAATCAAATTAGATCTGCAACAAAGTGTGATAAAATAGTTATTGCAACAACAAATTTTCCAGATGATGATAAAATAGTTAATCATTTTGCAAATTGCGACATAGATTTTTTTAGAGGAGAATCAGAAAATGTTTTGGATAGATATTATAATTGTGCAAAGAAGTTTGGAATAGATCCTATTATTAGAATTACTTCTGATTGTCCGCTAATTGATCCTGAAATTTTGGATAATGGTATAACAAAATTTCAAAATGATAAAGTTGATTACATATCAAATAACAAACCTAGAACTTTCCCTTATGGAATGGATTTTGAGATATTTTCATTTGAATCGTTAGAAACTACATGGAAAAATGCAAAACTACCTTCAGAACAGGAACATGTAACTCCTTTTATTTTTAATAATCCTGATAAATTTAGTATTGGAAGAATAGAAAACTCTCAAAATTTTTCAGGAATAAGAATAACAATTGATAGGATTAATGATTTAGAAGTTGTTAGAGATATTGTTTCAAAAATTAAAGAAAGGCCAATTTTATTAAAAAATTTAATTAAATTATATGAGTCAATCCCTGAGATTTTTGAAAAAAATAAACACTATGAAGTAGATGAAGGTTTGAAAAAATCAATTAGAAATGATGTTATTAAAAAAAATAATTCTAATTAGTTTTGAAAATATAATTAAACGAGATTAATCGCTTAGTTCACGTACTAAATAAAATGCCTCTGCACTTTTAAATCCAGAAACTGTACCCCATTTTTTTGCAATTACATCTAAAGCATCAATTGATCTAGGATGTGGAAAATCATTTATTTCAGATTTATACTTTTGAAGAGCCTCTTTTTTCACTTTCAATTCTTTTTCAATATTTACAAATACATTTGGAGAAAATTGTGATGGAAAAAACCATTCAGTTGAAGAAGGGACTTCGAATGAGAATACTTTTTTAATTTTTGTACCTGGTTTTGGCCTAGTTGCAGTTAATGTTGCAAAATATAGTTTTCTATGGTCAACATTTACATCAAAACCAGAGTGTGTAAAAATTTGTTCAGGGTTAAATTTTTTAATTATTTTTTCAATTTTTTTTGTAATTTCTAAATCAGAAACTAGATCCATTTCATTATCTGGAAAATCAAGAAATTCAACGTCATTAACACCCAATTTTTTACATGCAGATAATGCATCTGATTTTAATTTTTTAATTTGCTTATTCATTTGTGAAATAATTTTTTTATCAACAACATAATTGCTTGAATTTTTAAAATTAGTTGATCTTCTCGATGATATTCCTGTTGCAAAAATTACAATTTTCACAGTATGATTATTTTTTGTAAATTTCTTTATTGTTCCACCCATTCCTAACACTTCATCATCTGGATGAGCAGCAAGAACTAGAATATTCATTCAATTTCACCTTCAAATGAGAGTTTTTTACCATCTAATTTAGATGATTTGAAGATGATTTTCTTCTTGCCTATTTTTATGAATGCATTAGGGTATGGATCAGATAACATTCGAATAAAATTATGTAAATACAATTTTGAGTGATTCAAATTCTTTAGTTCACTTTGAGAAGGTTGACGTCTTTTATAAAAACTGGATTTTCCTTTTTGAGATGACAATTTGAATTTACCTTGGATTACTTTAGTTATTAAATCATAGTTATTTTTTTCCATTCTTAGAAAAATTTCATTTAGTGTTCCATCTAATGAAAGATCTTTTTTTAGTAAGATTTTTCCAGTGTCTAATTTATCATTCATTAAAAATGCTGTAGATTTTGTTTTTTTAATACCACGTATAATTTGGTTTTGGAGTGGACTGCCACCTCTGAATTTTGGTAGATTTGATTCATGTATGCATATACATTGATAATTTTTTATAATTTCATTTGGAACAAGCCAAGACCAATCAGGAAAGAATACGAATTCTGGATTAATTTTTTTTATTTTTGATAGCGTGAGATTGTCTTTACCATTTATTAATATAAAATTTTTATAGTTCTTTTTCAATTTTTTAAAAACATTTAATGAATATTTTCTATGAGCACAATATACATAATTCATGAATTAATAGAATTATTAGTATTTTTTACCTTTCCTATTGTGATCTAAGTATCAATTAGACTATGTTTGGTAATGCTTTTTTAGATAAAAATTCTGATTTAGACATGATAGAGGGAAAATATGTTAATTTACGTGCATTGGAAATTGAAGATTTAAAAATTCATAAAAAATGGAGAAATCATAAGGTAAATCGAAGACATACAAGAGAATACAGATTACTAAATATGATTAATCAAAAAGATTGGTTTGAGTTTATTTCTAAAGATAATCCACCCAAAAATATCATGTTTGGAGTCACAAGTAAACAAAAAAAATTGATTGGTGTGTGTGGACTTACATATATCGATTGGAAAAATAAACATTGTGAAATATCAATCATATTGTACAAGACCAAATGGCAATCAACTAAAGAAGCAAAAGAAGTAATTTCAATTTTGACAAATTATGGTTTTGGAGAATTGAATATACATCGATTGTGGGTAGAGATTTTTGATACGATTCCAGAAAATATGAAACTATTTGAGTCAATGAATTTTCAAAAAGAAGGAATTATGAGAGAAAAACTTTGGAGGGAGAAAAAATGGCATGATTCAGTTATTTATTCAAAATTAGTTTCTGATAAAAGATAATGAAAAAAATTAAATTATTTGATCCAGTATTTGATCAGAATGAAATTAGAGCAGTTGTTAAGACACTAAAAAGTGGTTTCTGGGCATCAGGTTCAGGTTCTGGTAATGTGTTAAAATTCGAAAATGAATTTAAGAAATATACACAATCAAAGAGTTGTGTAGCAGTGAATAGTGGAACTGCCGCTTTAAATTTGGCACTTTCATTATTTGATATAAAAAATAAAGAAGTGATATTGCCTTCTCTTAGTTTTGTTTCAACTGCACACTGTATTGTTGAAAATGGTGGTATTCCCATTTTTGTGGATATTGAATCTGATACACTTTGTATTGATCCAGAAAAAATAAAACAGGCGATTTCAAAAAAGACAACTGCAATAATTCCAGTTCATTTTGGAGGGATGCCATGTAATTTAGATGAAATACATAATATTGGAAAATCATTTGAATTAGAAATTATAGAAGATGCCGCACATGCAGTTGGAACTACATGGAAAAACTATGGAAAAATTGGCACACATGGATCAGCTGTCTGCTTTAGCTTTCATCCCGTAAAAAATCTTGCAATGCCTACTGGAGGATTAATTTCATTAAATCATAAAAATCATAAAACATTTGAAAAAATTCTTAATTCAAGAAGATGGTGTGGCATAACAGATAGGAAACAGACTGACTATGACGTAAAGGAAATCGGTTGGAATTATTATATGAATGAGTTATCAGCAGTTATTGGTTTACAACAATTAAAAAAATTAGATAAATTAAATAAAAACAGAAGAAAGATTGCAAAAAAATACTCTAAAGAAATTAATCTTGAAGCAAAAATGCCATTTGATCATAATTGTTCTTATCACTTATACTGGATTTTAGTTAAAAATCGTCAGAAATTTAGAGAAAAATTACATAAAAATGGAATTGAGACAGGTACCCATTACAAACCAATTCATTTAATGAAGATGTACAAAAAATCGAGTTCTCTACCTATAACAGAACGTGTAGGAAAACAAATAGTAACACTTCCAATACATCCAAACCTTAAGAAATCTGAAATTGAAAAAATTATTAATTCAGTTAATAAATTTGCCTGAGATGATTTTATGAGATCCCCTAAAATTCAACTTCGTAAGGTTTTGAGAACAGATCTAAAATATTTTAGAGATTGGAGAAATTCTTCAGAGATTTGGAAAAATAATACTCAATTCACATTTCTAAATATGAAAGATCAAAATAGATGGTTCAAATCATTATTTGAAAAAGATTCAAAAAAAGACATGTTTACAATTATTGATAGTAAAAAGAAACCTGTTGGAATATGTGGACTAACTAATTTGGATCTAATTGAAAAAAGTGGAAAAATTGCAATAATTATTGGAAACACAAATTTACAATCAAAAGGAATTGGTACACAAGGCTTAGAATTACTTTTAGAGTATGGATTTACAAAGAAAAAATTACATAGAATTGAAGCTGATGTTTTAGAATTTAATAAAAAATCTATATTATTTTTTCAAAAATTCGATTTTAAAAAGGAGTTTTACATGAGAGATTATTTATTCAGAAATAATAAATGGTGGAACATGATAGTATTTTCAAAAATTGCAACTAATTAATTTTTTATATCAGAAAATCTTATTCCATTACCATTAAGAATTATAGAGTTTGATTTCTTACCATTTACTTTTGATACAAATCTCGGATCTATACCTCTTAATCTTTTTCCAGGACGAAGAATTTCAAAATTTACTCCAAGTTGAAATTTATCACCTTTATTGATTTTTGTTGTTGATTGCAATGAACGCTTTGCAAATATAGAAAGTTCTTTTTCAACGTTTAAGATTTCTTTTTTACCAGTTCCTTTGGACTCATCAGCTTTACGAATGAATTTGATCATTGTTTTTAATTCCTCAGGATTTATTGCAAATGAATGATCAGGTCCTGCAAAATTCTTGTTTAGCGTAAAATGTTTCTCTATTACCCGTGCACCATAACCTATTGCAACTAAAGGAGCAGTAATCGGATCAGTACTATGATCAGACAACCCTATTGAAATTTTATATTTTTTATGTAATTGTTTGATTGTAGATAAATTCAGTGAAGTTGTAGGAGCAGGATAACATGCAGTACACTGTAAAGCACATATATTTTTAGAACCGGATTTTTTTAGAGTTTTTATTGCAAAGTCAATTTCATCCAATGTTGATGCTCCAGTAGAAATTATCACTGGTTTTTTGGTTTTAGCTATGAATTTCAATAATGGTATGTGATTAATTTCATATGACGCAATCTTGTGGATTTTTACAAATTTGTTTACAGCTTTTGCATCATTTAATGAAAAAGGAGTAGACATGAATTGAATTTTGTGCTTTTTACAAAAATCACTGAGAATTGGTAATATTTCATAAGGCATTGAAAAATCATTGAAAATCTGATTAATTGATTTTCTGATTCCTGTTTTGGAAAGATAATCACTTTTTCCTGCATCCTTGACATATACACTGTTAGGACTGTAAGTTTGAAATTTTATTGCATCAGCACCACACTTTGATGCCGTAATAATCATTTTTTTTGCTCGTCGAATACTTGATTTAGTATCTTTAGTTTTCCAGTTTGAGCCGGCCTCGGCAATTACAAAAGTATGATTAGTTTTTTTATTAAACAACTCTTATCTTTAATTTATCATGTTTGCATCAAGAATTGTCTTTTTTAGTTCATCATCACTTAGTTTTTCAGAGTTATCCGAAGAATATGAACTAGAGATATTTAATTTAGAAATTCCTGTATATGTCTCTTGTAAATAATTATTTGAAAATTCATCTTTTAATATCATATAGACATCATTGTACAACCAAGCAGAACGCATTTCATCAACGTTAATCAGTGTTTCATGTAATTTTTCACCTGGTCTAATACCAACATTTTTTGAGTCTGTTTTTCCAAATAGATCAAATAGGATATTTTTCACTTGGATTAAATCATATGATTTAAGTTTTGGAATAAAAATTTCAGTGCCATTACCTAATTCAGTGGCTTTGAGAATAAAATCTAATGCTTGTTCCATAGTAATACTGAATCTAGTCATTTGTTCATCTGTAATAGTTAAGTGTTCTTTATTCTTTAATTGTTGGATAAATTTTGGAATTACAGAACCGCTACTTCCAAAAACATTTCCATATCTAACAGCAATAAATTTTGTTGGATGTTTTTTTGGATTTGAATATTGTTGTGCATTAACAAATAATTTTTCCATTAATAGTTTTGTTGCGCCATAAGTATTAAGCGGTGAAACAGCTTTGTCAGTACCAATACATATTGCTTTTTCTACATTATTTTCTAAACATGCTTCAATCACATTCTGAGAACCTTCTACGTTTGTTTTTATGGCTTCAAAAGGGTTATACTCAACTTTAGGTACATGTTTCATTGCGGCTGCATGAAATACTATATCAACATCTTCAATTGCTCTCTTTAATCGTTTTTGATCCCTAACATCTCCTATCAAAAATCTTAAACGTTCATCTTGGATTTCAGATTCCATTGATATTTGTTTAAACTCATTTCGACTGAAAATTCTAATTTGTTTCACACCCAATGATAACAAACGCTTTGTTAGTGCAACTCCTAGTGAACCAGTTCCTCCTGTGATAAGAAAGATTTTATCCTTAAACATGAAAAAACTGTTTTTTAATAGAATTAAAAGACTTACGAATCAATATTATAATTTTTTCACAGTATCAAATAGAATTCGTGATGAAAATCCGATATTATCTATGTTTTTCTTTAAATTTTCACGTCCTTTTCTGACTAGATTATTGAACGAATTAGGATTATCTACTACATCATTAAGAATTTTATCAAAATCCTCCATGTTAGTTTCATAACACGAATTTGAGATATATTCAGTAGTACCAAACATATCATAATCTACTAGAATAGAAATGACAGGATTATTATTAATTTGTGATTCTAGAATACCAGAAGATATACCAAGTGATAAAACAATTTTTGAATTCTTTAAGAGAATTGGGAGTTTATCGTTTTTTTTAATTTTAGCATTAGACAGATAAGAGCATAATTCTGGAGAAAAATCAGTTTCAGCCATATCAGGATGTCGTTTAATTATTAGATTAAGATTATGCTTAGAAACAGAATCATAAATGGATTTGATAATAGATTCATACTTTTTCCACATATTCACATCATAACCTACAGATTGATGATTACGTGGACCAGTAGCAAGTAGCAAGATATTATTTGAATTAGTTAAGTTTTGATTATTATTTAGAGAGATATTATCTAGACTAGGACTTCCAATTGATTTTATTTTTTCAACAGATGTGGAATTAATTATATTACTAGAAGATATATTTCCCCAATTAAAGAAATAGTCAGAATTTATTGGTAAAACGCCAGTAAGAATTGTATTATATTTTTCTGCATCCGGATTATCTATAATTATTCCATGTTGTAAAAGAATTATTTTTTTGGATAAATTTTTAGCTAAATTAATTATAATTTGTTCAGTGAAGCCGCTTTCGGATAAAATTAAAACAGAATCTATACCACAGTTTTTAAGAAAAAGTTTTGCATACTCAATTTCGCGTATAGATTCAAGTAATTTTTTTTTATAAATACTAATGAAATTTGATTTGATGAATTTCCAGAATGAGATTTTTTCAAGAATAAAAAAAGATTGAAAGAAGTTATCGTTACTTAAAAATTCGTTAAAATTAGCTAATAATCCCTCATAAGAATTTTGGATATAAGAATTAAGTTTTTTAATTGTCTGTTTTTCAGAGTACGGAATAACATTAGAATTTCGAATAATTTTTAATGATTGTTTATTATAAAATATGGGTCTATGACGATTATACAGATATACTATATCTTCAGTGTTATTTGATTCATGGAATATTTTTTCATATTTTATTGCATCAAATTCTATTAATGCAATTTTATTTTTAGAGTTTTTATTTGAGTTTGTTTTGAGTACAAGATTTGAAATAGTACTAGAGATATTTTTTAATTTGTTCAAATTTTCCTTTGAAATTTTTAATGATATAGAATCAGTGATATTATATTGAATTTTATCCCATGTTAATTCTAAATCATGTGATTTATTATTTAGAGAGATAGAATTCATGCCTATTTCAAGACTAATTTTGAAAATATTACCAGAACAGACAAAAGTTGTGTTAGGATGAAGTTTATTTAATTTGTTTGCAGCAAAAAAGTTTTTGATGATTGGTATTAAGAAATTATGAAATTCAACTCTAAATAAAGAACCTAAATTAATATTTTCATGTGACAGTAGATTATTACCATTATTGTGATTATACCATTGACAAAAATCTAAACATAATGAGTCTAGTTGTTTAAGTTCAGAAGTATTTAGAAAATCATCTGAAGTTATATGAGAGATTTTGTTAGCAGTTAGCAATCTATCTGAAATGATATCAAATGTAATAATTTTTTTATAATTTTTGTCAATGGTATTAAGTTCTTTTTTAGTTATAGTGGAATCCAGTAATAGGATCTCATCATGAATTTTAGATTTTTTTGAGTCCATTTTATTATATATATTTTACAGCTTCAATAACTAAATCTAGTTCACGTTTTGTGATTTGTGGAAACAGTGGTAGAGACAATATTTGTGAGTATAATTTTTCAGAATTAGTTAATGTAGAGTATATTTTGAGTTTATTTTTATAAAAACTAAATTTGTTCAGTGGTTTATAATGTACAGAAGTTCGAATTCCTTTTTTTAATAGATGTTTAAATAAAGTATTTCTATTCATTCCAAAATTTTTTAAGATTTTAATTACATACAAGTGACAACTATTATTTTTTAATTTAGGATCAACATACAATTCAATACCAGGAATATTTTTCAAATGAGAATTGTAATATGCACATGCATTTTGTCTCGATTTATTCATTTTTTGTAATCTTTTTAATTGGTTTAGACCTAACGATGAGCGGATTTCATCTAATCTATAATTATAGCCTAATTCAGACATATCAAAATCCCAAGGATAACCTTTGGAGAATCTCTCTTTAAGAGATTTAGTTATTCCATGGTTTCTTAGATTTTGTATTTGTAAAGCAGTTTCTTTTGAATTAGTAATAACCATACCACCTTCAAAAGTTGTCAGGTTTTTTGTTGGGTAAAAGCTAAAACATCCAGTTTTACCAAAATTACCTACATGAATCTTATTAAATTTTGTACCTAATGCATGTGCACAATCCTCAATGATTTGA
>Ga0315316_10000638_pt1 | contig 23461 bp, 31 predicted proteins | sample M160m3416metaG_FD_203702 | JGI IMG/M metagenome (GOLD analysis project Ga0315316, IMG submission 203702) | Ammonia-oxidizing marine archaeal communities from Monterey Bay, California, United States - M1 60m 3416 | ecosystem: Environmental > Aquatic > Marine > Intertidal zone | place: USA... | reverse complement strand
GCTGATTCAAAAGAAGAACAATATGAGACAATATCAATTGAATCAAAAATTAGGGAAGGTGTGTTTCATAAAGTAGTGAAAAATTTAGAAACTGGAAAAGCTGTTTCCTGTTCTTGTAAATGTTGGAGTAAAGGAAACAAGCCTTGCTATGGTATGAAGACTGTTGGTTATGACTAGATTTTACTAAGTTAGGTGGGTCTTTTGATTCAAAATATTAGGTGATTGTCCATATTTCTCATTTTTATCAAGTTTCAAGTTTTTGAAATACCTGTTCAAATTTTTCAAATGATTGTGCTCCGATTATCCTATACACTTCGTTATCATTGAATATCAAAAATGATGGAGTTGCATTAATTCCTATATCTTTGCCAAATTGCTCATTATCTAAAACTTTCTGTCTAAATTCCAAATTCTCTAGACATTGAGTGAAATCATTCAAATTCAATTCCACATCTCTAGCAAAATCTAGTAACACATTTTTTGTTATCCATCCTGTATTCTCTCCTCCCCAATTATTGTACAATGTATTATGATACTCCCAAAATTTATTTTGTTGTTGTGCACAATATGACGCTTCAGATGCTAAAATTGACGGTTCTCCATTTAGTGGGAAATCCTTATAGACGAAATTCACATTCTCTGTAATTATGTATTTATCATTAATTTTTTTCATTGTTTCATCGTGAAATTTATAACAAAACGTACATTGATAATCTCCAAACTCCACTATTGTGATTTTGGCATTTGAATTACCTAACATAGTTGATCCCTGTAATAGATTTTCTTTATTCAATATTGATAAATTATTTGTGGTCTGCTCTAAATTGCTGACAAGCATCACTCCAAAAACTATCCCAATTATAATTGGTATGAATAAGAAATATGTCTTCATACTGTAAGCCGTTTTTTAATTACTTTTAAATAGATAAGCTTCACCAAAAAACTATGTCACAGAAACAAACTACAATTACTACCTCTGGTGTTTCTAAATTTACAATTGCTGTGCTGGCATTTGTGTTTGGATTTGGTTTATTCGTAGTAGGTTTTGATCAAGGTCATATATTCAGCGTAATTATGGGTGAACAGGCATTCAATGATATGTTCATACATGAATTAACACATGATATGAGACATGCTGCTGGTTTTCCTTGTCATTAGTTGATAATTTCATACTCACATTCTAAATTCTGAGAATATGTAATGAATATTATATACTATTGTAAAATAATTACCGTATGGTGAAACGTATCACATTACCCCTATTAAAAAAATATGATGTGACACAAAAGGTAATTCAAATGCTTGCTGATGCCGAATCACGTGCAATAATTTTTTCAATCATAAAAAAGGGAAAAACTGCTTCTGAATTATCTGAAAAACATAAGATCCCGCTTAGTTCGGTGTATAAAAAAATATCTGATTTAGAAGAACTTACATTAATCCACGTTGACAGTTGGCATATTTCTGAAAAAGGTAGAAGATTCAAAGTTTACAAAAGTCGTATCAAGAATGCTGAGATCAGTATAAAAAAACCGGAAGCAACTTTAACATTAATTCCAAATGATGTCAAATAAATTGAAAAAAAGTATTGTGCGTGATGCACTTCCAAAACCAAATATTTTACAATTAAGTGAATATGACATTACACAAAAAATCATGGAATCACTGATTAATGCATGTCATCGTTCAGTATTGTTTTCTATAATACACACTCCCAAAGATGCCCCCCAAATTGCTACTGAATTAAATATTTCACTATCTGCCGTATACAAAACTCTTGGTAAGTTAGAAGAATTAACGTTGGTAGAAATTGAAAGATTTGATTTTGTAGATGGTAAGAAAATTAAATTGTATAAAAGTCGTATCGGTCGTGCAGAGATAAAATTAGAAAATGATGATGCAACATTGCATTTATTTCCAAATAAATCTGCGCTTGATAACACTTCATAGTTCTTATGTTACACATTCATTTACTGAAGATAAATTTTAATGATTATGATTTTTCAAATATCGCGGCTATAAGGAAAAGTGTTTTTACTAATGAATTAGGAATTCCAGAATCTGAATTATTTGACAAATATGATGTAACCTGTGATCATTTTATAATATTTGATGGAAAACAAATAGTTGGTGTACTAAGACTGGTGTCTAAAGAACAAAATATAAAATTAGAACGGATGGCAATATTACCTGAATACAGATCAAAAAATTATGGCAAACACGCTATTTTACAATTAAAGGAATACTATCATACTCAGGGTTACTCTAAAATTATTTTAGATTCAATTCATTCTGTACGAGATTTTTATAAAAAATGTGGGTTTCTTGAAGAAGGTAAAATTTTTCGACGTGTTGGAATTGATCATATTAGAATGTCACTAACTATTTAATACATTTAGAGAATATGCACAGAGGTTATTAATTCAATTAAACTGAAAAAAATATGAATGCAGAACTATCTACAAGTAATTTTCACGATATAGCGCATATGGGAATGCGTGTATCTATCGGAGTTATCTTCATAGTTCATGGATTTGGAAAATTTGGAAATCCTGGATTTGGGGGGTGGATATCTAGCATGGGCATTCCTGCAGAAATGCAAATTCCTATCGCATTAGCCGAATTTATACCTGGAATCTTACTCTTAATCGGAGTTTTAACAAGAATTTCTGGTGCGTTATTGTCGATAGTAATGCTTGGTGCAATTTTTCTTGTTAAAGGTACAACTAGTCTCACGGGTGAGAATGGCTATGAATTTGACTTAATTCTTCTTGCTGTAAGTCTAGTCATAATTGTTAGTGGTCCTGGTAGACTATCTATTTCCCATATACTCAAAAAAATTCCTAGAGTATTACAATAATTCTATGTGACAATTTTTTCTATTTGATTTTTTTCTTTGGCAATCTTAATTTCTCTTGCAATTCTTTTTCCCATACTCATATTCTCGTTGAATAATAATGAATAGTATGGTGAGCCATCCATGTAGATGTTAGTTCCTGCAACAATTCTTGCTGAAAATTCAAATGATGTAAATTTAGCATTTTCATCATACACTCCTTCTATACAAAATGGACCATTCATTCCTGGAGAAACAATTCTTTTTGCAGCCTCAACAAAATTTTCGCCCATTGTATAAACTTCATCTAATAATGATTCTCTCAACACTAGTGGACTATTTCCAATTACGTTGAAAGATGGAACTTTTTTTGATTTTAATTGTTGTTCTGATGGAATTCTCCCAAGCCCTTCAATATCTGATTCGTGTCGTTGATCAACCCCAAAGAATTCTAATTCTCCTGTTATTGAGGAATAAAAGAATTGTAAATAGGCTAAAACCCCTGCTGCATATTCTTGAATGTATAGTGTCTCATCTTTCGAAATCACTCCTTCAGAAATTAATTGATTTCTTTTTGTGTTGTAGTCTTCTTCATTGGCTGCCATGAAATACCCTTTACCTCCGGCGGCTCCTTGTCTTTTCACAATTACTAATTTTTTAATATCTTTTGGATTTGTTACTGGTTTTGGCATTGGAAGTGTCGCTTCTCTCATAAGTTTTTCTTTCATTTTTCTATCTGACTCCCATCTCAAAATCCACTTGTTTCCAAAAATTGGCACACTGATTGATTCAATTTCTTCAGAACTCATTTGTGCGATTAATGTTCCATGAGGGATCAATATTGCATCTTGCTGTTTTAATCTATCTTGTATTCCTGTATCAAGAATTTCTGAAAATTTTTCAACTATGATTAATTCATCGATAAACTTGAATCGTTTGTATAATTTTTCACGTTTTTTTTCACAAACAAGTATTGTTTTGAATCCTTCGTCTTTTGCACCCTTCAAAACTTGTAATGAACAATGTGACCCTAAAGTGGCAATGCTTGTCAAGAGTAATCTTTCCTATCTGATTGGCTTTTTGAATCTATTCCCTAGATAGTTTACTTGACACATATTGAAAAATCTCATCAATTAACTCGATTTTTGCTTCAGATTCAAGATCTTCAGGAATAGTTTTTGCTAGAAAATCATACATGGATGCCTGATCTTCTAGTTCTCCCCTCTCTTTTCTAAGCGAATATGTGGCAATTGCTCCTGATATGTAGGCAATAGCTTGTTCTCGTGTATTCATGAATTATTGATAAAATTCTAAAATAAAAATTGTAAACCAAATGTAAAATAAACCCAAAAAATTACTTTTAACTAAATGATTGGAACTGAATTGGGAGATCTCAGACGAACCCATTACTCAATCGAACTAAATTCTTTGACTGAAGGTACTGAGGTTGTTGTTATGGGGTGGGTTGTAACAGTTCGTGGTCATGGAAATATTGTATTTTCAACTATTCGTGATAAACTAGGGAATATTCAGATTATTACAAAGAGCGGAGAATGTGATGACGACATACGTGAAAAATTATCTCATCTAAAAGAACACTCTTCAATTGCAGTTATTGGAAAAACTAGAAAAAATGAAAAATCACCCTCTGGAATAGAAGTAATTCCAAACGAGATACGAGTTTTCTCCGAAGTTGAAAAAATTCCTCCATTTGAGCCATATGCAAAAACTGTAAAAAATATTGATACCCGATTAGAAGTTAGAGCAATTGATCTTAGAAGAAATGTTTTACAGAAAATATTTCTAGCAAGAAGTGTTACTCTAAAAGCACTTCGAGATTATTTGGGAAAAGAAGATTTTGTTGAAGTTAATACTCCTAAAATGATTGCTACGGCAACAGAGGGTGGGGCTGCATTATTTCCAATCTTTTATTATAATAAAGAAGCATTTTTAGCTCAAAGCCCCCAACTTTACAAAGAACAATTGACAATGAGTTTTGAAAAAGTTTTTGAAATTGCCCCAATATTTAGAGCAGAACCTTCCAGAACAAATAGACATTTGTCTGAAGCAATTTCTATTGATTTTGAGGAAGCATATGTGGATTATAATGATATAATGGATAGAATTGAGGATCTTATCAAAAATTGTATTATTGCAGTTCAGAATTTTGTGAAAGAAAGTTCTGATGTTGAATTTAAAGTTCCAGATATACCTGATAAAATTCCCCGTTACAAATATGCAGAATTAATTGAGAGAATGCAAAATGCAGGAGTTAAGGCTCAATGGGGGGATGATTTGTATCCAAAAAACCTACAAAAAATTGGCTTAACTGGATTTTATTTTATTATTGATTGGCCAATGGGTCCAAAACCATTCTATGTTAAAGTAAAGAAAGATGATGAAAAAATCTCTGAATCTTTCGATTTGATGTGGGGTGATTTAGAATTATCATCTGGAAGTACGAGAATTGAAAAGAAATCTGAACTAGAAGACAGAATGAAAAATAAAGGCATGAAAACTGAAGCGTTTGATTATCATCTCAACATATTTGATTTTGGCGTTCCCCCTCATGCAGGTTGTGGAATTGGCCTGGAACGATTAATGATGGCTCTTACAGGAACTGAAAATATCCGGGATACAACATTTTATCCTCGAGATGTCGACCGACTCACGCCTTAATCTTTTCTAGCAAAATAATATCTATGGGGAATTTTACTTCAAAACATGGTTGATGAAGAAGAAATAATCAAAGTAGCCAAATTAATGAAAATTGATCTGGAGGATCACAGTGAACATGTAAGCCGTGTAAAAAAAATGCTTGAATATTTTGATATCTTGGATCAAATTGATCTATCTTCCGAAGAAATCACATCACAACTAAAATCTTTAGATGAATTACGAAAAGATGAATTTATTCCACATGATAAAAGACTAATTGACTCATTAAAGAACTTCCGTGAACATTATGTTCGTGCACCAAAGATGAATTAGATGAACCTGAATACTTCTATTCTGAAATATATCGATGATGTTAAATCAGGATCTTTTACTGTCGAAGAATTCATTTCTGCAACTTTACAGCGAATAAAAGATATAGAGGAGGATGTACATGCATATCTTTCACTAAATGATTCTACAATAAACGATGCAAGACTCATTGATAAAAAAATAGCATCTGGAGAAAAAATTGGACAATGTTATGGATTTCCTATTTCAATAAAAGACAATATTTGTATCTCCGGCACAAAAACTACATGTGCTTCAAAAATATTGGAAAATTTTATAGCGCCATATACATCCACAGTGGTAAATCGTTTACAAAATGAAGATGTGATAATTACCGGTAAAACAAATTTGGATGAATTTGCTATGGGGTTAACTACTGAATTTAGTGCATTTGGCCCAACAAAAAATCCATGGAATCTTGATTATGTCCCAGGTGGATCGTCTGGTGGTAGTGCAGCATCCGTCGCTGCAAATGAATGTCTTGCGTCATTAGGTTCTGACACTGGAGGATCTGTAAGAAACCCTGCTAGTTTTTGTTCAGTGGTGGGTCTAAAACCAACATATGGATTAATCAGTAGATATGGATTGATATCTTATGCAAACAGTATAGAACAGATTGGTCCAATGACAAAAACTGTAAAAGATTCTGCTTTCTTATTAAATATCCTTGCCGGTCAAGATAACAATGATGATACTACAATCGATAGCAACAATGTAAACTATTTAGAAAATATTGAAGATGGAATTGAAGGTAAGAAAATTGGAATTATAAAAGAAATGACTACTGAAGGTTTAAGTTCTGAAGTTTCTACTGCGGCAAAAGATGCTATAGGGGATTTTGAGAGTTTAGGTGCTTCGTGTGAAGACGTAACACTTCCTACAATTCCATACACTGTTGCTGCATATTACACAATAACTTCTACCGAAGCAGGTAGTAATCTAGCTCGTTATGATAACATACGTTATGGTTATGAATTAGAATCTGAAGGATATGAATACAATTCGTACATTTCTAAATCAAGAACAAAGTTTGGACCTGAAGTCACCCGTAGAATAATTCTTGGAGGGTTTGTTCCATCTGCAGGACATGCAGGAAAATACTTCCTAAAGGCATTAAAAGTGAAATCAAAATTGATATCTGAAATAAATAATGCATTTGAAAAATTTGATTATCTTATTGCACCTACTGCCCCCGTACAACCATTCCGATTTGGAGAAAAAATAGATGATCCTGTAACGTTGATGTTATTAGATTACAATACTGTCACTGCAAACCTTACTGGAAAGCCTGCAATTTCAGTTCCATATCGTGTAATTAATGGACTTCCAATAGGGATGCAAATCATGGCAAATAGTTTGGAAGAAAAATCATTATTACGATCTGCATATGCATTAGAGTCAAAGACTAATTTGCCTGAGGTACCACTATGACGAAAATAGGGTTGGAAATTCATTGCCAATTAACAAAATTAGAAAGTAAATTATTTTGTTCATGTAAGGCAAATTATAGGGAGTTTAAACCAAATCATAACATTTGTCCTGTATGTATGGGATTACCAGGTTCTTTACCACGATTAAACCAAAAAGCAGTCAAATCTGCAACAAGCATTGCTATGGCATTAAGCTGTGAAACTCCTGAAAAAATTGCATTTTTTAGGAAAAATTATTTTTATCCTGATTTACCAAAAAATTTTCAGATTACACAACTCAATGTTTATGGAGATATGAGTGTGGGAGGAGAGGGGTATGTCCGCGTCGAGAATAAAAAAATCAAGATTAGACGTATTCAATTAGAAGAGGATCCTGGACGAATTATCTATGAAGGTGCATCGGAACGTACTAAAATCACACTTGTAGATTATAATCGGGCCGGAACTCCTTTGGTTGAAATTGTGACAGACCCGGATTTTGAAAGTCCACGTCAAGTTAGAGTATTTTTGAACATTCTGTCTGATCTATTAGAAAATCTAGGGGTTGCCGAACCAGGTTTGGAAGGTGCAATGCGTGCAGATGGAAATGTCTCAATTGAAGGGGGAAGTAAAGTTGAAATTAAAAATATAGGTTCATTTCATGATTTAGAAAAAGCATTACATTTTGAAATTACAAGACAACAAAGTTTGTCTGAAAGAGATATTGAAATTGCTCAAGAAACCAGACATTGGGATGATAGAAGGAAGATAACAATTAGTTCAAGAAGTAAAGAAGAAGATCAAGATTATCGATATTTCTTAGAAAATGATATTCCATGGGTAAAAATTGATCAAAATACACGTGACACGTTAAAAGAAAATATGCCTGAAAGCATTAGTTCTAAAAAAGAAAGATATGTTGAAAAATTCGATATTGCACCACAGGTTGCAGAAATTATAGCGTCGGATAAATATTATTCAAAATTATTTGAAAATGCATATTCTGATCAGAATGCAAAAGATATTGCAAATCTAATCACAACTGATGTAATAGGATTTATAGATACCAAAGAAAAACAACAAAACTCAAAGATTACTTCAAAACATTTATCGGATTTGATTGATGCAATAAATTCTAAAATAATAACCAGAAATTCTGCAAAAATTGCACTCCAAGAAATCATGAAATCGGGCAAAGATACAAAAGATGTATTACAAGAAATGGATTTGGGCCAAGTTTCAGATTCTTCTGAAATAGATGCTATTATCTCTCAAATTTTTGAAGATGAAAAACAGGCAGTAATTGATGCCAAAAAAAGACCTGAAACTGTTAATTTCCTTGTTGGGAAAGTAATGCAAAAAACAAAAGGTAAAGCAGATCCTGTAAAAACACTTGAATTGATTAAATCAAAATTAAATGGGTAATCTAAAATTACATAGTATTATGAAAACAGGTTTGTTCGCCAGTATGACATGCAGGACCTGATGGTTTCACCAAATAGATTATTGCATCTGAATCACAATCTACTAGAATTTTTTTGACTTTTTGCGTATTGCCTGATTCTTCGCCTTTCATCCACAGTTTATTTCGTGAACGGCTCCAAAACCATGAATTTCCCGTCTTTTTTGTTAGTTCAAGCGATTCCTTATTGGTGTACGCAAGTGTAAGAACCTCTTTTGAATCTGAATCTTGAACTATTACAGGCACTATTCCATCACCTTTTTTAAAATCAATATGTCCGATTTCCTTTAATGTCATTTTTTACCTCTGATTTGATTTGCAACCATAGGTAGGAATGCACCTACATCAGATACAATTCCTAATGCCTGCCATGTACCTCTATCCATCAATTTTGTTACTGTTGGTTGGTTAATGTCAATTACAATCACTTTAACATTCGCTGGAAGCATATTTCCTGTTGCTATAGAATGTAGCATTGTAGATACCATTATCACCATACTTGCATCTTTCAAAACTTTTTTGTATTCTTTTTGGGCTACTGCTATGTCTGTTATCACATCTGGCAATGGCCCATCATCTCTTAATGAACCTGCTAAAACAAATGGAATTTTTTTCTTAATACATTCGTACATTATCCCACTAGTCAATTTTTTCTGTTGCACCATTTTCTTTAGTGAACCATACTTAAATACAGAATTTATTGCATCCATATGATTCCGATGTCCTCTTACAGCTAATGTTCCATCTTTAACTCTCATTCCTAATGACGTTCCAAGTGTTGCATATTCAACATCATGTACTGCAAGCGCATTTCCTGCTAATACTGCATTGATATGTCCCGTTTTAATCATTTTAGCTACTGCGTCAGCTGCTCCGGTATGAACAATCGCTGGACCGCCAACTAACACAATTTTTCCACCTTGTTTTTTTGTTTTTATGATATCTTCTGCAACTTTTCGTGCAATATGTTGAGTTGGTCTCTCACTAGAACTTCCACTTCCCATAAATTGAAAAACATTCATTCCTTCTCTTGGACGTTCTGGTGTTGATACTCTAATTCCATCTTCTCCAACTATTATTTTATCACCTTTTTTAACTTCTCTAATTGGAACACATTTTGCTTTACTTCCTTTTAATACAATACACTTATCCATCATCATACTATCTACCTTAATCCATTTGTTATTATGATAAATTGCAGTATGATTGTTTGTTGTACTGTAAAAATTATCTGGGAACAACATATTCTTTGTTGCAATTCTTGTTTTACAATTTCTTTGTGCCTTTGTTGTTGCACCTTCTCTATGAATTGCAGTAATTATCTCATTTAGTTGAGACTTATTTTTGCCAATCACTCTTAATTTTGCATAACTTTCATCAGTTTTTAATTTACCAACGGATATTTTCATAACCTCGAATTTACCATTAAGATCCATCACACTATCAAAAATTTTTGTTAAAACTAGCGAGTCTATAAGATGACCTCGAACCTCTATTATCTTGGAATATTTGGTCATTTTAGATTATATTCAAATGGGATTAATAAGATAATTGCCTTATTTTTACTACTTTTCATCACAAATTTCATGATTAATACACTTCAAATTAGCTCCTGTTAAATCTGCGCCTTGTAAATTAGCTCCTTCTAAATCTGCATCCATTAAAAATGCGCCCCTTAAATCGGCATTAATAAAATTAACATTAGTTAATTTAGCTTTATTCATATTTACATATTGTAATGACGCATTTTTGAAATTTGCATCTGTTAAATCTGCATTAAGAAAACTAGTAAAAGACATGTAAGTAATCCTTATTTCTGGATGATTCATTTTCTCCGTATTTACTATTCCTGAAATTATGGATTCTTCTCCGAGTAATAATTTATCCCTGATTTCTTGTCGAGTTAATGTGAAAAACTCTAATTCATTTTCATGTATTGTAAAAAAATCATCTCCGATTATATTCGAATTTTCAAAATTTGTATTTCTTAACACTGCATCATTAAATACTCCAAATTTTATTTCAGAATTTGAAAAATCAGTATCCGATAAATTTGAATTATAAAAATTTGGCATAAAGATATTATCCGGAAAATCTATTCCTTCTAAATTGGAATGTATCATTGTTGTTGAATTCATTTCTGAGTCATTCAAACTTTTATTTTTTATATTGCTGAAATCTACACTCTCAAAAACTGTCTCGCTTAAGTTTACATTTTGTAAATTTGTATTTTTTAATAACACACTGTTAAAATGTAAGTCTGATAAATCACTTCCTGAAAAATCAACCCCATTTAGAATTATATACGATGTTATTTCTGGCTTCTTCATAAATATGTTTTTTTGAGGTAATTTTGTATGACTTAAATTAGTTTTATCTAGTTTAGAATTTTTAAAAGAATGTCCTGATAAATCTTGTCCTGAAAGATCTGTAAAGGTTAAATCTTTATTTGAAAGTTTAACATCATCTAGAATTGCCGATGATAGATCAACTGTTTTTAATTCTATTTGATTAAATGGTTCAGTTGAAATATCAATTCCATCTAATTTTGAAAATTCAAATGTGATCCCCTTTATGTTCGAATTTTGAAAATTCACATCCTTGATGTTAGTAAAACGAAAGTCTGAGCCACTAAGATTACTATTCTCGAAATTCATATCAGTTAAATCACTAGAATAAAATACTGAATTTTTTAAATCCATTCCTTGAAGATTTTCATTTGATAACTTTGCCCATGGGGCATACAGCCCTGAACTTTCATTATTCTGAGTATATTCTTCTATTGAGGTAGGTATATCCGTTATTTCTACAAATTTTGTTAATATTTGCAGTATGTTTTCAGCAATTATTTGATTACCCTTAGAATTTACATGACCTTTATCGTAGTAAATTGGTTCATAAACCTCATCGAAAATTTCACGAAAATCATATGTGTTTACACATGAGTTTTGTAAATCAGAGAATAATTCTGTTGCAAGTGTGTTAAGTTTATCAATTTTTAGTGTAAGTGGCTCTGCCATTATTTTGCTTGTGTATACCATATAATTTGTCATTTCTTGTTGTGTAAGAATTCTTTTCCCAGTTCCTAGAAGTGGTTGAATTATAATTATTGTCTCAAATCCATTCTCATTTCCTAATTCACAAACTGTTTCCCAATTTTTAATTGTAGTTTTAATGTCATTATTGTCTGTATCATTCCATCCATCATACATTATAATTAAATCTGGATCATAATCTATTAATTTTTGTTTAATTAATTCAGATTCATTACTTGAATCTCCTGCAGGAATCCCTGCATTAATTACTTCTATTTGTAAATCTTGTTTTGTTTGATTAAGCATTTTTTGAAGTTGTGCAGGCCATGTCTCAGTATCATTAACTCCTGCTCCATATGTTGTAGAGCCTCCTACTGCAAATATTCTAATTGTGTCTTCCAGTTTATTATGAGAAAAACTTTCACCTCTTAAACCATGCTCATTTAGTTTTTCAATACATTCATCGCATTTATCAGATCTATCATTAATGTATGAAATTATAAAATTTTCTGGGTATTCTAATGCGTATGTTGTGGATGTTTGTAATTCAATGTCATCAATACTAATTGAAGTATTATTATTTTCAAAATTTTCTTTTTTTATTATATTCTTGGTTTCAATTTTTTCAGCATTTGTTTTTACAGGTATATTGTTTAATTTTTTTTCAAGGGTTCTTGTATCTATATCTATATTAAATTTATTTAACTCAAAAATCCACACTGATGGATCATCTATGGTTCTAAGATCTATTCTAAATTCGTATACTCCTTGTATGTCGAACAATGGGCCTATTATTTTTAGTGGCTTTAATTCATTCATCACATATGCATTATGTGCATATTGCTTTTTTCCATTAATTTCTATATCTTCTGAAGAATTTGACTCAATACTAAATTCCAAATTTTCATTCTCGACAAAGAAATATTCGCGTAAAATTGTTTCATTTTCATGAATAATGGATAAGAAATAAGTTACATTCTCAATATTTCTCTCATTTGTTTTATCATATGTTGAAATTGCCATGTCCATATTTTTTGTATCTGTTGAATCACTTGTTGAAATTTTTATATTCACGATAATTTCCCTATCATTGAAAATTACCGTTTCACTCTCAAATTCACTCTCAAATTCACTCTCAAATTCACTCTCAAATTCACTCTCAATTTCACTCATATTTTGTGTGTTTTCTGACTGGACTGTTGAAAAAATCTGTGTAATCATTATTGGAGTTTTATAATATGATAATATCTCTCGGATAACTTCATCCATTTCTAATTCATTTTTTATATTTGATTCTAATTCAAAAACTCGTTCCGAATTCTCTTCGAATTCTAAATAATTTTCATTCAAGATTTTACGATAGATTTCTGTGGCTATGATTTTATTACCTGTATCTGATACATGACCTTGATCCCAATAAATTGGCTGTGTTTCATCATCGAAAACACTTCTTAAATCAATCACTCCTGTACAGGATTTTAAATCAAAAAGTTTCTTCGAGTATTCTTCGTAAGTGTTTATAGAATCTAAAAGAGGTTTTTTATAATAGTTTTCTCCATTTATTGAATAATTTAATTCTTGCATTGTAAGATTTTTGTTACCAAATCCTGCAATAGGTTGTAATATTATTATGACATCAAAATCGTTTTCTTTTCCTTCCTGACAAATTTTTTCCCAATTGTTAAAAACCTTCTCAGAATTATTCAATGCACGTAAATCATTCCATCCATCATAGATTATTATTAAATCCGCAGAAAAATCATTCAATTTATTTTCAATTAGATTACGTTCTGTATCTGAATCTGCAGCCTGAATTCCAGCATTTATCACATGTATATTTTTATCAATATTTTGTTTTAAAATATTTTGAAAATACCCTGGAATTGTTGTTTGATCTGATGTTGCGCCAGTTCCAAACATAGTTGAACCGCCAAGCATAAAAATTCTAAATTCATTTTCCATTTTGTCTATCTGAAAATCACTTCCACGGAATCCAAAATTATTAATATTTATTGTTCCGCTATCTTGATTAGGAATAAATTCTGAACCAGATGTTCTTATTTCATACAAATCCACACACATTTGTCTCTTTTTAGACTCATTCATTGTTTGAAAAATTTCATTATCTTCAAATTCACATTCTATCTGAAAATTCCACCAAACATTTGCAACTAATTCTACTACTAGAAATAAAATTATTAATAATATTATTCCTAATGTGGTTTGTTTTTTATATGATATTTGTACTGACAATTATTTTTTCACCAAAAAATTTCCAAGAACTATATAATCCATGTCTGTTTTCACGATCATTTTGTATGCTTGTTTTGGAGTATTCACTATGGGTTCCCCCATTACATTCATAGATGTATTGATTATTACCGGTACTCCAGTAATTTTATAAAATTCATTTATTAAATCATAATAAAGTGGGTTAGAATCTTTAGATACTGATTGCAGTCTTCCTGTTCCGTCAACATGAGTGACTGCAGGAATTTTATCCGGTTTTTTCACATTCGCCACCAGTAACATGTATGGACTGTTCACCTCAATTTCAAAATATTCTGAAACATATTCTTCCATTACGCTTGGTGCAAAAGGCCTAAAAGATTCTCGATGCTTGATTTTTTCATTTAGAATATCTTTCATTTTAGCAATTCTAGGATCTGCTAAGATACTTCTATTACCTAATGCACGTGGTCCCCATTCCATCTTATCCTGGTACCATCCAACAACATTTCCTTCTGAGATTAATCGAGCCGTCTTCTCAAGTAATGGCTGTCTTTCAATTTTTTTGTATTCAATATTATTTTCATTTAGAAAATTTTCAATTTTTTCATTTGAATATGCAGGGCCAATGTAAATATTATTTTTGATTCTTTCATTTTCAGATAGAATTTTTCTTTGGTTTTGATGGTGTGAAAAATAACAATATTGTGCACATCCAACAGCACTTCCTGCATCACCTGGTGAAGGTGGGATGTGGATTTTCTCAAACGGACCTTCCGTCAAAATTCTATTATTTGCAACTCCATTAAGTGCAACACCGCCTGCATAACAAAGATTTTTCATGTTTGTTTTTTTATGTACATGATTAATCATTCTAAGTAGAATCTCTTCTAAAACTAATTGTGCACTTGCAGCAATATCATAGTGAATATCTAAAACTTTTTCATTAGTTTTTCTTGGAGGAATCCCAAACACTTCTGAGAATTTATTATTGGTCATAACTTTATCATATGTAAATGCAAAATACTTCATATTCAATTTAATACTTCCATCTTCTCTCAGATCCAGTAATTCTTTCAAAATTATATCGTAGTATTTTGGTTTTCCATAAGATGACAATCCCATTAATTTGTATTCGCCTTCATTTACTTTGAAACCTAAAAAATATGTAAATGCTGAATACAATAGCCCTACAGAATGTGGCCATCTAATATCGCCTAGCAATTCTATTGAATTTTCTTTAGCAAGTCCAAATGTTGTTGTAGACCATTCTCCTACCCCATCAACCGTTAAAATTGCTGATTCATTAAATGGGGATGTGAAAAATGCATGTGCTGCATGGGATAAATGATGTTCAGGAAATATTATGTCTCCTTTGAATCCTTTAAGATATTTTCTAATCTCTTCTTTTATCCACAGTCTTTTATGTATCCATTTTGGAATTACGTTTATAAAACTAAATAACCCTCTTGGCGCAACTCCTAAATAATTATCTAATAGTCTCTCAAATTTTAGAATAGGTTTATCATAAAATGCCACTTGATCTAATTCATCACTTTTTATTTCTGCCTCTTTCAAACACCAATCTATTGCATTTTTTGGAAAGCCATCATCAAATTTTTTCCTGGAAAACCTTTCTTCCTCTACGGCACATACCACTATTCCATTTTTAAGTAATGCAGCTGCAGAATCATGATAATAACATGAAATACCTAGAGTATACATTAGAACTGTGTCTCCGAAGTTGATTGTTTTACTTTTTCAATATCTAACCAATAGCTTGACTTCTGTTTTTTAATTCTTAACACATCAATTCTTAAAATTTTAAAAATTATCCCATAGATTGAAATCACGAATATGAATAAAATTCCTAAGAATATCTTGGTATTCACAATTGCAAAAATATCTAAACCTTTAGATAATTTTATGGCAAAAATTTGAGTCAGTGTTATAACAAATATTAAAAAAATTCCTAATAATTCTAATGAAAATAAACCACTTGCCGAGGTAATCACAAAAAACCAAAATGTGAATCCTGCTGTAACTGCTAAAGCTTTTACACGAGGTGATGAAACTTCCATTTTAAATCGGATAAATGAATGCTATTAATCCACTTTGTGCTAGTGCAGTTACGCCAATGAGTGCAATTAATAAAATTAGAATAGGAAACATGTGAAATTTCCTCTTATAAATAAAAAATCTAAACAATTCTCCTAATACCTGGAACTTACCCATATTATTTGACATTTTTTTTAATATATATCCGTGATGTAGTATTGTTATTATTAGACGGGTAAGGATATTTTTCCTTTGTACTCGGTAATATTGTCTTTTTTCAATAATTCTACGATATTGTCTTTTTGTTCTTGATTGAGACTTTGAACCAATGATTTCGATATGCCATTTGCGTCACATAATGCAACAATATATCCGCTAGAATCCGTTAACACAAATCCTGAAGATTCATCAATAACGGCATAAAGATTTTCTTCACCCACTGGTTCCCACACATTAGTTTTGTTATCTCGTAATGCCAATGCAGGCATTGCCCTGTCATTTGATATGGAATTTAGATATGCGCGGGATGATTCAACTCGTTTTTGACCCATCTTCAATGCTTGAAAATATTGCATATGATAGAAATATTATAAATGCTATAAAAATTAACAATTTTCATGCCTTTGTTAAATTCAACAATTATGCGTTTGAATGAAATAACAACATTAGTTGAAGATAAATCTCGATTAACATCAGAAAATGAATTGCTCATTAAACAAATTTTTAAAGAAATTAATGAAAATGGAGATCGATACGATATTGATGAAATTGAATCCTGGTTTGAAAATGAAGGGAGCTGGAATGTAAAAGATGTTAGAATTCGCATTGTAAATATCTCTCACTATTCACAATCAAAATTCGAACAAACAAATAAGTTTAGAATTGTGGATGATACATGTGATGACGGAGATTCCTGTAGCTGTGGGCACTAATTAGATTCTATTTGCTTTAATAATCTTGAAACAATTTCTGCATTATCTTTACGTTCTTTTGTTATCGTATCCAATCGTAAATTCTCATTTTCAGTTCTATCTTCTTTACCGATAATCTGAAAATATTCAGCATCTAAATCATTATTTGATTGTAATCGTTTTATAATTTCAAATAAAACTCCGATTAATTCATTTTGTGCCTTAATCAATTCATCTTTATTTTCAGACATGTTATGTTAAAAAATATAGTTATAATTATTTTAAGATGTCCATTAGTGTTTTCTTTACATCAGGATCCATTATTTGTTCCACTGCTGAAATAATGAATGGTTTTACTTTTTCAGAATCTACATCTTTTTCATAAATTTTTGCTTGTAATGCCATCTCTAATTTATCTAATTCATGAACTAATCTGGATTCTGGTGTATCATTATTCAAAAATTCATTCCAAATATTTTGATAATCATTTTGAATTGTATGTGGAAGTGATTCTAAGATATCGATCATCGCATAATTTTCTAATTCAGATTTTTTATCATGTTCTATTTGATCAGGCATAAAGTCTCCTATTTTTGATTCTGCCCAATCATGTAAAATTGACATTTTAATTACTTTTTCAGAATTTAAATTCTTCAAATCTGAAAATACCATTGCCATAACTGACATCATATACGAATGCTCTGCAACAGATTCTGATTTTTCTAATCCAACTTTTATTTTCCATCCTGATCTTGGTAATTTTTTTAATTCTGCAATTTGGAAAAAGAATTCAGAAATCATATTTGCAAGAAATGATTCTATTTAATAAGTTCATTTTGAACATCAGTGTTAGAGGGGTATTTTTTGAGAATTTTATTGCATATCTCATTTGATTCCGAACATTTATTGGATTTTTTTAACAATCGTAATTTATGATATAACACAATTAATTCATTAGGACTTTTCTCTAATATTTTATTACATAATTTTAATGCATCTTCAGTTCTTCCAGTTTTTCGGTATATTGAAATTTTATTTACCGATACTATTTTATCGTCCGGCTCAATTTTCAGTGAGCGGTTATAGCATTCTATAGCTGACGTGTATTTCTTTAACTTGCTTAAAGCATATCCGTTGTTATTAAGAGCTGATAAATTATGCGGTTCCTTCTTTAAGATTTGTTCATATAGTGAAATAGCATCTTTGAATTTTTTATTTAACAATAGTTTATTTGCAACATCTATTTTTGACATGACATGTGTTTTTGGCACCATGTAAATTTAACATTACCCTTAATAGATGTGATAATTAAAAAAAACTCATGAAAATTTATACCAAAACTGGTGATGAAGGTAAGACCTCATTATTCGATAATACGAGAGTATGGAAATCTCATGATCGAATAATGTCTTATGGTGCAGTTGATGAACTAAACTCATCAATAGGAATTGCACTTTCATTAGAATTGGATGATGAGATTAAAGAAATTTTGACTAAAATACAAAATGATTTATTCGTCGTAGGTGCCGATCTTGCAAATCCCGATATGTCAAATAAAACAACTAGGACAACTGAAGAAATGATTACATTTCTAGAAGACAAAATTGATTTGTTCGATGTCCAATTACCTGCATTAACAAGTTTTATCTTACCTGGAGGATCTTTATTGGCATCAATTCTTCATTTATCTCGTACAATATCTAGACGTGCAGAAACTTGTGTTGTGGCATTATTGAGGACTGAAGAAATCAACAAATTTGCCGGGATATACCTCAATAGGGTCTCAGATCTAATGTTTATTTTAGCACGTGTGATTAATCATCGAAAAAAATTAGCAGATATTGTTTGGACCCCCTAAACAATACGCTTTAATTTCATTTAACTTTCAAATTCTTCATGCCGAGGTAGCTCAGCCTGGGAGAGCACCACGCTGAAGACGTGGCTGTCGGGAGTTCAAATCACCCCCTCGGCATTTTACTTTTTTTAATGAAATGATAATCTTTTAATACATGAGTCAATGATTTTCATCGACTATCTTGGCAGAAAAGAAAAAAGTTGCAAAAAAAGCAACAAAAAAAGTTGCAAGAAAAGCAACAAAAAAAGTTGCAAAAAAAGCAAAGGAAGCCCCCCTAGATTCAGGAATTGTAATTGTTGATGACGACTTATCCATAGACCGAGAATCCGAAATGGAAGAAAGACGAGCATATCTTGAAGAAGCTCGTTCTCAAGAAGCAAGTTCTGATTAGAAATCCTTTTCATCTAGAATTGCATGTCTAATTCATGAAAGCACTATGTATGATAAATGTTAAACCCGGAACGGTGGACAATGTAGTTGAAATTCTTAGGAAAAAAAGAAAAATTTCAAAAGATATCATGGTGGTCACAGGGCGGGCAGATATTGCCGTTATTTTGATTTCATCTATGGATGAAATTAACAGTGTTGTAATTGATTTAAAAAATATTAAAGACATCGTTGATACTGAAACATTAATTGAAGTGGAGGTGGATTTAGGATGGTAAGAGCAGTAATTCTTGTAAAATCCCCTAAAAAATTAATAGCTGCACGATTAAGAAAAGTAAATAATATTGCAGAATCATTTCCGGTTAGTGGACAATTTGACGCTGTAGCAGTAATCGATGTTGAAGAATTATCTCAAATCAAAGACATTACAACTGAAATCCAAAAAATTCCTGGCGTGGAAAGAACTGAAACCATGGTGGAAGTAAATCCATAACTTCAAACTTACACAAACGTGGAATTATATTTTTCTAATTAACTTCTCAATTTTAGTTATTAATTTTGATGAAGGATTAACTTTTGAATTAAGTGAAATATAATACGTAATATTATTTTGTGAATAAAATTATTATAGTTATTTTTTTATGATGTATTAGAATATGTTTTAATCTCCCTAATTCTTTTGTGGATTTTTTTCTTAATCTCATTGTAGATGCAATTCCAAAGAATTCTTCACGAACTGCATTTGGCGAGAATAATGGTTTTATACCGGGTTTAATTTTTCCTGCGATGGTATGGCCATACTCATTAAAAGTTCCCACATAACGGATGTCTTCTGAAAAAGTAAAAATCTTTTCACATTTTTTTCTATTATTTGCAATTAATTCCCTTCATGAGGTTTTATCCATATTTCTCTAAAATAATTTAAATTAATAAACCACATCCAAGGTTTAACATTAAACTTGAATAGAGATACTAATGATAAGATTAATCAATTATTGAATTCTGAAACACTGAATTATCTTGAGACATCTGAGAGATTAATTCTTAAAAATATATTGCAAAAAGAAGATGTTTTGGAGATAGATATTGAAAATTTAGACAAAATTTTTACAAAATATGGAAAATTTCTTAAAAATTAGGTGGCGAATTCTTTTTTTCTGATTTTTCAAGTTGTTTTTTTAATTCAAGATTTTCTTTGAGTAATTTATCATTTGCATCTTTCATTAACGAAAATGATTTTTCTCGGTTGTATAATGGATGGCCAGGTGGAAAAATTGAATCTTTGGCATTTAACAAACCATCTGCATATTGACGAAACATTTGATTAAAATCTTCCAGATTTGGCATAATCGATGCATTTCTCTTGATAAATTTTTCTCTAATCTCATTAATTCCTGAGAATCCTGTTGGAGGATTACTCTTTGGAGGAAAACGAATTGTTTCATCTCCGGAGTTTATTTCAACTGGATTAAATGCTGTTTTTCTTTCTTTAAAGAATCCTGTATCCATGAGTTAATTGATTTTGTACAATATTTTAGCATTCGTATACTGGTTTTATGCTCAAATTGTTAATAAACGTCAATTTTTAGTCATATAATTCTGATCGCAGATCCTTATAGCGATCACAGATTTTGAGTCTTTCATGAACCACGACAAAGTAAAAAGATGTCTCAAATGTGACAAAATAATTCGCGATGTCGAATTATACAAAATTGTGATGTATGTGGTTGATAAAAAATTTACCGAACATCACTATGAACATGTAGAATGTCCGGGTAGATTTACTATTTGATGTGATAATATACCGGATAAAATTCCCCTGTTTCTCTATTATGATACTTCCATTCCCCCTCTTTCCATATTTTTTTTGAAAACTCTTTTTGAACTGAAGGGTGGATTCTGTTATATACATCCTCACCAATCAAAATTTCTTGTGGTCCTGCTTTACCTTGAATTTTTGCAGCAATATTCATGGCAGGACCTAAAATATCCACATGAGATTTTTCAGCATCAGAGCCATATCTTACAATCATGTTTGTTCCATAATCAACTCCAATTTTTACAAACAAATCAGGATAGTCATATTGATTTAAAATTGGATTTATTCCTTCTTCTATGATTTTTAACATAGATTTTGCACAACTCACAGCATTGTCTGCGGCCATTAACTCACTAGTATGTACAAAATACCCAATTACTGCATCTCCAACAAATTTTAAGACAAATCCACCATGATGTTTTATTGCAAATGCCATCTCTTGTGCAAAAGAACTAATTATTATTGCAATCTTCTCTTCAGGGAGAGTTAATGTAATGTCTGTAGATCCCACTAAATCAACATACATTACAACCATTGATTGTTTTTCATGCACATGTTTTCTAAGATATGCATCAGATCTATCGACTGTTGCATCATACTCTATTCCCTTTTTTAATGAACTCCATATTCTTTTTTGAGTTTCTTGTATCATTGATTCAGAATCGATGACTCGTTCATCACTCTTTCCAAGCATCATGTCAACCATGCTTCCCTTTTCTCCAAAGTCTTCTTGTTCTGACTCTTCAGGGATTACGGAATCTTCATTATTGGACATGACCATTTTGTTAGAAAATTACTACGTTTTATTCTTTTTTTGTGAATAAATACGGTGTCTCAAATTCCTGTTCCATAGTCCAGTATGTCGGAAGGGAAATTGTTGAAATTATGCGTAATTCTAATTTTTTCATCAATATTCCCCACCCAAAATTGGTGGTATCTCTTGAGAATTCACGATGAGAATGACTTCCTGTGAGAACAAATGAAGAATCGGAAAAAGATGGAATATTTAATACATTTTTAATCACTGCTTCTGCCAAGATATCTCCAATTTCAGGCACTCCGCCAATTACAAATATAGATTTTTTTCGAGGTATTGTTTCAAAATCAAAAAGTGTTGCATCTGAACAAATAGGATTGAACATGACTTTTGTTTTTTCAGAAAGAGTTTCTTGCATTTTGACTAAATTTTCATCAATTTCTATTGAAATTGAATTCAATCCCAAAATTTTGCCACAATATGCAATTCGTCCATCACCTGAACCTATGTCAACAATCTGTTCATATCCTAAATTTTTTGTCTCTATAGCTAAACAAAATGCAGAAAACATCCATGTGGGATAAAATGGTGCATAACTTGCATCATGCTTTATGCTATCTATCCAATAATTGTTTAAATCACCTTCATAGATAGTACATTCCGTTTCTAGTAACTTTTGTGAAATTTTGTTTGAATAGATAGGGTTGATTTCAAGAAATTCATGTAGTAATGAAATATATTCATTTTTTATTTGAATGGTTGGCGAGGCGGCATTTGGTAGAACCTCAGTCGTATGACTATTTCCGTCATACGATTTAAGAAATTCTTGTTTTAATTTACAAATAATTTCTGAAAGATTTTCCATAAATGATAGAATTTAAGGAGGTATATGAAAGAAATCACATGAGAATAGGAAATACGACGAATAATAAATTCTTTTTAGAATTGAATGAAATAAATGAAAAAATTCAGGATAATTTTCTTAAAAAAATCCTTCATGAAACTAGAAATGTGAATTGTGATGTAATGCTCGGAGATAGTACTACTAAGGAAGTTCAAACTTTTGATATAAAAAATGTAGAAAATTTTTTAGAAAAATTTCAATCCAAATTATTGAAATGGAATTCCCAAGGAGTTGTATATTCAAGTGATGAAGATTTACGACGAATTTTTACAAAATCTGAAATAAAGATTAATAATTATATTTTATCACTTCATATTTCATTACAATACCATGTATTATTGTATTACAAACCTGTACAAAAAGTAATAGATTTACAAAAAGAACTTGCAAAATTAATAGACAGTCAAGGAAATTCTGAATCAAAGTATGAAGATGAGAGTGAACGGTTAATAATTGAAAAATTAAATGAGTTAGGGTTCAAAGATATGCCAAAACAAAAATTATTCGAATTGTTTTATAATGATGAAGAATTAGCGGAAAAAATTAAAAAAATGATTAATGATTCACAACCAGAAGTAATTGATATTCAAACTAAGAAAAATGATCTATTTAGAAAATTAGATAATTTATTAATTGAAACATTTCATACAACCGCTGTACGAATAGATGAACAGAAACTTGTTAATGGTGAAGAAGGATGTTTGTGTAATCTTGATTTAGAATATGTGGATAAAGGGGCAAAACAAGGCTTAATTGACGTATCATTAATCAACGAAGATGATAAATTTCTGAT
>Ga0315316_10000632_pt1 | contig 23539 bp, 24 predicted proteins | sample M160m3416metaG_FD_203702 | JGI IMG/M metagenome (GOLD analysis project Ga0315316, IMG submission 203702) | Ammonia-oxidizing marine archaeal communities from Monterey Bay, California, United States - M1 60m 3416 | ecosystem: Environmental > Aquatic > Marine > Intertidal zone | place: USA... | reverse complement strand
GGGTTTGGGTTAGCAGGCAAAGAGATAAAGGGAAAGATTTTTCTCTCATTCCATACTCCACGGCAGCAGGAGCTATTATGGTTCCCGAGGACAGTTCTATCAAAACCATTGAAGATTTAAAAAATTCTCAGATCGGAATAGCTGGAGGAAGTATAGATAAGAGTTGGATACTTATTAGAGCTTTTACAATGAAAGTACATGGTTATGATTTAGCAGATCTAATAGAACCAGCTTATGCAGCTCCTCCACTTATTAATGGAATGGTTCAAAAAGGAGAATTAGATGGAGCATTAAATTATTGGAATTACACTGCTAGATTACAAGCCCTAAATTTTAGAAAGATAATCTCAGTAGAGGACATATTGTCCAAAATTGGAATAGGTGACACCTTACCGTTAATAGGATACGTATTTAGTCAAAAATGGGCCCAAAATAATGAAGAAGCTGTTAAAGGCTTTATAGCTGCATCAAATGAAGCAAGAGAAATATTAAAAACTAATGATTCAGAGTGGGAAAGAATAAAAAATATAACGGGCGCTAAAAATGCTGAAACATTAATTGCATTGCGAGATGGTTTTAGAAAAGGCATACCTAAAGAAAATTTTTCTACTTATAAAAATGCTATTCAAAATGCTTTTAAAATTTTAGCTGAGATTGGTGGAAAAGATTTAGTTGGAAATAGCAAACAACTATCTGATGGTGTAATTTGGTCTGAGTAATGCTTCATAAGAATATTAAAAATAAATTTATAAACTTTTCTCACCCAGTCAATATGAGAATCTTTTCTTTTATTCTTTTATTATTAGTTTGGCAGGTTTCCTCTTTTATTATAAAAAGTGATGTACTTCCTTCTCCGAAAACCGTTTTAACTATTTTTTTTGATGAAATGATTAATGGGGAAATGTTATATCATTTAAGTATAACCCTATGGAGAGTTATACTAGCTTTTACAATAGCAATGCTTGTAGGAACTGGGCTAGGAATTGCTATGGGTTCTAGAAAAAATGTCAATATTATGCTTGATGGTTGGCATATACTTCTTCTAAATACCCCTGCCTTAGTAATTATTATTCTTTGTTATGTTTGGTTTGGTTTAAATGAAATTGCTGCAATTACTGCTGTTGCATTAAATAAAATCCCTAATGTTCTTGTTACCATTAGAGAAGGTACAAGAGCTATAGACAGGAAAATATTACAAGTAGCAGATGTTTTTAAAGTGAATTATAAGAAAAAATTTATAAGCTTTTTTCTACCCCAATTATATCCATTTATAATGGCAGCAGCTAGGGGAGGAATTTCATTAATCTGGAAAATTGTTTTAGTAGTTGAGCTTTTAGGCAGAAGTGATGGGATAGGTTTTAAGCTAAATGAATTTTTTAATTTATTCGATATAGCTTCTATTTTTGCCTACACCCTATCCTTTGTAGCAGTAATGGTGTTTGTGGAATATGCAATAATAGGCCCTATAGAAAGGAGGTTAAATAAATGGAGAACAATCTAAAAGATAAACCATTAAATATGCCTCATGATTTGCTAGTAAATATCCATGAAAAAAATTATGAAAATAAAAATCAATCTAGCTATAATAGTGCCTTAAAAAATATGAAATTTGAAGTGCCTCAGGGACAATTTTGTTGTTTAGTTGGTCCATCTGGATGTGGAAAAACAACTTTATTAAACTTAGTATCTGGTTTAGATGAAAACTTAAAAGGAACTATTAGATATCAGGATGGTTCATTGCCCAAAGAATGGCCTATTGGATATATGTTTCAAGAACCAAGATTAATGCCCTGGTTAACAGTTAAACAAAATGTAACAATAGTAACTCAGCAAACTCCTGAGGAAATTAAATTAAGTGAAAATTTCATTAACGAAATGGGTCTTAATAAGTATATGAATTCTTTTCCTTCTGAATTATCTGGAGGGATGCAAAGAAGAGTAGCTATTGCAAGAGCTTTTGTTAATAAACCAAAAATATTACTACTAGATGAACCTTTTATATCACTTGATGAAACAGTTGGAAATTTACTTAGGCAAATGCTACTAAAACTATGGGCGCTTCAAAAAACAACTGTAATATTTGTTACTCATGATTTAAGAGAAGCAATTTATATGAGTGATAGAATACTTTTCCTTTCTAAAGGTCCATCAAAAGTTATTCATGACTTTAATATAAATATAAGTAGACCTAGAGACCTGGATGACAAAAAATTAGATAGTTTAAGGATTAAATTAATAAATAACCACCCAGATATATTATCTGGTAAAATTTAATAGAAAGAGATGCGTGCAGTATGGAAAATATTATTTTAGATATAAAATCTTTATCCAAATCTTATGGTCAACTTAAAGCATTAAATGAAGTAACCTTTTCTTTATCAGAGGGTGAATATGCCTCATTATTAGGACCTAATGGAGCAGGAAAAACCACTTTATTTCAGATACTTACTGGTTTATTTGTATCTGATAAAGGCGAAGTATTTGTAAATAATTCTAACATGAGAAATAATGCAATAAGAGCTTTAGCTCATATAGGTGTTGTATTCCAACAAATCACATTAGATTTAGATTTAACAGTAATGGAGAATTTAAAATTTCATAGTAACCTTCACGGCATTAATGAAAAAGAATTTAAAAAAAGAGTAATACCTGAATTAGAGCAAGTAAATTTATCTGATCGTATTAATGATAAGGTAAGATCTTTATCTGGAGGACAGAAAAGAAGAGTGGAACTAGCTAGATCATTACTGCATAAACCAAAACTACTTTTATTAGACGAGCCTACTGTCGGACTTGATCCACAAAGTAGAAGAGATCTTTTAGAATATGTACTTAAACTTAAACAAGAGAGAAAAATGGCTGTATTGTGGGCTACCCACTTAGTCGATGAAGCAGAAAAATCAGATACAGTAATTGTATTAAATAAAGGACAAATTATTAAAAAAAGTAAACCAGAAAATATTATTAAAGAATATAATACTGAATCACTTCATGATGCATTTGTAACTTTAACTAATTCGAAAGGGTAAGAAATATGCTATCACTAAAAATAAATTTTAATTTTTTTATTATATTTAGTTTTTTATTAATTACACTTACATCCTCACTAGTTAAGGCAGATAAAATTATTATATCTAATGAAGGTAGTGATAATATAACTATCATAAACCTTAATACTTATGAAATTTTAAGCACTATAGAAAGCGGAAATAGACCAAGAGATATGCATTATGTTCCTTCTACTAACAATCTTTTAGTAGCTGCAAGTGAAGATGATACCATTAATGTAATAGATATGAAAACTCTAGAGATTATTGGAAATTTAGAAACAGGAGATGATCCCGAAATTTTTGATATAAGCCCAAATGGCAAAGTAGCAGTAGTATCTAATGAAGACGATAATGAAGCTACAGTTATAGATATTAAAACAGGAAAAATAATAAGAGTTATAGAGGATGTTGGAATAGAACCTGAAGGTGTCAATTTCACTCCTGATGGAAAATATGTTTTTATAACATCCGAAGGAACTAATACGATAATTATAATAGATCCTTGGAAAGGAGAAATTGTAGAAGAAGTTTTAGTAGGAAACAGGCCCAGAAGAGGAGCATTTAATAAAAATGGCGAAGAATATTGGGTTACGAATGAACTTGGAGGCACTGTAAGTGTAATAGACACAAATACTTTTTTAATAAAACATACAATCAACTTTGAAAAAAAAGGAATCAGAAGTTCTGAAATTACTCCAGTAGATTTTGCTATGAGCAATGACGGAAATTTAGCATATATTACTCTTGGAAGATCTAAACATATAGCCGTAGTAAATACAAACAACTATGAAGTCATAGATTATATTTTAGCAGGCTCAAGAGTTTGGGGTGCTGCAATAACTGCAGACGATAAAACTTTAATAGTAACGAATGGCAATAGTGATGATATCTCTATTATAGATACAGATAAAAGAGCTTCTATAAAATCTATTCCTGTTGGAAGGACCCCTCATACAGTAAGGATAATAGAATAAATGAGAATTATTCTAATAAAATTAGGAGTAATAGTGTTATTACTATCAACTATAAATTTACTTTATGCTGATGAAGAAGAAAACTTTAATATTGGATATTACGATTTAGAAAAAGATATCAGATACGATGAGTGGGGTGTTCATCCTGTTGATATTCGTTCTAATACTAATCAACTATATAAAAGACCAATAGCTGGAGCAAGATTAGGTTTAAAAGATATTAAACCTTTCCAGAGGATGGCTAAAGTAAAATTCAAACTGATGGATCTAAGAATTAAAAATATTGACTCAGCTGCAGATGATATTTTCAATCATATTAACAGTAATAATATTAAAATTATTTTATTAGATTTTCCAGCATCCGAACTTTCAAAAATAGTCAATAAAATCTCTGATTTAAATATAGCAATTATTAATATTTCATCAAAAAATAATAAATTAAGATCTGCAAACTGTCATAAAAACGTGTTTCATACAATCCCAAGTGAGAGAATGCTCTCAGATAGCCTAGCACAATATCTTTCTGATAAAAAATGGAGAAAAGTATTAATACTTACTGGCCCTTTAGAAATTGATAAAGCTAAATCAGCATCTTTCATAGAGTCAGCAAAACAATTTGGTTTAAAAATTATAGATAATAGAAACTTTCTATTGGGAAATGATCCAAGAGCGAGAGATCAAAATGATTTAGATTTTTTGACAGGCTCTGCGAAATATGATGCAGTATATGTATCAGATACTCATAAAGAATTTAGTTACAGAGTTCCATTTGCAACACATATACCTTCTGCGGTTATAGGATCTTCTGGATTAACTCCAAGAGCTTGGCACTGGTCTTATTTAAGGCATGGTGCACCTCAAGTTCATGGACGATTTGAAAGAATGAATAAAAGAAGAATGACCGAAGAAGATTGGGCTGCATGGGTTGCTATAAGAGCTATAGCAGAAGCATTAGTAAGATTTAAAGATAATGAAAATTTTTCTTTCCATGATGCATTTGTCAGTGAAAATTTTAAGCTTGATGGCTCCAAAGGACCTGTTTTAAATTTTAGAAAATGGAATAGACAACTAAGACAACCAATCATGCTTTCAACTGATAATTGGGTTACAAGTATTGCACCGTTGGAAAGTTTTGTTCATCGAGAAAATAATTTAGATACTATAGGTATAGATAGTAAAACAAGTAAATGTGGTAAATAAAGAGGGAGTATTATTGTGCAAATAAAGCATGCAACATTGGCCCTAAGAGCTCTGACGTATAGGGAAACTATAAAATTTATTCATCAAAAAGGTAGATTACTTTCAGCTTTTGTTAGACCTGCTTTATGGTTATTTGTATTTGCTGCAGGAGTTGGTTCTGTTACTGGAGTTGACCCTGGAATAAATAACCCTTATCCAATTCAAAATGTTAATTATTTTGAATATATAATACCTGGACTAATAGGTATGGTTTTACTATTCAGTGGGATGCAATCATCACTATCTATGGTCTATGACCGAGAAATGGGGGTAATGAGATTATTACTAACAGCTCCTTTACCTAGATGGTATTTACTTACAGCAAAATTACTATCAGGAACATTCCTATCAGTTTTACAAGCTTATGTTTTTCTAATAATCTGTATTCCAATTATTAATCTATTAGTTAATTTCTCTACTCCTGTTATAGGGTGGTTATATATTTTACCTGCCACTATTTTATTTGGAATGATGCTAGGTGCTTTAGGTTTATTAATATCAGTATATATTAAACAATTAGAGAATTTTGCTGGTACAATGAACTTTGTAATTTTTCCTATGTTTTTTATTTCTTCTGCATTATATCCATTATGGAGATTACAAGATAATGGAGCGGAATTTGTTTGGTGGATAGCTAATATTAATCCATTTACTTATGGAGTAGAATTAGTTAGATGGGCTTCTCTTGGACAAATTTATATTCCAGGGTTATTAGTCACTTTAGTTTGCACTATAATATTCCTCTTTCTAGCTACCTTAGGTTATGATCCACAAAAAGGTATGAGTAAAAAAGGTGGAGCTGGAAAGCCTAAATAAAAAATAAGGAAATATATTGTTAATTGAAGCAAATGAACTTATCCAACTTTATAAAGATAAAAAGTGGAAGAAAAATATAGTAATTCTTGATGCGTCTTGGTATTTACCAAATGCTAACAGAGAACCTTTTAAAGAGTTTAAAAATGCACATTTACCGGATGCATTATATTTTGATATAGATAAAGTAAGTGATGTCTCCTCAAAGTTGCCTCATACCATTCCAACTAAAAAACAGTTCGAGTATAATATGGAAAAATTAGGCATAAATAATGATAGCCATATAATAATATATTCTATGGATGGAATAGGTACTTCACCAAGAGCTTGGTGGTTATTTAAATTATATAAACATAAAAATATTTCAATATTAAATGGTGGAATGAGAGCATGGAAAGACTTTAATGGACCAATAAATAATAAAATTACTAAAATATATAAAACTAATTATATAGCAGAATTAAATCATAATATTCTGGCAAAATATGAAGATGTAAAAAAATTTTATAATAATAACTATTACCAAGTAGTAGATGCTAGATCACTTGGAAGGTTTTTAGGTAGAGAGGAAGAACCAAGGCCAGGATTACAAAAAGGCCATATTCCTAATTCGATTAATATACCTTTCAATCTTCTTATAAATGATCAAGGATATTTAATTGAAATGGATAAAATTATTGAAATTTTAAATAAGCATAATTTTAATTTTGAAAAAATAATTATTGCATCATGTGGATCTGGTGTAACCGCATGTGTATTAGCATTTGCTTTAGAACTTATTGGGAAAAAGACTTGGAAGGTATATGATGGTTCATGGAGTGAATGGGGACAAAAAGGAAATACTCTTATAGAAGTATAATCATAAACCTGCTTTAGGGTCTTCAAAAATAGATTTATTAAAACTTTTTTCAGATTTACTCGTGATTATCGAAACCATTGAATCTCCTGTAATATTTACAGCTGTTCTCATCATATCAAGCAACCTATCTATCCCAATTATTAAAGCTACTCCTTCGACAGGTAAACCTACCTGAGTAAGTACCATAGTAAGCATAATCAATCCTACTCCAGGTACTCCAGCTGTTCCAATTGATGCCAAAGTTGCAGTCAATATAACTGTAAGATAATCCCCAATTGTTAAATCTACCATATAAACAGAAGCTATAAATACAGTTGCTACCCCTTGCATAATTGCAGTTCCATCCATATTAATAGTGGCACCTAATGGCACGGTAAATGAAGCAACCGATTTATCTACTCCTAACCTTTTTTCAACAGTATTTAAGGTTACGGGAATTGTTGCATTAGATGAAGCAGTACTGAATGCAAATACAATTGCTGTTCGCATTTTTTTAAAAAATAAAAATGGAGAGACATTTCCTAAAAACCTAAGGAATGCAGAATATGTTAATAAAACATGTAATAATAAAACTATTGCAACAGTAAAAAAGTAAGATGCTAACGGGAGAATCATATCAATTCCTTGTGTAGAAAATGTTTTGGCAATTAAACAAAAAACACCTAAAGGGGCAAATTTCATTATAATTGATACCATACTCATCATTATTTCATTCAAACTAGTTATACCATTTTTAAAAGATTCTGCGTTTTTACCCGTAATAGTAATAGCGATTCCAAGGACAATGGCAAAAAGAATAATTTGTAACATTTCACCCTCAGCCATTGCTAGTATTGGGTTTGATGGAACTATGGATGTCAACACAGAAGATAAAGACGGAGCTTCTTTAGCAGAGAATTGTATGGCATTATCTATTTCAAGCCCTTTACCTGGCTTAATTATTATTGCACAAATTAATGCAAGAGAAATAGCAAAAGCTGTAGTTAGCAAATAAATAATTATAGCTTTTAAACCAATTCTTCCCATAAGAGATAAATTCCCTAAAGAAGTAATCCCGACTGTAATAGAGCAAAATACCAAAGGTACTACTAACATTTTTAAACTATTTACAAATAACTTTCCTATTACTTCAAAAACACCATTAGACAAATATTGATTTATTAAACTATTATAAATACCTATATTGTTTAGTATTATTCCTAACAATGCACCTAATAGCATTGCAGTTAGGATTTTTTGAGTAAAGCTTAATTTTTTGTAATAGGACATAAATTGTCTCAAATAAATAAAAATAATACAATTGTAAAATAAAAATAAGAAAAAATATATGAATAAAAATAATTATAAAAATGATACTAAAAATATTATAGCAGGAAAAAGAAAAAAATTTAGCAATGGTTTCGTAAATAGTCCAGTTTACAAAGGTTCTACTGTTTTATTTAATACTGTTGAAGACATGCAATCAAAAATGAAAAAAAAGAATAGCCAAACTTTATTTTACGGAAGATTTGGAAGCCCTGCTACATTTGAATTTGAAAATGCAGTTGCTGATATTGATGAATCTTATGCTGCTGTAGCTACTGCCTCTGGAACTGCAGCAATAGTGGCATCGTTATTAGCAGTATTAAAAACAGGCGATCACATACTTATGACAGATAGTGCATATGGAGTATCAAGAAACCTAGCAAAAAACTTACTAAATAATATGGGCATAACTACTACTTTCTATAATCCAAATTTAGCAGATAAAATAAAAGACTTAATTACAAATAATACTAGATTAATTTTCATAGAATCTCCGGGATCATTGACTTTTGAAATGCAAAATATTCCAATGCTTGTGGATATAGCTAAAAAACATAACCTCATTACTATGATGGATAATACCTGGGCCACATCTTTGTTTTTTAAACCCATTAATTATGGAATAGATATTTGTATACAGTCAGCAACAAAATATATAGTAGGGCATTCAGATGCAATGTTAGGGGTAATTACTACTAACAAAAAATATGCAAAATGTGTAAGAGAATCAGCACACAATTTGGGTTCTTGTCCTGGTCCTGAAGACATATATCTTGGAACAAGAGGTTTAAAAACTTTAAGTTTAAGACTAAATAAACATCAGAAAAATGCCATAAAAATTATAGAATGGCTTTTGAAACAAAAGGAAGTTAATAAGGTTTTATATCCTGCATTACCAGAAGATCCTGGATATAAAATATGGAAAAGAGATTTCAAGGGCGCTTCTGGTTTATTTGGAGTAATATTAAATAATACTAATAAAGATCTAATATATAAAATGTTAAATAATTTAAAATTATTTAATATGGGGTTCAGCTGGGGTGGATATGAAAGTTTAATTTTACCTGTTAATCCAGAAAAAATTCGTGATAGTTACAAATGGAATTATAAAGATTTAACATTACGAATTCATGCAGGATTGGAAGACCCTGAAGATCTTATTAATGACTTAAAAGAAAATTTTAATATTTTAAGAGCGAACTAATGAAAATTTTATTATATATATTATTTCTTTTACACATACTTTTTAATACCCTAAATGCCAATGAAATTAAGTCTTACAATACTTTACTAAAACTAAAAACAAAAACTTCTGAATATATTTTTAATGTTGAAATTGCACAAACGGCAGCAGGAAGAAGTAAAGGTCTAATGTATAGAAAAAAATTAAAACAAAATGAGGGTATGCTATTTATATACCCAAAAAACCAAATTATAAAAATGTGGATGAAGAACACTTTAATACCACTAGATATGCTTTTTATAAATGAAAATGGTAAAATTATAGAAATAATAAAAATGACTATCCCAAAAGATTTGACTCCTGTTGGCCCTGAAGTAAACTTAAAAGGTGTTTTAGAAATAAATGGAGGTCTTACTAGTTATCTTAATATAAATAAGGGTGACTTTATTATTCACCCTAGTCTAAACGGAAAATAAATGAAAAATAATATTAGTATTAATAAAGATATATCTTTAAGAATTAATTTAGGGACAAGACCAATATTTGGCCATGGTAAAGCAAAATTACTAGATGCAATATCAACAAATGGTTCTATATCAGCTGCAGCAAGAAAAATAGGAATGTCTTATAGAAGAGCCTGGCTATTAACAAATGCTATGAATCAAGATTTTAAAACCCCATTAATAGAATCATCTTTAGGTGGAAAAGGAGGAGGAGGAGCAAAACTTACAGATCAAGGTATTGAGGTTTTAAAATTATTTAGAAACATGGAAGCAAAAGCTAAAAAATCTCTAATTAATGAAAAAAAACTTTTTTCGTCATTAATAAATGTAGCTGAATAAGAATTATATTCTTGACAATCGCTATATATGTCGGTATATAACCATAGAACGTTATATGATTGAAAGTTTGGATACATTAATATATTAGAGTAGGCATGATAAAACTTTCAATATTACAAAACCTTTTACCTCAGGTTTATATTATATTTCTTCTGTCGCTAAATCCTTCTCAAGCGGCAGAAGAAAATAATATCTTAATTTATAATGCTGCAAGCACTTCAGACATGATTGCAGAAATTTCAAGAGAATGGGAAAAAAGGACTAATAACAAAGTCCGTGCCTCTAGTGCAAGTTCTAGTTCATTAGCAAAACAGATAATAAATGGAGCTCCAGCTAATGTATATATTTCAGCATCTTGGCTATGGATTGAAGAATTGAGTAAAAATAATATAATTGTAGCGAGCACTATAAAACCACTTTTTGAAAATAAATTAGTACTAATAGCAAATAGAGATAGTAATATAGAAGATATAGGAATCATATCCGACAAACTAAAATTGGAAAATATTTTTGATAAACATTTAATTAACAGAAGAATAAGTATTGCAGACCCTACTCATGTTCCAGCAGGAATTTATACTAAACAAGCATTATTAAAATTAAATTTATGGAATAAGCTTGATAGAAATAATATGGCTTGGGGCGGGGATGTAAGAAGAACATTAAAATTTGTGGCTCTAGGTAACAGCCCTATAGGAATAGTTTATTATACAGATGCTTTAGCAGAAAAAAATGTAAAAATAATTGGTAAATTTGATACAAAGTTACATAAACCCATACAATATTGGGTAGCCGGTATTGAAAAATTTTATACCATAAAATCAAAAAGATTTTTACAATTTTTAAATAATGAATTTTCAAAAGGTATTTATACAAAGCATGGATTCAAAAGGATAGAAAATAAATAAATGCTTAATCCTATTGAAATAGAAGCTTTAAAATTATCAGGATTTATTGCTATTGTTGCAATTTCAGTATCAATAATTCCTGGCATAATTATTGCATGGATAATTTCTAGAAAAAAAGGCTTACTATCATCTATATTAAATATGATAGTCTACCTTCCATTAGTTTTACCCCCTGTCGTGATAGGTTATTTATTATTATTACTTTTTAGCCATAATGGTATAATTGGAAACTTTTTATTAGAATATTTTAATATTTCAGTTAATTTTTCTTGGAAAGGTGCAGCTATTGCAGCAGCTGTCGTATCATTTCCTTTACTTGTCAGATCTATTAAATTAGGATTTGACACATTTGATCATAAAACTGAAGAGGCTGCATATATTAATGGTGCAAGCAAATTAGATTGTTTTATTTCGATTACATTACCTCAAATACTTCCTTCAATAATTACAGGAATTACATTGGCTTTTGCAAGATGTCTTGCAGAGTTTGGAGCTACTATTACTTTCGTATCAAATATACCTGGAGAAACACAAACTCTCCCATTAGCATTATATACTGCAACACAAATTCCAGGTACTGAAGAATCAGCTATTCGATTGGTTATTATATCAATAATTTTAGCATTTGTGTCGGTAGCTATAGCTGAAATTTTAGCAAAAAGAACCAATAAACGTATTATAGGAAACAAATATTAATGGAAAGTAACCTTATAAAATATAAGTCAACTGTAGGTAGCTTTACATCCAATATTGATTTAACCTTTTCTGATTCAAATATAATAGCAATTACTGGATTATCAGGTAGTGGAAAATCTACAATTGCAAAAGTTATTTGTGGCTTGATAGAACCTATTACTGGTCATATAAAAATTAATAACAAAATATTATATTGTTCAAAAAATAATATTAATTTACCACCGCATTTAAGAAAAATTGGGATGGTTTTTCAAGAACCCAGACTATTCTCTCATATGTCAGTAAAAAATAATTTATTATATGGACAAAGAAGAAATTCATTATTTGATCAAAAAAAATTTAGTAGAATAATTAAAATATTAGGCATTAAAAATATTTTAGATAGGAATACTTTTAATTTATCTGGAGGTGAAGCGCAAAGAGTATCTATCGGCCGTGCTTTATTATCTGAACCAAAAATTTTAATTTTAGATGAACCACTGACTGGATTAGATTCTCCAAGACAAAATAAAATAATGAAAATAATAAAAGAAATTAATAAAAAAATGGATATTCCCATTTTATTTATTAGTCATTCAATCGATGAAATTATCTTTATATCTGAAAAAATAATTATTATAGAAAATGGTAAAACTGTTGCTCAAGGTTCAATTGAGGAAATTATATCTTATAAAAAATTATCCTATTTTAATCGAGGAAATACTTCCTATTCACTTATAAAAGGAATAATTCGTCAGCATAATAAAAATAATTTAAGTACAACAATTGATGTAGATGAAATACAAATAATAACAAAATATATTTCTGACAAAATTAACACTAATCAAATTATAAAATTGTATAGTAAGGATATTTCTATAACGACAGAAATACCTAAAAATATTTCTATAAATAATATTTTAGAAACAAAAATAAAAAAAATAAAAATAATTAAGCAAAATGGAACAGCAGAAGTTTTTTTAAGTTTAGGGAAACAACAAATTATTTCAGAAATAACTCTATTCTCACTTCATAAATTAAAATTAAAAATTAATCTAAAAGTATATGCTTTAGTTAAAGCTGTTTCTATAGTAGGAAAATAATTTTTTATATAGTATAATACTCTTTTAAAGGGTGACCATATTATGGAAAAAAAATCTTATGGAGGTAAAATTTTAGCTGATTGCATCAGAGATTTAGGTGTTAGTACAGTTTTTACAGTTCCTGGAGAAAGTTTTTTAGCAGTTTTAAATGGTCTATATGATCATAAAAATAAAATTGATATAATTACTTGTAGGCACGAATCAGGTGCGGCAAATATGGCAGAAGCTTGGGGTAAATTAACTGGGTTTCCAGGGGTGGTATTTGTTACAAGAGGACCGGGAGCATGTCATGCAAGTATAGGTGTTCATACAGCCATGCAGGACTCAAGCCCTATGATTATGTTTATAGGACAAATACATTCTAAACATAAAGGAAGAGAAGCTTTTCAAGAAGTTGATTATCACAAAATGTTTGCCCAACCGTTTAGTAAAGCCATTTTTGAAATAAAGAGTGCTAAGAGCATTCCAAATATTGTTCAACAAGCATTCTATATATCTACTTCGGACAGACCTGGCCCTGTTATAATTTCATTACCCGAAGATATATTAGAGCAATACGCTAAATATAAATCTATAAAAGCTCTAAAGCACGATTTTACTAAAATTTCTCCTTCAAAAATAACTAATGTATTAAATAAAATTGAAAAATGTAAAAAACCTTTAATTATTGTTGGGGGCGGGGATTGGGATAAAGATGGAGCAAAACATATAGAACATTTTGCAAATACTAATAAAATACCTTACGCAGTCTCTTTTAGAAGGCAATCATTAGTCAATAGTAATGGCAGATATTATATAGGTGATTTGTCCACGAGTGTAGATCCTAAACTTATTGACGGTGTAAAGGCATCAGACCTAATTCTAGTTGTTGGCGCAAGACTAGGAGAAATGACGACTGGTGGCTATTCTACTATTAAAACAAATCAAAAAAATAAAATTATTCATATTTACCCTGATAAAAAAGAACTTGGAAAAGTTTATAAGCCGCTAATAGGAATAAAAGCAAATAGTTCTATTTTTTCTAAACTAATAAAAGATAAAAAAATAAAAAATGTTAAATGGAATTATTGGGCGAAATCTTGCAGAAAAAATTATATTGAATATTCTACTCCACCTAAATATACTTCTGAACCAGATATGGGTAAAATAATGCTAATTCTTAGAGAAAACATGCCTAAAGATACTATTATTACAATTGATGCTGGTAACTTTAGCGGCTGGATACAAAGATTTTGGAAATATACTAAAGTAAAAACTCAATTAGCACCTACTAGCGGAGCAATGGGTTATTCCATACCCGCTGCAATTTCTGCAAAAATTGCAAAAAAATCTACTCGAGTAATTGCATTTTGCGGAGATGGAGGTTTTATGATGAGCAGTCAAGAATTAGCAACATGTAATCAATACAAAATAAAACCAATAATCATAATTATAAATAATAAGATGTTAGGTACTATTAGAATGCATCAAGAGAAAAATTATCCTAATAGGAAAATTGCAACAGACCTAGTTAATCCTGATTTTAAAATACTTTCTAAAAGCTATAATGCCCATTATGAAAATATTAAAAACCATAAACAATTTTTAAATGCTTTAAAAAGAAGTCTCAATTCTAATAAAGCAGCAGTAATTGAGATAGAAATAGACCCTCAACAAATTACTACAAGACAAAAACTTAAAGATTTAAATTAACAATTAAAAAGGAGAAAAATAAAATGACTGATACAAATTATAAAAAGGCCTTAGTAACAGGAGCAACAAGTGGTATAGGGTTAGAAACAGCTCTTAGATTATCAAAATCTGGAATTCATGTAACGGCAGCTGGTCGTCGAAAAGAAAAATTATTAGAATTACAAAACAAAATTTCTTGCGATATTATTGAAATAGATATTCGCGATCAAGATAAAATTTATTCTGAATTTGGCCAACTCGAGGTAGATATTTTAATTAATAATGCTGGTGTAGGAAAAGGGTTTTCTCCAATTTTTCTTGCAGAACCCAGTGATATTAATACTACTACAGAAACAAATGTAACTTCTTTTTTACACCTATTAAGAGCAGTAGTTCCTGGAATGGTGGAAAGAAAAAAAGGTCATATAATTAATATAGGTTCAATAGCAGGTTTGTATCCGGTATCTTCTTCTGTTTATGGTGGGTCGAAAGGCGCTGTGCATATGATAAATCAAAATTTAAGAGTAGAACTAAGTGGAACAGGAGTTAGAGCTACAGAAATATGTCCTGGAAGAGTTAATACTGAGTTCTTTGATGTAGCATTCTCAGATAATCCTGATAAAAAGAAGCAAATGACATCTGGACTAAAACTTTTAGAACAAGAAGACGTAGCTGATGCAATAATGTTTGCTATAAATGCTCCTTGGAGAATGAATGTATCTATGATTGAATTAACTCCTACTGAGCAAGTACCAGGAGGATCAATAATTAAGGAAGCTAAATAATGACTAAAAATTCTAAAAATATTTTTAAAGAGCGTCTTTTAAATAATGAATCCCTTATAGGCATATTTGCCTCTCTTGGCAGTGAGATGGCTTCAGAAGTATTAGGAAGCTCTAAAATTGATTATACTTTGGTTGATATGGAACATGCTCCTAATGATTTACGTGATACTGTCAATCAAATGCAAACAATAAAAGCTGCCGGAGGAGAATGTTTGGTAAGAATTCCAGTATTAGATCATATATATGCAAAACGGCTACTTGATGCTGGTGCTACCTCTATCATGTTTCCTCAAGTTAATAATTTAAAGGATGCACAAAATGCAGTGAAATATGTTAAATACCCTCCATTCGGAATAAGAGGAATAGCAGGAGCTACTAGAGCAAATAATTTTGGAAGAGAATTGGACTATGTTTCAACAGCTGATGATAACATTTGTGTGATATGTCAAATAGAATCTGTAGAAGCCTGCAGAAATGTAAAAGATATTGCTTCTACTGAAGGAGTTGACTTGTTATTTGTTGGGCCTGGAGACTTATCAGCAGATATGGGCTTCATTAAGAATAGATCTGCTACAGAAGTAAAGGATATGGCAATTAAAGTTTTAAAAGAAGCTAATGAATGCAACAAACCATGCGGCATTATGGTTAGCAATATATCTGAAGCTAAAGATATGCTTAAGGTTGGTTTTTCTGTAATTGCTGTCACTACTGATTTGGTGTTATTACGAAATGCCGTAGATGAAGTTGGTCAGTTGGCAAAAAAATAATTATCCATTTAGAACATTTGTAATTACTAATACTAGTACAACTGTAACAACTACAGTTAATACAGTAAACCATAATAAGCTACGATCATATTTTTTATCTTCTGACATTATCTACTCCATTTGATTATTAAATTATTTATTATTACTACCAGTATCTCTAGGCGAGACAGTTACCCAAACCTCTGTTCCCCTAGTACTACTGGAGTCTATTCTAACATTAGCTATACGTCCTCCTCTCTCATAAGTAATTAAACTTATATCAGAACGTATACTCGTAATTTCTCTCCATCCAAAATTTGGCATTTCATATGTATAAAAATCAAAAACCTCTGCTCCACTTAAATTTACTATTAAATTAAGTCTACCAAACCACTCACTATCAGCTCCAAAAACTAGAGATTTCTGCAAATTCATTTTAGAATTACTCGGCATAGGCAAATCATTAAATTTAGCAAATGATGCTTCCTCTGCAGGTAAACCTTCAGGACCCGAAACACCACTAGCAATAAGTGGTACCTTTCCTGAACAAGCTGTCATAAAAATAAGAGATAAAATAGAAAAATAATTAAAAAATTTACTTTTTATTATCATCATTACCAAATACTCCAAATAATATTATTTTATATTCGCACATCATCTATAATATGGTCAACAATAACTATATAAATGGCGACCCCGGCAGGATTCGAACCTGCGACCTACTGCTTAGAAGGCAGTTGCTCTATCCAGCTGAGCTACGGAGTCATATTTATTTATATCCCTATATTTTTTTTAAAATTATCAGCATACGATTTTATAATAATTTTTTTTTCTTTAGGTTGTAATATTTCTAGCAAAATATTATTTTTTTCTGCATATCTTTCTAAATCATTAATTGAAGAAAATTTTAATTTAATTTGTCCTTTTATATCTCTTCCTCCAAACCATCCCATTACATCATCTATAACGTAGTTATGGGAGCATAATGGTTCCAATATCCAATAGTCAGTTCTTTTTTTTCCAGACTGTGTAGAAGAAAAAGAATTTTTATAAGCTTTTGCCCTGATTAAATTTACAGATTTAAATAATGCTGAACTCATTTTAAAACCTATTATAAAGTGGTCGGGGCGAAGTGATTCGAACACTCGACCCCCTGTTCCCAAAACAGGTGCGCTACCAGGCTGCGCTACGCCCCGACACGTTTAACGACAGGATACTATTATCATTAAGTAAAGAATGCTTCAAGCCTTATCAAAAAAAAGAAAATTTAATAGAAAAGGGCTCTAGCAGAGGTAATATACTAAAGCCCTTTTAAAAGTTATATTTGTTGTTTATGCTCCTCGCATAGCTGCTTTTACTTTTTCAGCTGTGATTGGCCATGAACGAACTCTTGCTCCAGTAGCATTAAATATTGCATTAGCTACTGCTGGTCCAACTACCGTGGTAGCTGGCTCTCCACATCCAGCAGGATAATGACCATTTTGAACAATAGTAACATCTATATCAGGCGCCTGATTTATTCGCATTGGAGTCCAAGTATCAAAGTTTCCTTGCTCAATAGCACCATCCTTCATAGTTATGTCCTCATATAAAACTCTACTTAAACCATATAAAGAAGAACCTTCAATTTGAGCTTTAACGCCATCAGGATTAACAGCAGTCCCCACATCCATAGCAATAGTAAGTTTTGTTACTGTGGGTTGACCAGAACTTGGATCAACATGAACTTCTGCTATACCTGCAGTCCATGTAGGAGAACCACGTTCTTGAGATGCTACTGCTGCTATACCCATTGCAGTATTTTCTGCCATAGGTTTAACACCATATCCAGCTTTTCCTGCAGCTATCAATAACACATTCTTAAGTCTATGAGATCCGCCTATACTATTTGGTGCTGAACCTGCATTTTTTCCAGTAGCATTAAACATTGAAAGCCTCATATCTAGTGGATCAATGCCAGCTTTATGGGCACATTCATCAACGAAACATTCATTAGCCCACCAAGTCCAATTTGGTGCTACAGCTCTTAAGAATCCAGATGGAGAAGCATTCGCTATAACATAATTATTAGCGGTCCTTACATAATGATTTGGTATATCATACCAATGGTCAGCACCATTAACAGCGAATTGATCAACTTTTCCCTTCTTATCAACAGATTCAGCCATAAAACCTGGAGCAGCTCTTTCAAGAGCCCAACCAGTAACAACATCATGTTCCATAGCATTAATTTTTCCATCTTTAATACTACCTTTTACTCGTTGAACACTTTGACTTTGATGGTAGTCGAATCCAATATCCTGTTCACGTGTATAACATAGCTTAACTGGCCTTCCTATAGCTCTAGCAGCAAGTGCAACTATTGCTATATCCATCTCATTTCTTCTTCCAAAGCCAGTACCAGAATATTGCTGATGAACAATAACATTTTTAGGATCAACTTCTAAGATTGCTGCCGCTGAATCCCGCATATTAGAAGGCCATTGGGTTCCAGTGTACAAATGCCATACACCATTAGTTTCCAAAGCAACCATATTCATAGGCTCCATCATACCATGATATCCAGTAGATGTTTGATATTCAGCTTCAACAATTGTATCAGCATTCTTTAGAGCAGTTGTTGTATCTCCTTCAATTACCCAAGCAAAGCCTTTTGATTCATCAGCAATAATATCTCTAGAAGATTGAGTCATATCTTCTGATGATACATTTGCATGAGGACCTTTATCCCAATCTACTTTAATAACAGCAGCCGCTTTTTCAGCTGCCCAGTAAGTCTCTCCATATGCAACAACATATCCAGTATTAAAGCCCCTCAGGTCGCCTGGTATAATTTTAACACCAACATAACCGTCTATACTTTTAGCTGCAGAATCATCTGCTGATAAAGGTACAGAACCAAAACGGGTTGGTTGAGTAATTAATCGGCCATAAACCATATTAGGTACGAATACATCAATACCATAACGAGCTTCACCAATAAGTTTATCAGGAATATCTAAAGCCGGAATACTTTTTCCAACTACTTTATACTCACCAAATTTCTTAAGTGTTAAAGCTTTCATTTCGTCTTCACTGAAAGTACGGTCAATTGTTGTTGTACTTAAAATTTGAGAATAAGTTCTAGAAGCTCCAGAAACACTATCAGTTACAACTGAGTTGCTAGCTGAACATTGTGCCGCAGGAACACCCATCATCCTTGCCGCTGCTTCTATTAAAGCGATTCTTGCGGATGCACCTATTCTTGAGTTACGATCAAAAGTCCAGTTCACTGACCATGAACCACCAGTGATCATTAATCCCCACTTAGGGTCTGAATCCGGATAATCGATTCTTACATCGTTCCAATCTACTTCCAATTCTTCAGCTACAGCTTGCGCTAATGCAGTTCCAATATGCTGGCCAATTTCAGCTTTTGTAATGTGCACAGTTGCAGTACCAGAAGAATCCATTGTTAAAAATAGTTGATGATTAAAAGTACCGGCTGCTAAAGCATCACGTGCTCCTGATGAAGAACCAAGAGGAAGACCTGAGTATCCAACAACTAAACCTGTACCTGCTACAGCAGAACCCACAAGTATATCGCGTCGTGTGATTCCTTCTAAATTTTTATCATGCTTTGTCATATTTTTATCCTCCCATTATTTCAGATGCACGACGAACACCTTGTTTAATTCTTACATATGTAATGCAACGACATAAGTTACCTTGCATTGCTTCAAGAATTTCGCCATCAGTTGGTGATGGGTTGCTGTCTAAGAAAGCAGCAGCATTCATCATTTGACCTGATTGACAGTAACCACATTGTGGTACCTGAAGTTCAAGCCATGCTTGTTGAACTGGGTGTTGACCCTTAGGATCTAATCCTTCAATAGTTGTGATTCTAGAACCTTCGGCATCGCCTAATTCTACTTGACAAGAACGCACTGCTTCACCGTCTAGGTGTACAGTACACGCTCCACATAGTCCCATACCGCAGCCAAATTTAGTACCAGTTAAACGCAAATGTTCGCGTACAACCCATAGTAATCTTGTATCTGCTGGCGCATCAACTACATGTTTAAGTCCGTTGATATTCAGTGTAGCCATTGTTTCCCCCCATACATAAATTTTAAAACATAGTGTTCTAAATTATAATCATAAATATGAGGTTTAGTCAAAAAAAACTTTTATTACAAAGGTACTCCACTAAATAATTTTGCATTCCATAAAAAATGGACTGCTATACTTGCTGCATAACCTAAAATTATTATAGGTGTCCATTTCAAATGAAAGAAAAATGTGTAAATTCCTTTTGTTTGCCCCATTAATGCTACACCAGCGGCAGAACCAATTGAAAGCATACTACCTCCAACGCCGGCTGTTAATGTAACTAGTAACCATTGTCCTAAATCCATCTGTGGCATCATAGTTAATACAGCAAACATTACTGGAATGTTATCTACAATAGCAGAAAGAATTCCTACTAATACATTTGCAGTGCTAGCTCCTAAATCTCCATACATATAAGAAGCAGTTAAAGCCATATATCCAAAAGCAGATAAACCACCGACACACATTAACACCCCATAGAAAAATAATAATGTATCCCATTCTGCTTTAGAAACCATATAAAATATATTAAATATTGATTTGTTCTTTCTATCTTGAGATTCTTTTATCTTTAAATGATAGCCATAAATTGATAGCACTCCTAAACCTGTCATCATTCCAAATACAGGAGGTAAATGTAAAAATTGATGTTGTATTACAGTAAAAGTAATTGTACCTAAGAACAAGAAAATAACTGTATAGCCTCCATATTTGACTGTTACTTTTTCTTTACTTTCTTCTGGTTTTTCATTTCCAATAGCAAAATGCATTATAGCTGCTGGTACTATGTAATTTACAACCGATGGCACAAATATATAAAAGAATTCAGAAAATGAAACTACGCCCTTTTGCCATACCATTAAAGTTGTAATATCTCCAAATGGAGAAAACGCCCCACCAGCATTAGCAGCAACCACAATATTTATACATGCCAATCCAATAAATTTTGTATTATTTTTACCTACTGCCATTACAACAGCGCACATAATTAAAGCTGTTGTAAGATTATCTGCAATAGGAGACATAAAAAATGAAAGTATTCCTGTTATCCAGAATATTTTTCTAAAAGTAAAACCTTGACTAACTAACCAACACCTTAATGACTCAAATACATTTCGTTCGGTCATAGAATTAATGAAAGTCATTGCTACCAATAAAAACCCAAATAATTCTGCAAACTCTAAAAATGTATGTTTAAATGCATATGATGCTGAATGAGAGTCATATCCCATTTTTACGGCCATATAGGCTACAACTGCCCATATAAAGCCAGCTGCCACTACCACAGGTTTAGATTTTCTAAGATGAGTGTATTCTTCTGCCATAACTAACATGTAGGCTAAAGCAAATACTATTAATGCAATTATAGCAGGTAAACTAGAAGTAATATCTAAATTTAATAGTTCAGAATCAGCGGCATACGCACTCGGTATAAATGATAATAGCGTTATAAATAACAGGGATATATTCTTTATCGGGTTTACAAATTTCATAATTTCTCCAAAATATAGTATAGCTTATTTATTTACTAAGATATTGAATATAGATAATCTAAATAAATAATAATTTAAAGAGGAAATATCAAAAAAATGACCGATTTGTTAGATAGCCTGGATCATATAACTGTATTAACTGAAAATTTAGAATCAACAAAAGATTTTTATATAAATATATTAGGGATGGATATAGATAATAACAGACCACCATTTAAATTTGATGGCGTATGGTTATCTCTTAATAAAAGAGCTGTTGTGCATATAGTTGTAAAAAATAAACATAAAGTAAATAAAAATTCAGCACCAACACTAGACCATATTGCATTCAAAGCTAAAAATATGATGAATATCAAAAAACACTTACAAAAGAATACTATCTCTTACGAGGAAAAAATAACTCCAGACAATAAAATATCTCAAATTTTCATAAAAGACCCTAATGGAATAAAAATAGAATTATCTAAGTCTTTATAAAAAAAAACGGCCCTCCGAAGAGGACCGTTTAATATATTCTTATCTAACTAGTAGACTTATGCGCCACGTTGAGCTGCTTTAATCTTCTCAGCTGTAATTGGCCATGAACGAACTCTTGCTCCTGATGCATTAAATACAGCATTCGCAATAGCTGGTCCTACACAAGTAACCACTGGCTCACCACAACCAGCAGGATAATGACCATTTTGGATAATAGTCACATCAACTTCTGGTGCTTGATGAATACGCATTGGAGTCCAAGTATCAAAGTTTTGCTGATCTATTGAACCATTAGTCATAGTTACATTTTCATGTAATACACGACTTGATCCAAACAATGCTGAACCTTGAATTTGAGCAAGAACGCCATTTGGATTAACAGCAGTTCCAACATCCATTGCAACAGTTATCTTTTTAAGAGTTGGCTCTCCTGAACTTGGATCAACATGAACTTCTGCTACTACTGCTGTCCATGAAGGTGAACCACGTTCTTGAGATGCTACACTTGCTATACCCATTGCAGTATTTTCTGCCATAGGTTTAACACCATAACCAGATTTACCTGCAGCAACTATTAATGCATTTCTAAGTCTATTAGCACCACCTACTGTATTAGGAGGAGTACCAACATTCTTACCTGTTGCACTTAGCATTGAAAGTCTCATATCAAGAGGATCTTTACCTATTTTATGAGCAACCTCATCTATAAAGCTTTCATTTGCCCACCAAGTCCAAGTAGGTGCAACTGCACGTAACTGTCCTGGAGGTGCCGCAGCCATAGCTGTAGTATTTTCAACAGATCTTACATAGTGGTTTGGTATATCGTACCAGTGGTCTGAACCATTAGTTGAGAACTGATCAATTTTACCTTTTTTATCCACTGATTCTGCTAAGAAACCTGGAGCCATACGTTTTGTAGCCCAACCTGCAGCAACCACATGTGACATCGCATCGATTTTACCAGCAGCATTTACGCCACCTTTAACTCTTTGCACTGTATGAGTTTGATGGAAATCAAACCCTAAATCATGTTCACGTGTGTAAATTAATTTTACAGGTCTGCCAATTTGTTGTGCAGCAAGAGCTGAAATAATAGCTCCATCTGGTTCTAGTCTACGACCAAAACCTGTTCCCAAATATTGTTGGTGTAAAACAACGTTTTTAGCATCAACACCAAGAGCTGCCGCTGTCATAGCAGTAAAACGACCTTGGAACTGTGAACCAGTAAATAGATGCCATATGCCATTAGATTCCATAGCAACACAATTAATTGGTTCCATTAGGCCATGATAACCCAATGAAGTTTCATATTCAGCTTCAACAG
>Ga0315316_10000630_pt1 | contig 23549 bp, 16 predicted proteins | sample M160m3416metaG_FD_203702 | JGI IMG/M metagenome (GOLD analysis project Ga0315316, IMG submission 203702) | Ammonia-oxidizing marine archaeal communities from Monterey Bay, California, United States - M1 60m 3416 | ecosystem: Environmental > Aquatic > Marine > Intertidal zone | place: USA... | reverse complement strand
ACAGTGGACAGTCATGTAGTCCACGCCTTGTTGTGCTTGATGTTCGACCATGTCCAAGAAGTGTTGTGGACGCATGGCTTCAATTTCGCCGCCGAGTTCTTCTAACATCTGATACATCGGTACGGTGCCAATTGGAACGGGCGAAGCAGCGATGATGGATTCTCGGATCTCATCAATATTATGTCCCGTCGAAAGATCCATTACGGTATCAGCACCGTAATGGACGGCGGTGTGTAGTTTTTCAAGTTCGGATTCATTGTCACTGGTGACCGCTGAATTACCGATATTAGCATTGATTTTACAGGTGGCACCGATACCGATACCCATCGGTTCAAGCCCCATTTTGAGGTGTTCGGTATTGGCGGGAATGACCATTCTGCCAATTGCAACTTCGTCGCGAATAAACTCGGGTTCAAGTTGTTCACGGATCGCCACAAATTCCATTTCGGGGGTGATTTCACCCCGACGTGCTGCTTGAAATTGAGTCATAGTAATGGCTGCTCCTACATAGATAATAAATTATTGTTAGATTCTATCGGTTACGACATTGGTATGATTTTTAGATTCGCTAAAGTCGGCGTTGCCCGACTCCAACATTGTAGTGATTTATCGCTAATCGACAATCAAAGATAATCGAATATCGTTGAATTGTGAAAAATATCGTGGGTTAAAGAATTGGTCCTAGCCAGCGGCGTACATCTTCGATCGGCATATTCTTACGTTGGGCGTAATTTTCTAGCTGATCGGTGCCGATGCGATCGATCGCGAAATACCGAGCTTTGGGGTGTGCAAAATACAGTCCGCTGACGCTCGCTGCTGGCATCATTGCTAAACTCTCGGTCAATTCCATTCCTGTTGCTTGTTGGGTATCCAGTAATTCCCAGATCGTCGACTTTTCTGTATGGTCAGGTTGAGCCGGATAACCCGGGGCAGGACGAATACCACGATATTGCTCAGCAATTAACTCTTCTTTGGTTAGGTTCTCAGACTCGCCATACCCCAGACATTGCCGCGCGTGTTGGTGTAAGTATTCCGCAAATGCCTCCGCAAGGCGATCTGCGAGGGCTTTGACCATAATGGAATTATAGTCATCTCCGGCGGCATCGTATTGGGCAACTAACTCTGCGACGCCGATTCCTGTTGTTAAGGCAAAGGCTCCTATATAATCTGAGCGATTGCTATCCAGAGGTGCCACATAATCAGCAAGGGAACGAAAATAATCTTGACCCTTACGGCGAGTCTGTTGTCTTAGTGTATGGAATATTGTCTTTTGTTCATTGCGAGATTCGTCGGTATAGACGATGATGTCGTCACCGGCACTGGCGGCGGGCCAAAATCCGTAGACTGCGGTTGCGTGAAATAATTGTTTAGAAATGATTTCATCAAGGAGCTGTTGTGCCTGGTCGAACAATTCGCGTGCTGGTGCCCCAAACGTTTTATGTTCGAAGATGCGCGGGTACTTCCCTTTGAGTTGCCACGTCATGAAGAACGGCGTCCAGTCGATGAAATCTCGCAAATCATCGAGAGATTGGCTTTGGATGGTTCGATTCCCAATAAATTCTGGTGTTGAGATATCAAGGTGACTCCAATCGGTTGTCAAACGATTGTCGTAGGCTTCTTCGTAACTGACCAACTTACGCTGTCGAGTTTCAAAGCTAGCAACCAATTCGGCTTGTTTTTCGAGATTGGTCTGTTCAAAAGCGTCACTCAATTCGGGGTTGAGTAACTTGTCCACAACGCTAACACTGCGTGAGGCGTCTAGAACATGTACAACGGGATTGTCATATTCAGGTGCGATACGTACGGCAGTATGTCGAGCGCTGGTTGTCGCACCACCAATTAATAGCGGCACGTTAAGCTGTAGTCGTTTCATTTCCTTGGCAACATGAACCATTTCGTCCAAGCTCGGTGTGATAAGGCCAGAAAGTCCAATGATGTCAACATTTTCTTCTTGGGCGATTTTGAGTATTTGCCCACTCGATACCATGACGCCTAAATCAATGATGCGATAGTTGTTGCAGCCAAGAACAACGCCGACAATATTTTTGCCAATGTCATGCACGTCACCTTTGACGGTTGCTAAAAGTATTGTCGCGCGGTGGGAAACGTCACAATCTTCGCCAGCGAGTTTTTCGTCTTCCATGAATGGCAGTAGATAGTTGACCGCTTTTTTCATGACGCGGGCTGATTTTACTACCTGAGGGAGAAACATTTGTCCCGCCCCAAATAAATCGCCGACCGTTGACATGCCATCCATCAATGGGCCTTCAATAACCTGCAGTGCGCGATCCACGGTTTGCCGGTACTCTTCGACATCTGCTTCTATAAAAGCGTCGATACCTTTGACCATCGCGTGCGAAAGTCGCAAGGCGACTTTTTGTTCTCGCCAACTGAGGTCTTCTTTTATTTCGCGAGTCCCCTGCCCTTTGTAGGATTCGGCGAGATCTAGCAAGCGATCTGTGGCGTCCGATCGACGGTTGAGTAATACATCCTCGACGCACTCGAGCAGGTCCTTGGGAATCTGTTCATAGATTTCTAATTGCCCAGCGTTTACAATGCCCATGTCCAACCCGGCTTGAATTGCATGGAATAGAAATGCTGAATGTAATGCTTCACGCACGACATTGTTGCCGCGGAATGAAAAGGAAATATTACTGACGCCACCAGAAATTTTTACACCAGGACATAGCGCTTTGATTTCTCGCGTCGCTTCGATGAAGTTTACCCCGTAATTGTCATGTTCGGTGATGCCGGTAGCTACGGTTAGTATATTGGGGTCAAAAATAATGTCCGTTGCTGGAAATCCAACTTCTTCGGTAAGCAGATCGTACGCTCGTTTACAAATTCGTACCTTTTCCGATGTTTCGGTAGCCTGCCCTTCTTCGTCGAAAGCCATGACAACCGTGGCGGCACCGTATTGCCGAATTAAGCGGGCTCTTCGGAGGAATTCTTCTTCACCATCTTTGAGACTGATCGAATTAACGATAGCTTTACCCTGCTGACATCGCAGTCCTGCTTCGATAACTGACCATTTTGAGCTGTCAATCATGATTGGCACTTTAGCAATATCAGGTTCCGCTGCGATTAGATTGAGATACCGAGTCATGGCGACTTCACCATCAAGCAACGCGTCGTCCATGTTGATGTCGATTACAGCGGCGCCGCCGAGGACTTGTTGGCGGGCAACGTCGACGGCTTCTTCATATTGTTCCTCGCGGATGAGCCGAGCGAACTTTCTGGAGCCGGTAACGTTGGTGCGTTCACCGATCATCAGGAAATTGGAATCTGATCGGAGTGTTAGAGCTTCTTGACCGCTGAGCCGCATTAGTTCAGGGACTGCCGGGACTTCGCGTGGTGCAGCGTTCTCAGCAGCTTTGGCAATCGCAGCGATATACTCCGGTGTTGTCCCACAGCAACCGCCGATGATGTTGACCCAGCGATTTTCGATGAAGGCACCAATCTGCTGGGACATTTCACTTGGTGTTTGGTCGAAGCCACCGAACTCGTTTGGTAGCCCCGCATTGGGGTGACAACTAATATGGACCGGTGCTAGACGTGATAGCTCTTCGACGTAAGGGCGCATCTTTTCCGCACCGAGAGCACAGTTGATACCAACGCTTAATAGGTCAAAGTGCGACAAGCTGTTCCATAACGCCTCGACTGTTTGCCCGGTCAATGTTCGCCCAGCTTCATCGGTTATGGTAAAGGAGGCCATAACTGGCAAGGATGTGTTGTGATCTAGGAAATATTTACGGATTGCAAATAGGCATGCTTTGAGGTTGAGCGTATCAAAAGTTGTTTCAGGAAATAGAATGTCGACGCCGCCGGCAACGAGCGCTGCTATTTGGCCGTAGTATGAGTCGACGTGTTCGTTGAAAGTGACTTCACGAAACCCAGGGTCTTCGATTTTGGGGGAAATCGAACAGGTTTTTGTCGTGGGGCCGATGGACCCAGCGACGAACCGTGGTTTGTCAGGATTGTCATTTGTGAATTCATCGGCAGCGCGACGAGCACACGTTGCGGCTGCGATGTTCAGATCGTAAACGAGATCTGGTAAGTCGAAATCGGCCATGCCTATTTTCGTAGCACCAAAGGTGTTGGTTTCGATGATATCTGCGCCAGCTGTCAGGAATTTCCGATGAATGTCCGTTAACGTATCAGGGTGCGTAATGGATATCAGGTCAACGAAATTTTTGACATCTTTATGATGATCTTTGAATTGTTCACCACGGATTGTCTGTTCGTCAAAACCTAAGGAAAAGATGGTCGTACCCATAGCGCCATCGAGCACCATCACTCGGTGTTGCATGATCCTTTTTAGTTCTTCAGTACGATCGGAAGACATGGTTCAATGTGTTAATCACTGGGGAACGCGTTTCGACGAGAAATATCTAATTTGTGAGTTTACCCGAGGAATTGAATTATGGTTAGTCGTAACTTAGTAATATCTTGTTGTAACCTATATATGTTTAACAGATGTTTTGTGATTGAATTTAATGGTTCTGGTTTTTCTTGTTAAACAGGGCTACGTTACCTGGGAAGTTAATTTGAGAATATTGTTGTTGGTGGAAAGTTTGTCGTGTAAATTGTTGCCATTCACGAATTCGACCAGAGCCGCGGACAATTACCCATGTGCCAGGTGCCATTAGGTGCGGTTGCAGTGTGGCTGCTGAGATATCAGTGGAATTCAGAGCTGTGACTTGCCAACGTTGCTCAAGACTATATAAGCCGCGAACTGGAAACTGACAATATTCTTGCAGCGGCACTTTGCCTGTTTGTAGGACTTGTTGCGACGTTAAGTGTGAATCTTCAATAAGTCCTGACATCAGTAACACATTGCCGCTGCCGCTTTGAGCGTTTAGGTACTGCACGATGTGTTTCCATGATTCTCGCTTCACCGTCACAGTGTCTGTCAAAAATTGTTCAGCCGTACTGTGCCCGAGAAAGCCCCACGCACAGATTGCGATTAGAAAGCCTGCGGTTTTTATGATGGGTTTTTGCAGTCGGCAAATAGCGGAACAAAATAACAAATAGAAGGCAGGTAATATCGTTATTAAATACCGCGGGAAAAACCAATGGACCCATGCGAACCGAGTGCAAATCCAAGCGGTTAGTAGCGGTAGTAGTCCCCACATGAGGAGTGTCTTGATTTGGGAATCGCACAGCGATTGTTCGTCGTTATTTTCCGTTTTGGTGTTGGCTTGATGTTTTTGCAACAGATGGTCAAGTATTAGCAGGATGCAGGGAAGCACGATTAAAGCAATTATGGGGAAACTGGTAGCGAGTCCTATGATCGTGGCCCGCTCTGGCTTAATAAACGTTGCCCAGTTGTCGCGCAGCGCGAAAACGGACGTAAAATGATCCAACCGTCCCGTGGCAAATATGGCTAGGGAGATAAATTGCAACACCAGGATTTTGAAAGTTATTTGGTTGTCGCTACGAAAGATGACACGTGACAGAAATAATACGACAATGATAGGCAGTGCTGTGTAATGGGTGTAGAACATGGCTGTTGCACAGAGCGTCCACATGACTTCCGTCAATATCCTAGATGGGAGGTGTTTTAGACGAGTGGTTTGTAGAGTGAACAGGAGGATTGTCAAAAACATCAGAAATGCATAAGGTCGCGCTTCGAGCGCAAAAAGGGCTACCCAACGGTCAGTGGCGAACATCACCATGGCACAGAGGAGTAACAACGGATGTACTTTATGCATAATCCCCCAGCCTGTCATCAGTAGGATGCAGGCGATGATGGATACTATGGAAAACGATCGCAACACTGATTCTGAGTGTCTCGTAAGTTCAGTGATAGCTTTGAGAATGAAGTAATACAGCGGCGTTTGGTTCCCAGCATTGCCGCGGGGGATAACATCTGCAAATCCCCCGTGGATTGTCCAAGATGTATGAAGTTCATCGATCCACAACGGGTTATCAATGTAGGCGCTAGTGATTGCGAACAGCGCCAATCCAGCGATGGCTGTTATGGCTAAAGTGGCAAGGATTTGTTGGGGACGCATAGTCAGTGTAGCGGTTACGAGGACAGCCTAGTGCTTGCCATTGGTTCGTTCTTTTTGTGGAAGGACTTCTAAGCAAGTCGTCCACCAGCCAGTATTGATGGTGTCAATAAATTCGCATGGCAATTGCTCGCTTTGCATGTCTTGTGCAAGTTGTTGATAATCATACTCGATTGGAACGAATTCGACAGTAGTTTTACTTCCGGATACATTCAGTACGGTGTACCAGACGTTCGTCGTGCCATCGTTTTCGGGTCGGCCAAGTACGCCGACGTTGACGAATAGTCCACTAGGGAGTTGCCTTTGCCACTTTATCCCAGTATGCGTCACTGCAATCACATTGACGCAATGCTGTGAAAAAAACATTTCTAGGAAATGATCGGGTGATGTTGATTCCCAAAGGAATTCATTTAATCTTCGTGGGCTGCCATGGCATAGCAGAATCTGAGTTTGTTCGACTTGGATAATACGGGTGCGTGGCAGTTGGCGTAGATACGCTTTGTTAGCAGCGCTCGTATTTTGCTGCGTATATTGATAGCTTATGTTTGCATAGTAGTTATCGCGTTCATCGGTATAACCGCATTGGCAGTTATCTAAATCGTTGCCAATGGAGTCGTCGTAATTGCCTTGAATACATTGAACATTATGTCGTTGGAGAATAGGAAATATGCGGTCAGGAAACGGCCCAAATGCTCCAAGGTCACCAAGGCAGTATAGATCGGATATCCCGCGGGCACGGGCGTCGGTAATAGCCGCATCGAGTGCCAAGTAGTTACTATAAACGCCGCCGAATAAAGCTATCTTTGTCGTCATTAAGCATCTCCACTGGTAAGACCAAGTGAAGCATTAGAACAGATTGCTCCGTATTGATAGCAAGTGAGACAGGCACCGTGCGTGATGGCGTAGTCTGCTTGAGTCGCTTGTTGTAAGTTGGTGCCAAGTAAAGAATCGGGTTCTTCGATTAAAATTGGACAGACGTGGATTCCCCGATCTGTGACGATCCTCGCATGCTCACAAACGAACTGTGACTTATCGAATTCTTTTAACATTTCGGAGGTCACCCGTTGGGCGTCGGTATACCCACTGCTGCGTTGTGCTTCTGCCCCGATTTGCAGGGCAGGTAATAGTTTAATACGCGGGCGATCATAGCCAGCTTTTTTAAGCGTTGTGATGAAGTTGGCTAACACGGTGTGGTCCTCGGCTATTGGCCAGGTCCGAGTCGCTGTGATGATTGGTAGCAAGCCGGCTTGGACGAGTTGTTGTACGCCTGCCAGCGCTCGTGTAAATGTCCCGACACCTCGAATTGGATCATTGGTAGCGGGGTCAAATCCGTCTAGCGATACTCGGAATTCAAGGCTATAGCGACTTGCCTGAGATGCTGCGACCAAGGCATCGATCCAGTCCGGTTTGAGCACAGTTGCGTTAGTCAGTACGGTCGCAGGACCGTACTTGAGCGTTGCAATGAGGATTGCCGTCATTTCGGGGTTTAGAAATGGTTCCCCACCAGTAAAGTAATAGCCTTTAACTCCAAGATTTACGCTTTCTTGAAGCGAGGTTTGAACTGCTGCGAGAGATAGAAAGCCAAAATTCTTGTTAGTGGGACTACAGGAGATGAAGCAGTGGTTGCACGTGAGATTGCAAAGTGTCCCGCTGACTTGAAACCAAAGTTCATCGAGATGAGAAAGGCTGATAGTTGGTAGTTCTGTAGACATGACGGAATTATTCGAAGGTGGCGTAGAGATCCAGATCTTTGCGATCCCCAATGATTTGAAATAGCTGTTTTATTTGTTGTAGTCCCACATTAAATAAGAAGTTTGAATTACGCCCGTAACTCTTAACTCCCAGGATGTAAAAATTGGGTTCTGGGTTGATAAGATCTGTTGAACAAACGGGAGATTGATCAAGGCAATCTTCCGATCCGTGGTCCAGTAGTTTAGCGGCCAGTTTTATAGGTCCCTCAGTTGCGTAACAGAGGTGAACTTGTAGTTCTCGAAATATGGTGTTGTTGGGTTGAAATCCAGTATGCGCAAAAACTTGGTCGACGACGATCTTTATCTGATTGCAGTCGTTTTCATTGTCGCCATGTTGGTGTAGCTCTACTTCGAATGTCTCGTCGTCTTGCTGCGTTATGCGGTGAATGATGGTTCCCGCGATGCGAGTTACTTGTTTGTTGTGTGCAGTTTGGTTGGCTTGTTGTACTAGTTCGTTGCGATAGCTCAACGGATCATCAGCGATGGCGGCAATTCCCAAATGATTCGAATTGCGTGTGATCCAGGTAATGGGTGGATCCGTCGTGGAGCGTGTTTGAGTTAGTTTGACTAGGGTGTGAGCAGCGGTATGACCAGACCCGACTACTAGGATGCGTTGCTTGGCCAGAGTGGCGGCATGCTCCGTAGTCGGACTCAGATGGTGGAATTTGTTGTGACAGTTGTTTTCACCAATAGCGGCTCCACCACCAGCACCAATTGGATTGGGTTGCCCGAGGACGCCGGAAGTGTCTATGACGATGTCAGCGGTAATCACAGTTTCTTGATTGTCGCCTTGGATTAATACGCGAAATGTATCGGCGACACGGGTTTGCTGGGCAACTAGGTCTGTTTTGGAGAGCCATGAACGAGAAACGGAAAGAACTTGCGTGTTCGTGTGGATATGGTCAACGATTAGGTCGGTATGACTTAGTGGTTCTAGATAGTTTTTAAACCACTGGGCCCCAGTTTGTAATTGATCCAATCTGTCCAATCGATGTTCGGGAGATTGACCTTTGATGGCGGCTCGTCCTAACGTTGAACTGTTGTCTCCAAATGGTGAGAACATATTGATGTGTTGCCATTGTAATACATGTTGGCAAACTTCTCCTTTCTCGATCAGGGTGACTTGGTAGCCCAAGTAGCGAGCATAAAGGGCCGTTTCGAGTCCGATGGGGCCAGCACCGATGATGATGATGTGAGCAGGAGTATCAATTGCCATAAAATTCGTTTCGTTCTCAGCAATGGCCTATGCTTGCCTGTTGGTGGTGTGTGCTGTCGTATTTTAGTATGAAAACGCTGGGATTAGTAGCACAAACAATGCGGTGCTGCAGCTGAATTCACCGTCGGTGGCTATCCGTTTGTGTTACGCCGAATGGCACAAATCAAAAAGGCTAAAGTTGGAAATCACAAATTAACAGTTTCCTGTGTATCGCTATTACGGAGGATACTGAAATGGGATATGTCGACTGCTGGTGTAGCGCCGGTCATGAGATCAGCCATCACGACAGCTGTGGCAGGGGATAAGTGTAATCCACTACGGAAGTGACCAGCGGCGATGAATAAATTGTCCGCGGCGGTGATGCGACCCAGATAGGGCATGCCATCGAAACTCGCTGGACGTAAACCTGACCAACTTTGTTTGATTTCAAGTTTGCTAAGTGGCGGGACGAGTTGACCGGCGAAATCTGCTAATTGATCGAGCATCTGCTGAGTTGTACCTTTTTCAAAACCGACTTCTTCCTCGCACGAACCAACTAAAATATGTCCATCGCGCCGTGGAATTACATAACGTGACCCTTCATTGATCACTCGATTAATGGTTCCCGTTGCTGTGTGGTATAACAGCATCTGACCACGAATAGGGACAATTCCATTTTCGATATTTAGCTGTTGCAATAGCATGACTGACCAAGCGCCGGCAGTAATGCATATTTGCTTAGCTCTTAGCGGGCCCTGCGGTGAAGGCACACTATGGACATGCCCGCGCTCGATTGGAAGGTCGGTGATAGCACAATGAGGTGTAATAAGCACTTCGTTCTTTTCGCAAGCGGCCACTAGGGCTTGTAAATGCCGCGGATTACGGAGCAGCGCCTCATTGGGTAAATAGTAGGCAGCAAGAAAATCGTCAGGATTCAGCGCAGGTTCTAATTTGCGCAGTTGATGTGAGTTTAACTTTTCAACGGCAATTCCTTCCGCAGGTAAGGTGGCCAGTAATCCCGCTAAGACCGCTGCTTCGCCCGTGCGACGTGCGACGTGGACGCCACCACAAATTTCAAAATGATTGTCAATTCCTGTTTCTGTTTTTAGACGTTCAGCCCAAATTGGATGGAGTTGTTGACTGAGCCCGCGTAGTTTATCCAGCGGGTCTATTGCATGTTGTAAATTCGCATCCGGCAGAATTCCGCCGCCTGCCCATGAAGCTTCACGTCCCGGTAAGTTTGCATCGATTACGTGAACGGTTTTGCCACGATTGGATAGTTCCCACGCAAGCGATAGCCCAATAACACCAGCGCCAATAATCAACACGTCATATTGCTTCTGGCTCATGATAAGTATTCCTGCTGTAGTGAATTGAGTTCATCACAAAGCCAGTGTCCACTGTTTGCGAGGTTCTGCTGCAATTCGCGGAAATCATCAATCGTATCGATGTCCAGCCAGGGTGGTAGCAGTGAGTAAGAGATATTTGCATCTTGTAGTTTGTTAATCGTTTGTTGGAGAACAGTGTCGGTAGACCAATCAACCTCTTCAAACACAGGCGGCACAATATTGCGTGCTCCGATGAGATAATATCCGCCGTCGCGTGCGGGGCCGATGACACACTGATGTGTGTCAAGTTGATCAAATGCTTGTTTGAGTAGCTCTGCAGGTAAGTGCGGACTGTCGCTGCCGATTAGAACAACCTTTTCGATTTGGTGGGCGTGTGCGTCGGTGAAATATGCGAGCATGCGTTGCCCAAGATCGCCTGTGGCTTGGGCAACCATGGTCCAGTCGGCAGGGAGGCATTGGGCAAATTCGGCGTATTGCTCAGTCGGTGTGAAAGCCAGCACACTGCGTTGGGCAATACCGGTAGCTGTCTGCAGCGTCGCTCGGATAAATTGCCGATAGACATTTGCTGCAAATTCATGGTTTGTATCGCGTGCGAGTCGAGTTTTAACTTGACCGGGTTCCCAATATTTAGCGAACACACCGAGTTGAGAATGAAATGGTTTATTCACAAGCGACTTCCTATGAGACGGCGTAGTAAGACTTCATTAATTTTACCACGGAAACGGATCTTGCCATTAATCTCAATGACGGGAATACACATTTCGTATTTATCAAGTAATTCTGGATCCTGAGTGATATCAATAATATCTATAGAGAAGCCATACATATCAAGTATTTCATGTGCTTCATCGCACAGAGAGCAATTGGCGCGAGAATAAAGTGTGGCGGAAAATGAGGACATTTGGTGAGATAGTGCGTTTTAATTGTAGGTTGATTGTGTCGGCGCCGGTAAAGCCCTTATTTTATTATCTATTGTGGTTGCGCCGATACCGTATGTCGACGCTTTCTAATACTATTGGTTACATATATAGCAGTTAAACGATAGCGGTAAGCGACATTAGAGTCCTTATACGTTATCATGGTGAAATCACGTTTAACTACGATAAGCGATCCTTATTTACAGTTTTTCACTCCAACGTGTCAATTTTCTCTATTCGAGTAGACTATGGCGATAACGACTCGTAAATTTCTCGATATATTGCGTCGTAGCAAGTTGCTTGACGATGCGCCTCTCAAAAAAGTATTACGGCTTTTTGTCGAGGAAAATGGCGGAGTTTTACCAAATGATGTGCAGCAACTGGCAGATTTTCTTATTGCCCAGAATATTATTACGAATTGGCAATCTAAAAAGCTGCTCGACAAAAAGTACAAAGGTTTCTTTCTGGGGAAATATAAACTCTTAGGACATATTGGCGTTGGAGGTATGAGTACTGTTTACCTCGCAGAACATACGTTGATGAAACGATTACGCGCCATCAAAGTGTTGCCTCGAAATCGCATCGATGATTCTTCTTACCTTGAACGGTTTTATCGGGAAGCCCAAGCGACAGCGGCATTAGACCACCCGAATATTGTCAGGGCCTACGATATTGATAGTGCCGGTGAAACGCATTATTTAGTGATGGAATATGTTGCAGGAAAAGATTTGATGACGATTGTCAAAGATGATGGTCCGACAGGATTTATTGAAACCGCACAGTATATTTTGCAAGCTGCTCGAGGCTTAGGCCACGCCCATACGGTTGGGATGATTCATCGTGACGTCAAACCGGCCAATCTGTTGGTCGAAGAGAATGGGCAGTTGAAGATTCTCGATATGGGTCTTGCCCTCATGAATGATGATGATTCGGAGCTAGCGGGATTAACGGACAAGCACAACGAAAAAGTACTAGGCACGGCAGATTACCTGGCTCCTGAGCAAGCTCTCAATAGTCATGAAATTGACCTACGCGCAGATATCTATGGATTAGGCTGTACCATGTATTACGCATTGACGGGGCATCCTCCATTTCCTGAGGGGACATTGGCTCAGCGGATAGCGATGCACCAATCGAAAATGCCTCCGGCGATAGGAGTGGATCGAACTGATTGTCCCAACGCATTAGCGGCAATTTGTTTTAAAATGTTACAGAAAGAAGTTGCGAACCGCTATCAGAATTGTCTCGAGATATGCGTCGCGTTGGAAACTTGGTTGCAAACTCAGGGCATTGATGCGACAAAAAATGTAGCTGACCCAATTCATCTGCCGCCACGCCAAGACGCAAACCAATCCACCGATACTATTGTCGAGGCAATGCATGCGGCCGTGGCCGTGGCCAATCATGTCGCGGTGGGTGACGGTGCTTCATCGGTTCAATTGATCTCCGGCGGCGGTTCGGCGCTGAGTGATAGTCAATTTATGGGAGTTCACGATAGCAGTATTAGTACAGGCAACAGTCGCATTGAACTTGGCACTGAGAGTGTGCGACAATCATTGCAAAGCACCACTCATGGATTGTTAGATGGCACCACCACTTCAGCTGTCGTTAAACGGATACCTCTTTGGGGGTGGATTGTTATTGCGTTAAGCATCATTTGTGTACTCGTGGGAACCTTGGCAGTGGGATATTGGGCTATCATCGCATCCTCGTCTAAAGAAGCTACGCAAACGCAGAATAACTACTTTGTTATTTCCGAGGCTTTCCGTAATCAGCCAGAGCCTATAATAATGATAGCTAAGTATTACAAATCTAATCAGCGTGATAAAATTATTCATTTGGTCAACTGAAAATCGACAGTCACAAATCAGGTAATAAGTTACAGGATTCCAACATGATTCAATTAACTCGAAAATGTCTTTTATTGTTGCTCGCCGTCGTCACGATTTGCAGTACAGCAAGTACAGCGGTAATAGCCCAAGTCACCCCCCAACAACGTAAGGTTGAATTGGAACTACGGACGGCTGTTAAAAAAGCAGGCAATTTGTTTGCGCAAGGCAAGTTTGATGAATCAGCTGATGTGGTTATCGAGGTTCAGGAGAAATTTGATGAAGCGATGAAGGAACCAACTGAACAGACGTTATTTCTGTTTTCTAAAGTATTCAATTCATTAAAAAAAGCGCATGCGTTGTTGGAACTCGAAGGGGTAAGCCTACCAGAACTTAAAGAACCGATGATTGCTAAACCTCAACCGATGCCAGCTAAGGGAGCGTTAACCAAAGTGCCTAGCGGCAAAATCAGTTTTGTGAACCATGTTGTTCCAATCTTGATGGCTAAATGTGGTAATTGTCATGTTCGCAATGCGCGGGGAATGTTTAGTATGGCGGATTTTGAAACTCTGATGAAAGGTCCGGACGCTGGCGTCGTTATTTTTCCGAAAGATGCTATCGGCAGTAGAATCATTGAGGTCATCGAAGAGGGGGATATGCCGCGGGGTGGATTATCTGTCACGGCGATTGAGTTGGACGTGTTGAAGAAATGGATAACCGACGGCGCTGAATTTGATGGTGATGATCAGAAGAAAAATTTAGCGGAATTGAATCCGGATGCGAGTGTTGGCGATTTGCCCGTTGTCAAGCCTGCGTTTTCTAAAGGGAGCGAGACAGTTAGCTTTAAGAATGATATAGCACCTCTGTTGCTCGCGAATTGTGCGAGTTGTCATGGACTGGGGGATCGTCCTAGTGGTCGGTTTGATCTCACAACGTTTTCGGGAATGTTGCGAGGTGGTGAAAATGGGCCACCTGTATTACCTGGTAATCCAACTGAAAGTTACATCATCAAGAAGCTCTTGGGCACTGGCGGAGGTCAACGGATGCCTGTCAACCGTGATCCATTGGATGATGCGCAAATGGAGTTGATTTCAAAATGGATTACCGAAGGTGCGACATTCGATGGTTTGTCGTTTGATCAAAGTTTAGGTCGAGTGGTGGCGATCGCTCGAACTGAAAAGTACACGCATGAGCAATTGGCCGCAGAACGGGTATCAATTGCCCAAAATAATTGGAAGCTGAGTATGTCGGGAATCAATAGTAAATCGGCTGAAACCGATAATTTCTATATCATTGGATCGTTGACTGAATCACAATTAAAAGAGTTTGGTGAACAGGCCGAGGTGGTAATGGAGAAGGTGCAAACGGCATTGAAGGCTTCCAAAAGCAAGCCATTGATCAAAGGTCGTATTTCGCTATTCTTTTTCAACCAACGCTATGACTATAGCGAATTTGGTCAAATGGTCGAGAAGCGGCCGTTGCCACGGGAATGGCGAGGACATTTTCGCTATGATATTGTTGATGCCTATGGAGCATTGCTGGTTCCACGGGGTGAAGACGTTATTGATGGCATCGTCGCTGAACAAATTGCTGGGATTTATGCACAGTCGCTCGGGTCTGTGCCACGCTGGTTTTCGAATGGCATGGCGCGAGTGATTGCGGCTCGCGTAGTAAAGACGGATACGCGCATTCAAGACTGGAAGAAAAATATCGCCTCCGCTGCGGCAAAGATGACGAAACCGGATGACTTTATTACCGGTAAGTTAGGTGGCGAAGACGCATCGCTTATTGCCTACAGCTATGTTGATTTCCTCATGGCCAATCCACAACGTTTTAATGCGCTAACAAAGGCGTTACAAAGTGGTGCTAAGTTTGATGTGGTGTTTGCCGCGACGTTTGGTGATACGCCAAATAAAGTGGCAGATATTTGGTGGAAAAGGTAGACGACCTGTCATCAAATTTCCCTGAAGTCAATAATCGTCGATGAAGATGTCTATCAACCATTATGCATCAGAGTTTATTGTGAGATCATGTTTATTCTAGAAGTCGATACGGTTGGGCAATATTTAGTTGACCAAGATGTTATTGCTAACGCGAGTGACATACAGGTACGGCAGTTGTTCGGCGGCGTCTCAAATCGTGTATTGTTGGTAGTGTTTTCTGGAGATAAGTCGCCTTGGGTCTTGAAACAGGCACGAGAGCAACTAGCCGTTGAGCAGCCTTGGTTTTGTAGCGTGACGCGAGTGCTGCGGGAAATGGATGTGTTACAAATCAGTAACCGGATGTTGGCTAATAAAGTCAATCCGCTGCGTTACCAAAGCGGTGTACCAGAAATTCTTTTTGAAGACCGTGAGAATTTTGTATACGCGATGACAGCGATGCAAGGCAATGCTAGAGAATGGAAGCAGGACTTGCTTGCCGGAGAACTTGACGCTGAAATATTTAAAAGTGTTGGATGGTTACTCGGGACACTGCATAGCGGGTCGTGGGAAGATGCGGGAATAGCGGAACAAGTTGGAGATCAAGGTTTTTTTGAGGAATTACGTGTCGATCCATATTATCGACAAATTGCCCGAGTCCACCCTGCACTGCAACCTGCAATCGACACTTTAGTGTCCGATTTGGCGAGTCACCGCCGCTGCTTAGTGCATGGCGATTTTAGCCCAAAGAATATATTGGTGGACGATGCTGATGGGACACGATTGATGTTGTTGGATTTTGAAGTTGGTCATTACGGCGACCCGGCCTTTGATTTGGGATTCTTTCTAACACATCTAGTGATTAAATCGATTCGTGATTCGTCCTTGGCAAAACAATTTTCCCAGATGGCACAGGTTTTCAATAAGGAATATCAGCGAGTGATGCTGCCACGAGTTGGCGAAGCAGTGGTCGCGGAAATTGAGCGTCGTGGTTGCACGAACCTTGGTGCGTGCTTGGTAGCTAGAGTCGATGGGAAAAGCCCAGTCGAGTATTTGTCTCAACCAGAGTATCAGGAAACAGTGAGGCAACTTGGCAAGCGTTTGTTACTTGACGGTGTAGAGTGTGTTGAAAATGTTTTTGATATAAAGGTTGTTTAAAAATAGTTTTCTTGGATGACGAATAGTTTGTTAGGTTTATGAATAACAGGAGCGTTGGTGTTGTATGTCGAGTTCTATCATAAAAGTGATTGGCCGAGAGGTTCTTGATAGTCGTGGCAGACCAACCGTGGAAGCGGAAGTACATACTGCCTCCGGAGTGGTAGGCAGAGCGATTGCGCCTTCCGGTGCATCTACTGGTGCGTCTGAGGCGTTGGAATTACGAGATGCCAATCCCAGTCGTTATGGTGGCCTCGGGGTCTTGCGGGCGGTTGAAAATATCAATGGAATGATAAATGTGGCGTTGTCCGGTGTGGACGCGATTGACCAAAAAGCGATTGATGACCAATTGTTGGAGCTCGATGGTACAGAACAAAAAAGCCACCTTGGTGGTAACGCAATGATCGCAGTATCGCAAGCAACGGCGCATGCTGGGGCAGCAGTCGAGGGCCTACCACTTTATCAACATTTGCACCGCGTTATTGTCAAACAGACAGTTGATCTAGGATTATCCTCGGAACTGTTTCCGGAGCCGCGAATTCCGCTACCGCAGACAAATATGATTTCCGGCGGATTGCACGCCGGTGGGAATTTAGATTTTCAAGATGTCCTCATCGCGCCAGTGGGTGCGCCGGATTATGCAACTTGCTTGGAATGGATCGTGAGAATTTACAAATGTTTAGGGCAGTTGCTGAATGCTCGCGGTTACGAGGGCTTCTTGGTTGGCGACGAGGGTGGCTATGGACCTAAGTTAACAAAGAATCGGGATGCGGTGGCAATTGTTGCTCAGGCAATTGAAGAAGCAGGATTAGCTCTAGGAAAAGAAGTTGCGATTACGTTGGATGTTGCCGCAACGCATTTCTACCGCGATGGGATGTATCATCTGCAAGCCGAAGGTGGACGGATATTATCGAGCACGGAAATGATCGATATGCTCACAGGTTGGGTCGATACCTTTCCTATTATTAGTATCGAGGATGGGCTGGCTGAAGAAGATTGGGAGGGATGGCAGCAATTAAATTCACGGCTAGGCGATCGCATTATGGTGGTGGGTGACGATTTGTTTACGACCAATGTGCAGCGAGTCCGCAAGGGGATTGAGTGCGGTGCGGCGAACAGCCTGTTGGTTAAGGTAAACCAGATCGGTACGATAAGTGAAACGATTGAAACGATGGCTGTGGCGCGGGAGGCGGGGATGAAATTAGTAGTGTCGGCGCGCAGTGGCGAAACGGAAGACGATACGTTGGCAGATTTTGCCACCGCAGCCTCGGGTGACCAAGTCAAAATCGGTTCGATCGTCCGTAGCGAACGCTTGGCTAAATACAATCAGCTCTTGCGCTTGGCAGAGAATGTATCCAGATTTGGAAATGACAATGGCATTGGCCTATAGGCGTGGATCGCGGTGACCGCCCGACATAATAAAGACGTTGTATCACCCTACATTTGCTTGCCAATGGCGTTGGCAATGGTTCGGCAGCGGTTCATGGTGTCTTCGAATTGCTCTGGTGTCAGAGATTGATACCCGTCGCTCATCGCTTCTGCGGGGCGAGGGTGTACTTCAACAATCAGCGCATCGGCTCCGATGGCTACTGCGGCGACCGCCATGTCTGGCACTAAGTATGCGTGACCCGTACCGTGACTGGGATCGATCACAATTGGTAAATGTGTCTTGTTTTTAAGATAGGTTACCGAAGCTAACGGTAATGTAAAACGCGTATGTGATTCAAACGTGCGAATACCTCGTTCACACAACATCACGCGTGCGTTACCTTCGTTCATGATATACTCCGCAGCTAATAGGAACTCATCCATTGTCGCTGACGCACCACGTTTAAGCATGACGGCACATTCGGTATTACCAACTGCTTCTAGCAAACGATAGTTTTGCATATTACGTGCACCAATTTGTAAAACGTCCGCATACGAGGCAACCATATCCACATCTTCTGTCGCCAAGACTTCCGTTACGACAGCTAGACCTGTTTCTTCTCGAGCATTTACTAATATTTTTAGTCCCTCTTCTTTCATGCCTTGAAAACTATAGGGGCTTGTGCGAGGTTTAAACGCTCCGCCACGTAACCCGGTTCCACCAGCTGCCTTCACCGCTCGAGCCGCTTGCATTAACTGTTCTTCAGATTCGACACTACAGGGGCCACCGATCATGCCAACCGTGTTCCCACCAACCACGAGGCTGCCCGCTGTAATGATTGTCGGTTCAGGTTTAACTTCTTTACTGGCAACTTTATAGGGCGCGAGGATTGGAACAATCTCAGCCACACCTGCCCCAGCTGCTAACGCCTCTTTAGTGTTTTCCCGCTTTTCACCGACGGCGGCAATCACCGTTCGTTCGGTTCCTTCAATTACATGAGCCTTCAATCCAAGAGATTCAACTCGTTGAGCCATTGCGGAGATTTCTTCGGACGTAGCGCCATTTTTCATTACAACAATCATGCCTTCTACACTTCCTTTCTTAAGGTGCTTAGTTACTGGTTTATGCACTCTGACGACCGGAGTTTCAAATTCTGCCTCAAGCAGTAATTCTGGTATAGTCATGAGATACCAAATTCCTTGTTTTATAAGTAGACGAAAAAAGCCCTGATGACTATTTTCATCAGGGCTTTAGGACGTTTTTTTGTTTTTCTGTTAACGATTTGTTAACTTGCAGAATAAACTACGCATTCCTATTAGCCCCGTGTTGCCACGGGTAGCTAAAAAAGAAAGCGAAATTAGGTGTGCAGTTGATCATTCTTGCAAATTAAAAGTATCGTTGTTATCGATGAATGCCGCGATTAAGCAATCGCCGGTATTATAGGCATAGCATCGGTCGGAAATACCCCCATTAATTAAAATCTTTCATTCTTTTTCCCTTAGACGATCAATAACGTCAATTTATTAAGAATTTACTAGAACACGCCCTCAATGATTTCACCGTCTTCCACGATCCGAATTGGCCGACCGATACGACTTAAGTTCTCGTGGAAGGAATCGATACCCAGTGCATCATAGATAGTTGTTAACAGATCGTTTACAGAAACAGGTTGATCGGTAATGTTATTTCCGGAGGGGTCGGTAGCTCCGATGACCTGACCGCCTCGGACTCCAGCCCCCGCTAAAGCGACATTAAATGCTCGGGGGTAATGATCTCGCCCTGCTCGACTATTAATTCGAGGTGTACGACCAAATTCTCCCATCCAGATTACGAGTGTTGTATCGAGAAGTCCTCTTTGTTTTAAGTCCGCGAGTAATTGTGCGTAGGGTTTATCGATTTCTTGGCACAAAGTATTGGTTCGCGAGGCGTTGTCAAAGTGTGTATCCCAGTTCGAGGAGGCGACTTCAATAAATGTTACACCTGCTTCTACCAAGCGACGAGCCATCAAACAGCCAGACGCAAAGTTTCCGACACCGTAGGAAGAACGCACGTCGTTGCGTTCTTGAGTAATGTCAAAGGTGTTCATCTGAGGGCTAAGTACAAGTCGGGATGCTTTTTCGTATAGATTGCGGTTAGCCTTGATGAATTGTCTAGAGCCTTCTTTAGATCCGTCGTCTTCAAGATTCTCTAACAGTCCTAACCGTCGAACGTAACGATTTTTCGATGTCAACAACTCGGTATTGGCCGGCATTTGATCTGCAGAGTTGAGAATAAAGGGGTCGTATTCCACTCCCAACAGTCCTGCCGTGAAAACACCGCGACTACGGCCAATATGTACAAACGAAGGGAGTTCAGATTGTTGATCTCCGATATGCTGTGTCACATGGGCACCAATCGTGGGATGCTTGACGCTAGCGGTTGGTAGATACCCAGTGTGAGAAACGTAAGATGCTCGTGGATGGCTGCCTTCGGGGCCATGCACTGAACGGATAAGGCAGAGCTCCTTCATAGCCGCAGCGGTTGCTGGTAATTGCGAACTAATTTGAATTCCAGGTACGGCTGTACTTGTAACAGTGGTTTCACCACCGTTGGCATGATCTGGTTTAGGACTGAACGTTTCAAATTGACTGGGGCCGCCACCCATCCACAGCAAGATACATGCTTTGGCATTGGTTCGCATGGTGTTAGCGTTAGCAATAATAGGTGATTTCCAGGCAGCTACCGATGCCACCGCCGTAGTGGATGTTTGCAACCAAGAGCGGCGGTTGATTTGATTGGTATTCATCTGTTCGTACCTCATTGGAAATAATGTTATTCGGGAAGCCTCTATCTATCTTCCGAGTCACGACGGGTGTGGTTATCTGCGTGTTTTGAACTCAGCGGAATTAAGAAGTGCCCATAGAAGATCTTCAAAGGATTCATCGCGATTGGCAACGTTTTGGATATATGCCAGACTGGTGTTAAGTTCTTTACGGGTGGGGCGACGTGAATAAACTCGCAAATACAATTCCTGCACCGCCGCGCGATTTGATTGTACTTCTTGCAATAATCGATAAAGCATCGTTCCCTGTCGTGCTTGGATTTGTTCGTTAATAAACGTCGAATTCATCATTGCCAGTGATTGAGGAATGGAAGCGGCGACGTCACCGCGGGGGTCATTTGGGTCGTACCCAAAGATATCGGCAAAAACGTTACGAGGTGATTGTGCTCGTCTAGGTCCCAGTCCGCTGCCTTCATTACCCGTATCTGAAATTTCAAAAACACTCATTACGCTATCGAACAATTGGTCAGACCGTAGTGGTTGAATTGTGTTCGCTTGGAAGGGAATTTGGTCATAGTTTCGGCGATCGAGGCTACTCCGTTGGTAGGCTTGGGTGCTCATAATCGTTTGCATCAACCACTTTAGGTCGTAACCTGACAGCGTGAATTCGTTGGCAAGGTAGTCCATGGTTTTAGGGGCTGAGGGTATGCGATCGGGGCCAATGTCATCTACGGGTTCATAAAAACCTTCACCAACCAATTCTGCCCACAGCCTGTTAGTCACGGCTTTAGCGAACCAAGGATTGTCTGGCGAAGTGATCCAACGTGCCAGTGAATTTCGCCGCACCGCATCCGTTGTGCCGGTAGAAAGTGTCTGCCCTGAAACGAAAAACTTAGGTGTCATTACTTGTCCTGGAAGAGTCGGTTCAGCTAGGTTGGGCATTGTGTGTTCTAAAGTTCCCGCAAAGCGGTTGTTAGCGTTGGGGCTTCGGCGACGGCCAACAAAATCGGTCGCCGTCACTATGAATGAGCGTGGTTCTTGTTGTGGTCGCAAGGCGACGCGAGGGAAGAAGGCCACTAATTCATGGAATTGTTCTTGCTTCCAACGATCTGTTGGATGGTCGTGACATTGCGCACATTGAATTTGGATGCCCAGAAAAATACGTGAAATCTCGGAGACGGTTTCTTCCGGACGTCCTTGTTGGGCTGCAATAAAAACAGCGCGACCGTCTTCCTTGATATCACCTTTGGCGGTAATGAAATCCGTGGCAATCCGATCCCAGCTAACCCCATGGTTCAAGGCATCCGTCAAATAGGATTCAAGTGAGGCAACGCCTAGTAACGATTGGTCGTTTGTGCGACGAAACATAATGACATCTCGCCAGTATCGACTCCAGTTTGTACCGTAGGTTTTGTCCGTTAATAAATATTCAATCAATAGCGATCGTTTATTGACGCTTGGTTCAAGTCCGTATACTAGTACGTCTTCAAGTGACGGAGGTTGCCCAACAATATCGAAAAAGGCTCGTCTTAAAAACGTTTCATCGTCACAAATTGTGGTTTGCGAAACGGCTGTTTCACTGATCAGTAGTTCGTCAATTTTGTTGGCAATTTCTATTGGCGATTGGGCAAAACTGACAAGCGGTGAAAAACACCACACGGTGAGAACAATAACTGAGTTCAGAAGTTTTGTCATAATGTGCGGCAAAGATGGTGAATAGCAGTTCATAACCTATATCTTTTCTCGAGGTTGTATTGAGTGCCCCTGCTATGGGGATATTAAACACCTAGAGCATCGGAAGGTTTTGTTTAAATACTTTGTTTTCTTAAAATCGCATTGGCAAGATTGTTTTTGAGATTAATTATTATTATATAGCAACTTAATGGGCCGACTGTTGTTTAATAGTAGAGAAAACAAGGGGCAAGGTTAAGTAAACGCGTAGTCGATTCTAGGTGGAGGATTTGATGCAGAAATTTATGATTGCAATCGTGTTAGTAGTGGGGTTGAACTGCTGGATTTCAAGGTGTAACGCACAAACGCCAAACAATCGTCAAAATATGACGTATGAGCAGCGGCAACAGCAATTTCGGCTGATGTTGCAGCGATTCGATTTCAATAAAAATGGTCGATTAGACGCTGCTGAATTAGAAAATATGCGTAAAGTAAATTCACAATTACAACGGAAACGGCTAGGGAATAATGGTAATCAGTCCAATAAAGCTAGCGGTGAGCCTATGACGAATGCCCGTCGAGATAATACTGCCCAAATAATCAAGCGATTTGATAAAGATGGTGATGGTGCTCTCAATGATCAGGAACGAGCGGCAGCTCGCCAAGCGTTGCAGCAATTAAGGCAACGTCCAGGGAATATGCGCAATCTTTTTTCCTTTAATGTGAAACGCAACCGGTTAGATTCTTCGCGGTTGATGCAGCAGTATGATCTTGATGGGGATGGTGTGTTGAATGCTAGTGAGCGTCGAACCGCAATTGATGCTCTTCCCAAAACAGCCAACTAGCATGCTGGTATTTGGGTCGTTGAATATGTCGAATGCCTATTCGGCGAGTTCTTTGAGGATAGCTTTGAAATCGTCGCGTTCACGCAGCGGGTGTAAAATCGGTTCAGTTTCCAAGCGTTTTAACATAGTAGGATCCTTGAAAACACCTGCTTGCATTGCGAGGCGTAGAAACGAAACAGCATTCTCTGGGGACTTTTTATCATCTACTGTGAAGGCAGAAATCAATGCGGCTTCAAAGAATACTTCAGCCGCCAGTTCGCCATGTTGTTTAGAGGTTTGCTCAATCATTTCCAAGACCATTTTGATGGATGCCTCTTGCCGAGCGTTTTTCGCTTGAGCGGCTAAGTATTTGATGTTTTGTGCTTTCAGTATAGCCGCCTTGTTACTTGTTTGAACGGCATATGAGGATATGACCACGAACATCATTGTTAGCATCAGAAAAAATCCCACGGTCACATTGGCAACGACTTTATTGCGTTTTCGCCATCTACTAATTCGCCCGATAACCCCCACCGGACGCGCTTTGATTGGTTTGTGAGTAAGCCAAGCTTTTAAATCTTCGGCGAGATTGTTCGCAGTAGCATAGCGACTCGCAGGGTCTTTCTGTAAGCATTTTAAAATGATCGTCTCCATGTCTCGTTCGATGGACCCCACTAATTTACGAGGGGAGGTTGGCTCATCATTGACGACTTGTTGCATCAACATCTTGGCAGCGCCGCGAAATGGACGCTCGCCGGTTGTTAATTCATAAAGAATGACTCCCAGTGAGTAAAT
>Ga0315316_10000628_pt1 | contig 23566 bp, 18 predicted proteins | sample M160m3416metaG_FD_203702 | JGI IMG/M metagenome (GOLD analysis project Ga0315316, IMG submission 203702) | Ammonia-oxidizing marine archaeal communities from Monterey Bay, California, United States - M1 60m 3416 | ecosystem: Environmental > Aquatic > Marine > Intertidal zone | place: USA... | reverse complement strand
GGCGAGCGTCAGCAGTTTACACACACCTATCATTCGGCGCATTACTGGCCGCTGCCTTATACGTGTCAGGACCGCGAGTACATGCGGAGCATCGTGGGACTTCAGACGGATCTTGGCTGGCAGCAGGAAACGACGCTCTACGGCCGACATTTTGAAGAAGATCACAAGATGAGTATTCCCGGCCGGCTGCATGTCACTGACATTCTTGAGGTCGCGCCCACGTCCCGCCGTACGGTATACGTTCAAGCAACACAGAATGCTGACATTGACAATGCTCGTATCGCCAGCGTGGAGCAGGTGGTTGCAGAATTGACGGGCGGTACAGAATTGGTGCCGGTAGTCCTGAGGAAAGGACGTGACTATTCCCGTCCGGCCAGCGAAGTGAAAATCATCAACGACCTGTACAACGGGTCCGTACCGTCACCGCGTCTTGGCGCTGGCGCCGGCGCTGGCGCTGGCAGTACCAGTGCCACTGCCGCTGTGGCTGGCCCGTAACCGTTGATCGAAGTCCCCTGTTTCCGGGAAGGCCTTCGAACAAAATATCAGCACATGGCACCACACGGACTCGCAGTGATTTGTGAGTTCGTGTTTGTGTTTCTGCCTTGCTGACACTAGCCTGCATTGCTCGCAGTACTGTGAATTCGGACTCGGTCGGTCTGTGCATTGGGCTGAGCGAGTCGACTGATCCGCAGATTGCCAATAGTATGTGCCAGTCAGATACGGCGCAGCATTGAGGCGACTGTGTGTGTGCTGTCAAACGAATCAGAACAGGAGAATCGTGTGAACAGATGTCAGCGTTCGTCGGCCGCCGTCTCTCGCCGAGGGTTCGGGGTCGTTTCCGCAGGGGGGCTGGCTGTTGGCCGTGGCATGGCAATCGCTGGTGACGAAGCCCCGGCCGCCACGGAAAGAATCGGTATTGGAGTCATTGGTCTTGGCTCGCGCGGTTTCAACCTGATCGACGATTTTCTGAAGCGCCCGGAATGCCGGATTGTGGCTGTCTGTGATGTTGATCGTCATCACTATCGCGACCAACCGTGGGGGAGGGGGAAAGCCTTCGGACGCGGTCCCGCAGAACGGCTCATCAATCAATCGTACGCAGCAAAGAAATCCGGTGTCATACACCGCGGATTGCAGGTGTACTCAGATTACCGTGAACTGATTGGCAGAAAAGATATCGACGCGATTGTTGTGGCCACTCCGGACCACTGGCACGCTGCCTGCACATTTGCTGCACTGCAGGCCGGTAAAGACGTTTACTGCGAGAAGCCGGTGACGCACCTGTTCGCCGAAGGCCAGGCCATTGTGGCGGCAGTTCGTCGTCGAAAAGCGGTGTTCCAGACTGGATCACAGCAGCGTTCGGATCGACTATTCCAGAAAGTGGTTGAGCTGGCTCGCAACGGCGTGCTGGGGGATGTGACTTCGGTTGAGGTTGGACTGCCGGCTGGCTACGACAAAGCCATGGGCAGCATGGATGTTGTTGCACCACGTGACGGCCTTGACTACGACTTCTGGTGCGGACCGTCGGAAATGCTGCCGCTGATGCAGGCTCGTCATCATCGCTGGTGGCGAGGTCATCGCGCATACGGTGGCGGAGTGCTCATGGACTGGATCGGACATCACAACGACATCGCTCACTGGGCCATCGGTGCGGAACGGTCAGGGCCGACTCGGGTGGAAGCTGTCGACTGGGTGTTCCCCGACACAGACGTCTACAACACGCCAAAACAGTACACAATTCGCTGTGAGTACGAAGGCGGTATCACATCAACCATTTCCAGTCACAACGCGCAGGGACTCAAAGTCATTGGCAGCGAAGGGTGGGTTTATGCTCGTCGAGGAAAAATTGAAGCCTCTGACGAACGCTGGCTGAACAGGGATTTTCAGCCGGGATCGTTTCGCATTTCAGCGACCGGCGGTCACGCTGCTGATTTTCTTAACAACGTTCGCAGTCGCGGCGAGTGTATTGCGCCAGCTGAGATCGGACACCGGTCGATCACACCGGGACACCTGGGTTACGTTTCTCACGCCCTTCAAAAACCCCTGCAGTGGGATCCGGTCAGTGAAGTGGTACGGGGCGATAGGCAGGCGGACGATCTGCTGAAACAAGTCAAATACCGCACACCGTGGCAGGTGCTCACCAGTACAAATTCCGCGTAAATATGTCTGAAGATTCCTCCTTTCCGACAGCCGCTATGCGGTCTGTGGTCATTGCCATCGTAGCCTGCAGCGTGCTTGTGCTGTTGCTGCCGTTGCCTGCCGGAATGAAGCCGGAAGGGCAGCGACTGATCGCCGCCATCATTCTGATGGCCGGATTGTGGGTAACGCAGGCCATTCCACTGGCGGCAACAAGCCTGCTGCCACTGGCCCTGTTTCCCCTGCTGGGAATTCAGCCCGCGAAACAGGTCAGTCAGGCGTATATCAACGACAAGGTCTTCCTGTATCTGGGCGGATTCGTCGTCGCACTCGGAATTGAACGCTGGAATCTGCATCGCCGCATCGCGCTGAATATCGTGAACGTTGTGGGAGTCAGTCCCAATCGGCTGGTGCTGGGTTTTCTGATCGCCACCGGCGGACTGTCCATGTGGATCAGCAACACGGCGTCAACACTGCTGATGCTGCCGATCGCGATCGCTTTACTGAAGACGCTGGACGATGAGCAGTCGTCCGGCCGCTCGTCCGAGAGTTCCTCGGGTTTGATTTCGGAGAAGCTGGCTGTGCCGTTGTTGCTGGCGATCGCCTATTCTGCCAGCATCGGCGGACTGACGACGATTGTCGGCACGCCCACCAATAATCAGGCCGTTGGGATTTACAGCGACCTGTTTCCCGATGCTCCCCGGATTTCGTTTGCACAGTGGATGATCGCCAGCCTGCCAATCGGGGCCGTGTACATGTGCATCGCCTGGCTGGTGCTGACCTGGCGTTTACCGAAGGCCACTGAACACGACGGTGCACTGCGTGCTGAACTGAGGACAAGGCTGCAACGTCTGGGGGCCGCGTCCACCGCGGAACGCAGAATGCTTGTTGTCTTTGCCGGCACAGCATTGCTGTGGGTTTTTCGTCAGAAACTGGAAATCGGGGCAACTGTGATTCCGGGATGGTCTTTGGTTGTCGAATCCTGGTTCGGGTTTCTGGGCACGTCCATGACAGCAGGTCAACTGACGGACGCCGCGGGTAGTTTTATCAACGATTCCACCGTTGCTATGCTGATGGCCGTTCTGCTGTTCTGTATTCCTTCGGGTACGAAGACTGAGAGCGGAAAAAGTATTCCATTGATGAACTGGAGCACCGCGTCGAAACTGCCGTGGGACATCATGTTGCTGTTTGGCGGCGGCTTCGCACTGGCCGGCGCCTTCAGGACAACAGAACTATCTGAATGGCTGGGTCAGGTGCTGCAGGGACCGTTGCAGCAGATGCCGATGTGGCTGGTCATTGCGACCGTCTGTCTGCTGGTCACGTTTCTGACAGAATTCAGCAGCAATATTGCGACGGTCAGCGCACTGATGCCGACGTTATGCGCGATTTGCGTGGCTTTGAAAGTAGACCCGCGACTACTGCTGGTGCCGGCCACACTGGCCGCCAGCTGTGCGTTTATGCTGCCCATCGCCACACCACCGAACGCCATCGTCTTTGGCTCCGGCCGACTGAAAGTGCGCGACATGGTCTGCTACGGGATTTTTCTGAACCTGGTCGGCGTACCCATTCTGACGGCCGGCACGTATCTGTTCATCAAGCCACTGATGGGAATTCCCTGAGGCATCTTCGATGCTTTACAGCGTTTCACGCTGACTTGTGGCCGCGAATGACGCGTTTTGATTGCAGATTCGTTACTCCCACGAGCCAGTGCCGTGCACGACAAAAAGTAAGTTGTTTTAGTCGAGCTGACGCTCGGAAGATGTTGGGCCGCTCCCGATGGTCGCTGCCTGAACGAAGACAGAACGGAATTAGGATACTCACATCTGTGAACGTTCCTGAACGGGCTGATTCAGGCGACGCCGATGGAACGCAGAAACTGTGTTCCTGAGATCATCGTTGCGGCACATTGAATTGCTTCGTAGATCGCTTCGTCACTGATGTCCAGTTGACGCGCCTTTGCCACGTGAGCTGACGTGCAGGGTTTGCAGGCATTAATGTCACTCAGGGCCAGGTTAATCAGTTCGACTGTCTGTTCGTTCAGTGACGTTCCCTGAAACGTATGAGCTCGCAGCCCCACCGGCATGCCCTCAAAGATGTCACTGCCGCTGATGTCGCGAAACTTGAACAGCACGTTGTACATCGAATTCGTTGAGCCAACAGCCAACGCGTCAGTCAGTTCCTGCTGAGTTGTCGACTTGCCTTCCGCGAACTCTTTCAGAAAACTGATCCATGTCTGGCATCCGGCCTGACCGGCAACGGCCACAGCGATGAGCAGCTTGCTTTTTTCGTCCAGTTTCCCTTCTGACAGCACGAACTTTCTGAAGTTCATAAAGAAGTCATGCACAAACGTTGGTACGTTCGCCATGTACCTGAAGACTTCCGGTACTTCTGAAACGCCCAGAACTTCTTTGATTCTGGAATATGCCTGCACAGCCTTATCGACTGCGTCCGTTTCCGCCACCGGGCTGACAAATGCCATTTTCCGTATCCCTTGCTTTTGCTGATACATGCTGTCCTGTGCTGATCGACGATCAGGGACCGCAGGTAACTGATGAATTCAGAACGACTTCTACATCACGGCGCTCAGCAGATAAAGACTGACGTTGGTGACGTGAAGAATTATTATGGGACGATGGCCAAACGTCATCACCGGTTGCAAAGACCGCGGCATACAGCCTGCAAACGCGGAAAATGTCGAATCGGTACGTATCCCTGGGCAATAATGCTCGAAAACTGCCGCCCGATGTTCATATCAATTCCATCGCACGGGACACAACAATGAATAATTATAGATGGCGCGCCGTTCAAAGTTGGTATTGGATCATGCTGCCGTTTGCGGTTCTTTGTGCCGCCGGGCCGTCCTTCGGCGCTGAGCTCAAGTACAGCATCGCACCGAAGCAGGTTGTTCCTTAGACGGTCAACATCGTTGCGACCACGCCATCGTCCAAAGATACGATGACGGGAACCATCGCCTTTACCGGAAAACAATCGGGAGACGCACAGTTCACAGTCAGCTACGTCGGCAGTCTGTCACGCAGGACAACACAGTCCCGTTCGTCGGGTCGGCCGGGCCGAGGAGGATTTGGCCCCTTTCGAGGCCCTGCTGGCCCCGCCATGCGTGGTCCCTTTGGCCGCGGTGTCTCGTTCGGAGGACTGACCCGGATGACCAACGACGTGGTGGTCGGTCGCCGCGGTGAAATCCGTAAACTGACAGGGCAGTCGCAGCTGCCGTATCTGATCGGCAATCTTTCGATTCTGCCATTCGAAGCACTGCCGAAGGGCGAACGGCAGGAATGGGAAGTCGGCACCGGTATTTCCATCACTGAGGAAGATGACTCACCGTTTTTTGGCGGACCGTTCCGGGGCAATACAACCGTGAAAACGGGCGGATCTGAATCGGCTACGTACAGGATTGTGAAGGATGACGGAAAGCTGGTGACAATCGCAACCACATATAAGTTGGTTTCTCCAGCGGCAAAGAAGAACGCTCAGGCTATCGAAATCAATGGCACTGGCACCTTCGTTTTCGATCGTGAACTCGGCATCACTGAATCACATAAAATGAAGCGGACGGTTGCGGTGACTGAAGACGGCTCCACCGTCACGATTCCCATGACGGTAAGCTATACTCGTATGCCTCTTGAAGACTATCAGTCGCAGGAAAAGGAACGTCAGGAAAGGATTGCGAAGGCTCAGAAGGACCACGCCGAACGTTCGGCGAAGGCAGCTGCGGCTGCCAAGGCGGCGGAAGGCAAGAAGCTGGACCCGGAAAAGAAGAAGCAGATTCTGGCCGACCTGAATTCCTCACAATGGCCGAACATCGCCCGACGGCTCAGGGGTATGGGCCGATTTGTCCCTCACCCGGACGACTTTGATATCGCTATGCGAGTAAAGGAACTGCAGACGCACAAAGTGCTGAGCGTCTATAAGCCGGCCAGGGATCTGTGGATAAAACTCGATCCGATCGTGGAGGCAGGTAAGAAGAACATGGCTGTGGCAACAACATCGGGCGACACGCCGGCGGGCGACAATCCGTTCGCTACCGACGAAGAAAAGGCAACAGATGCCGCACGCGGCCTGCGCGAATGGACGAGCGGTGAATCCAAAGTCGAAGCTCAGTTCGTCAGGTTCGATGGCACGAAAATCGTGCTCAAGAGAAAAGACGGCAAAGAGCTGTCCGTCCCGATCAATCTGCTTAGCGCAGCTGATCAGAAGGTCGCAGAAACACTCAGGGAGCCAGTGAAGGCTAAGAATCCGTTCGAGTAGAGCGAGGACGAATCGGCCGCACCCCCTTTACCACGGCAGTGGCAGTCGGTGACCGCCGATTTTTACAGGCACTCTATGCGGTAGATACTCCGTTAACCGCGGGGTTACCGCCGGAACGTAATATCGTGCTCGCCTTACGGATAATGTCCTGTTCAATCCCGGACTGTTCCATGTGATGCAGCGTGCGATCAATGTCATATTCCACTCGTCGGAATTCAACCTTGCCGTCTTCGATGACCGCGTACGCGGCTCGAGCATCTCCATCGCGCGGCTGACCGACGCTGCCCGGATTTATCACCTGCGTAGAATTCAGCTGCAGGTTCATCGGTATGTGTGTGTGACCAACGCAGACAAAATCGACGTTCACATGTTCCAGTCGCTGCTCCCATTCTTCCCTGACGTCTGGCAGATATTCGTCCATCGGGTCTCGTGGAGTGGCGTGGACCAGTAGAAAGGAATAATCGCCGATTGTCAGATGCTGAGTCACCGGCATTTGTGCCAGCCACGTCAGACGCTCATCGCCAAGCACTTTGAAGTGTTGATCCCGCATCGCCGCGGTCATTCGACGAAAGGTGCCTCGAGGTCGCACAGTGACTCGTTGTGCAACGGAATGGTCATGATTGCCTCGCACACAGTAGGAGGCGTTCTCCCGAATCCAGTCGATGCATGGCACCGGGTCCGTGGCGTAGTCAACCGCGTCGCCCAGAAACAGACACACGTCAAACTTTTCGTCGATCGCTGACAGAGCAGGCCAGTTGGCGTGGATGTCAGCAAGCAGAAGGATTTTCATAGACGGGGTGTCGGCAACATCAGCGATATGGTGCAAAAGTAACGTACTTTAATTGTTGCAGGCAGATGATGCCGATGCACGAAGCTTTCCAGGATTCCGGTCGAGCTGGCGGAATGATACGTGTTCAGACAGCGGGAAACAGCAGTTTGTCCCCGTTCCATCACTACGTGAGTCCGATAAATCCGTCGGGGGGGCGTGACATTACAGATTGCGGCCAATGACCAACGATCCGGGCTGGAACGGCGAGATGATTCTCTGTCCAATGTCCCTCCTTAAACCTCGCATTCTGGCCACCTTTCAATATGACCGACACATCCGATACATCCGTAGATTCACCTGATACGGCGGCGCCCGGAAATTTAGATACTTCTTCCCCGAAGGTTCAGAAGTCAGCATTGCTGATCGTTTTCGTCGTCGTCTTTATCGACCTGCTGGGATTTGGGATTGTACTGCCGCTGCTGCCTCGCTACGGAGCCCATTTTAACGCCACAAACATGCAGCTGGGGCTGCTGATGGCATCGTTTTCGGCGATGCAGTTTCTGTTCGCCCCGATGTGGGGAGCCTTATCCGATCGCATCGGCCGCCGCCCTGTCCTCATTGTTGGTCTGCTGGGCTCAACATTTGCCTATGGAATGTTCGGAGTGGCCACTCAGTTGGGGCGCAATGGCGTTCTGCTTGGACTCGGAGCGTTACCTCTGCTGTTTATCACTCGCATCGCTGCCGGTATTGCAGGAGCCACGATTCCCACCGCTCAGGCCGTGATCGCCGACAGCACCGGTCCCGAAGGTCGAGGCAAAGGCATGGCCTTGATTGGAGCAGCATTCGGCATCGGTTTCACATTTGGCCCGCTGATCGGCGCGGCGTGCACTTCGGGATATCCTTCCATCACAATGACAGATAAGCAATATGCGCAGGTTCAGGCGTGGGACAATTCCAGTGACTTGATGTCTAAGCAGGATCTGACGAGTCGGCTGGAAGCAGGAGGGACGCTTGAACCCGCAGATCGTGAATCGATTTCCGAGTATCTGACAGAACCGAAGCCGCAGAACCAGGTGCAGACGGATCTACTGGAGCCGCCATCTTCGCTGCCCGGTTACGTGGCTGCAGTTCTGTCGGGGCTGGCCCTGCTGCTGGCAATCGCAAAGCTGCCTGAATCGCGGCCTCGTGACATAGCGGCTTCTACAGAACCGCAACGTGGTGGTCTGTTTCACCTTGGAACTGTTCTGAAGCACATAACCGCGAAAAAGTTCTGCGTGATCCTGGCGGCTATATTTGTCACGACGTTCGCGTTTGCTCAGTTTGAAAGCACACTGTCACTGCTGACACGGGAATTCGGCTACAGCTCCAGACGCAACTTTCTGCTCTTTGCATACATCGGCGCCGTTCTGATGGTTGGCCAGGGAGTTCTTGTGCGACGACTGCTGCCGCGAATCGGTGAGCACAGGATGGCGCTGAGCGGTGTGGTCCTGATGACGGTGGGTTTTGTGTTGATCGCATTGACCGGCAACAGGACACTGCCGGATTCCTCACTGTGGTGCATTCTTCCAATTGTCACCATCGGATTCTCGGCAGTGACACCATCGCTGCAGTCGCTGTTGTCGCAGTCAGCGGCGGACCATGAACAGGGTGCTGTACTGGGAGCCGGCCAGAGTCTTTCGTCGCTGGCACGGATCCTTGGTCCGTACGTCGGCATTCAGCTGTTGGGCATTTCTGCTGCGACGCCGTACTTTGCTGGTGCCGGGTTGATGTTGATTGGTGGAATTTCAATCGCGGCCATTCGACGTGAAGAAAACGATAAATCGCCGGCATGTTCCGAATGACGAATCGGGTCCGCCGGTTGAGTTCCGGCGGACCCGCTGATTGTGAATGGAATGTGTTGGCAGGATCATCGGAATGAGAAACGGGTGGGGCGTGACCGCGCCGTATCGCTCGAAGGAACTGGTCTCAGTCGAGAATAGGAACCTTGTACCCGATCGCTCCGATCGCCTTTCCTTTAGGAACATCCTTATAGTTTTCGTGGCACATTACGCATTTGTCCATCACGACGGGAATCGCAGTTGCCGCCAGCAGATAACGTTTGTCCCCGGCGGTTACAATTTCATCATATACGGCCCTGCCGTTCAGAAGTTGTTGAACTGCCTTCTTTTCGAAACCCTGCTGCGGCGTGTTTTCATCGTTGTAGGGTTCGCCGGTTGCGTCCAGCAGGCGAACTTCGTGCCAGCCCTTCTTCTTGACGGCGGAAAACAGTGCTTTAAACGCGGTCCCTGCCGGAAGATCGTCGTCGGTATGGACGTAGTGAGTTGTGATCAGCACAATGCTGGTCTTGTAGATATCATCCAGCATTCTGACTTCGCGACGTGCTCGCTCCACGGCCGGGTCAGATTGTGCTTTTCTGGCTTCTTCAGCGCTTGCGGAAGCTGTTCCGATAGTAAACAACAATCCCAGAACTACTGTTGGCGTGACTTTCATCTTTAACCTTTTACCTGCAGTATATTAAATTGGACCTTAGTGTCCTTTTTAGTGTACGTCCGTTAAAGGAGATGTCAATGTCCAGTATGGTTCCTTTGGCTCCAACACATGTTTTCTCAGACTGTTGAGTATGCACTTCGTGCTGTCGTCCATCTGGCTCAGCATGCACCCAAACCTCAGACAACAGCGGAGATCGCGGCCACAACGCAAGTGCCCGCCGCCTATCTTTCCAAGGTGCTTCAGGGGTTGCGCGGGAAAGAAATCGTGAAACTGCGGCGGGGGATTGGCGGCGGTGTCACTCTGGTCGGATCGCCAGCAGACTTAACGATCCTGGATGTGGTAAATGCCGTGGATCCGATCGCTCGAATTACGACCTGCCCGCTGGATCTCAGTTCCCACGGGGGGCGTCTGTGTGCTCTGCATCGCAGAATGGATAACGCACTGATGGAGGTGGAAGGAGCTTTTCGGGCAACCACATTGGCGGAGCTGCTTGAGGATCCAAATCAAAGTGTGCCATTGTGTGAGGAATAGCAGTCACTGCAAAGCAGATCCTGACTGACTTACGCTCCGGCGGGCATCTGCCTGGCAAACTTTGTGGGCGGATTGAACGCCTTCATGGCGTTAGCTCGTTTGACTTCCTGTTCCTTGCGCAGATCGCTCACCATGCTCAGCACGATGGCGGCGACTCCAAAAACGCATAGAATCAGAACCGGCAATTCGTAGCGAAGCATGCCGTCGTGTCTTGAAAAGAACACGCCATCGGCTTCTATCCCAAAGCCGCTTTTCGCATGAAAGGTGGCAATGGCGTTATTACACAGATGAAACGCCATTGCTGGAAACAGACTGCGACTGTGCACGGCCAGCAGGCCAAGAACCAGTCCAAGCAGCGCGGCGTTGAAGGCCTGCTGCGGAATCATATGGATGATGCCGAACATCAGGCTGGACACGAGAACCGCAATTTTCAAACGTCCACCTCGAGCCAGCCCGCTTAGAATGAAGCCTCGAAATGCGATTTCTTCGCAGATGGCAGGTGTTACGGCAAAGACGGTGATGATCAGCCACGGCGACAGTTCTGATGACTGGAGCAGTTCATTGATTCGCGTCAGTCCTTCCATTGGCGGCGGCGGCAGGATACCACTTTGCACCATGAAACTACTGAGCTCAATACTCAGCGGGTGAGCCAATACAGCGAGTCCCACGCCCATCAGCATCGAGTTAACAGATGGCATTCTGAGACGAAATGTGGCTCGCAGGCTGGTCGTCAGCAGCAGTCCCATGAAAATTGCAGGGCAGGCAATCATCGTCAACTGCTGAATGACCGTCGTCTGCAGAATCTTTCGTCCGGCTTCGACGTCACTGCCGGACAGGTCGGGTCTCATGTAGCTCATCGCCACGAACTGCAGCAGCAGAATCAGAATAAAGCAGAAGCCGGCTTCATGATTCGCAGGCACGGGTTCTTTGTCACGATTCAGACTCCGAAGCCAGGATCGTACATCAAACTTTTCAGCCTCACGAAACAGAACGCCTTCGCTGTTGTACAGATCGATGGCCCACCACAGTGCCAATGCACTGTAGCCGAGACTGGACAGTAATACCGGTGCAACGTAGACCACCAGTGCGCCGGATTGAGTGGTCGACAGCAGCAGCCCCTTTAACAGAAGTGCGATGTTGACGACAGGGATCACGCTGTACAGGGGTGTAATTTCGACAGCCGGTGACAGACAGAACATGGTCAGCCCCATGATGACCATCAACAGCGGAGTCAGATAGTACTGACCTTCCTTTGTGGACTTCGCAAACGTCGCCAGCGCCAGACACAGCGCGCTGAACAAAGCGGCCAGTGGTATTAACAGGATGACCAGCCACATCAGGGCATGAACGCCCGGCAGTTCAAGGCTGACAGTATTCGCCATGCCACCGGCCATTGCGGAAGCCAAGTGTTTTCCGGTGAAGCCCATACTAAGCAGATTCATCAGTGCTGTACCGATGCTGAACATCAGAATCGTGCCGAACTTGCCGAGAACAAGTTCCACACGGCGGGCAGGACTGATGAGCAGTGTTTCCATCGTACCGCGTTCTTTTTCGCCGGCACCCAGATCGATGGCCGGATAAAATGCTCCGGTGAGAGCCATAATAACGATCATCGCAGGAAACATTTTGCTCCAGACGTTGGCGGCGACCTGTTCTCCACGGGCCACTTCGACCCACTGCAATCGTGCTGGTTTCTGCAGCGCCGGGCGCAGCGCCGCCTTTTCGAATGTCTGTGCCCTCAGTTCATCTTCCCAGCGATTCAGGGCGCCCTGAATACGAGAAAACGCGACCGCAGATTTGTCGTCTGCACTGTTTCTGATAACCAGCAACGATCGTGGCGGATCATTATCATGATCGACACCAATGCTGGCATCATCCTGCAATGCAGCGATTGACCTCGCATATCCTTCCGGAACGATCACCAGAGCCTGCAACCCGCTATCGACAAATGCATTGCTTAGGCGATCCTGAATCTCAGAAAGGTTGTCACTACTGCCGCGATCGTCAGAGGCTTTCCTAAGCTCCGCCAGCTTTTCCGCCAGGGCTTTTCCGTTTTGCAGAAGTTGCGCCGGCGAGTTTTCTTTGCTTCCGCTGCGGTCCCCGGTATCGTCCTCTTTCCGGGCGTTAACGGACAGGTCGGTGACGATCTGCAGTCGTGACGCGTCGTCGGCGCCTCCGCTGAACCACTTTTCGTTGATACCGCTTTCATCAAAAAATTTCGGGGAAGTCGGCATCTGATCAGCGTTCAGGACCACAACTACTCGACGCTGCTCACTGAACGTCAGCATCATCTCGACCATGCCGAGTCCCAGCATCGGATACAGCAGGACTGGCAGGATTGTGATCATGAACAACGTGCGCCGGTCACGCAGTTGATCGCGCACTTCGCGTAGAAAAATCAGTCTGACGTTCTTCCAGCTCATTGTTTCGTCGGATGTGGGCAAGTTATCGGGCTGCGACGTTGTGGTCGAAGTGCGTTCTCTTGTGAGGTTGTCCAGCTAGGACACTGTAACTTCGGTCAGTTCGCTGTCTCTTTTACGTATAAGATCGAAGAACAATTCTTCGACGTCCGGCTGATCATGACGGTCAGCCAGTTCCGGCAGCGTTCCTTCATCGACGATTCGTCCACGATGAATGACAGCAATCCGGTCGCACAGTTTTTCAACTTCCCGCATGATGTGAGTCGAAAAAATGATGCACTTGCCCTGCTCTTTCAGAGAGGCCACTGTCTGCAGGACATTTCGTGCCACCAGAACGTCAAGTCCTGACGTTGGTTCGTCAAATATGATCACGGGCGGGTCGTGTACGATAGTGCGAGCGATCGACACTTTCTGTTTCATTCCGGTCGACATCTTCGATCCCAGACGGTCACGTATCTCGTTCATCTGCAGGATTTCGAAGAGTTCTTCGATTCTCAGTTGCAGCTGTTCTTCAGGAATGCCGTACAGGCGCCCGAAGTACTCGACCATCTCACGAGCGGTCATTCGGTCGTAGATCCCTGTGTTACATGACATAAATCCGATGTTGCGGCGCACGGCTTCGGCATCGTGCATGACATTGATGCCGGCGACTTCAGCAAAGCCTCGGGTGGGCCGCAGAACAGTACTCAGAATTCTCAGGCATGTGGTCTTGCCGGCCCCGTTAGGGCCCAGCAGTCCGTAGATTTCCCCCGGCTGGACTTCAAACGAAACGTTGTCCAGGGCACGGAAGACCCCGTTGAAGTCGTCGAATTCTTTGGTCAGTCCGTGAACCCGAATCATGTGGCTGTCTTAACCCAAGGGAGGAGCGTTTGGTGGCGGCCGTGACATTGGTGGGGCTGCCGTCACATTCTCTGCAGCATGGCGGCGCCGGTCGCGCCTTAGGGATTCAACGAATTAAATCCGCTTCAGAAAACCTGACCGTACGTTTCAAACTGCGTTGGTTGGAGAACACGGGGCAACGAGATCCGCTGTCGCCATACCATTACGCTACCACATCCAACGCTGTCGGGCCGTCATTCGCTCGACGGTCCGTCAGGTTTGCGGGGTTTTCAGAGGTGAACGTTCCGATTTGCGCGCCTGTCGGCAGCGAGCCACAGTGGCATGCACATGATTTCCCGTCGTTAATTCGAATGAACTGTCAGATACGCACTAACCGGCATGTCAGTCGCAACGGGTTAAGGCCGCAGAATCGGAATAGACTGTTCCACGGCGACGTCATCGATGAATTCGTAAAAGACGTTCCGCTGTCGTGGAGTGTAGCCAGCGTCCTGAATGCAGCGTCGGATTGCATCCACTGACAAGTGGTGCACCGTGCCTGCCTGGGAAACAACATTTTCTTCGATCATCAGGCTACCCATGTCGTTGGCGCCGAACTTCAGAGCTACCTGCCCGACTTTCTTACCCTGCGTCACCCATGACGACTGAATGTTGGGAATGTTATCCAGATACAGACGACTGACGGCCTGAGTCTTCAGGTACTCGAAGGCACCGGCGGGCGGAATGTGGGCCATGTCGGTGTTATCCGGTTGAAACGTCCAGCTGATAAACGCGGTGAAGCCTCCCGTTTCATCCTGCAGCTCGCGGACACGGTCAAAGTGCTCGATGCGATCACTCAGAGTTTCCACATGACCAAACATCATGGTTGCGGTAGACCGGCCACCAAGTTCGTGCCAGACACGCATCACGTTTAACCAGTCGTCTGTCAGTACTTTGCCGCGAGTAATTTCGCTGCGGACGCGATCGACCAGGATTTCGCCACCACCACCAGGCAGGCTGCCAAGTCCGGCCTCCTTCAATCGTTGCAGAACAGTACGCAACGGCTGTCGGGCGATCTTTGTGAAATGGTGAATCTCCGGCGGACTGAAGCCGTGGACGTTTACGTGAGGAAAACGCGTTTTGACGGCGCGAAGCATGTCTTCGTACCATTCCATGGGCAGTCTGGGGTGCAGTCCGCCCTGCAGCAGAATCTGATCACCACCCAGCTGTACCGTTTCTTCGATCTTTTCCAGCAGTGTTTCGATCGGCAGCACGTACACATCGGGATGTTCAGGCGGGCGATAGAACGCGCAGAAATCACAGACGGCCGTACAGGCATTCGTGTAATTGATGTTGCGATCAATGTTGTAGGTGCGGAATGGTCCCGGGTGCAGACGCCGTGCAACGGAATCTGCAGCCGCACCAATGGCCGGCAGATCATGAGACTCCAGCAGTGTGACGCCTTCTTCCCGCGTCAGCCGTTTGCCGGCGACTGCTTTTTCAAGCAGTGACGAAATCGGAGAAGACAATGTTGGCATTCTGATTTACCAGGTTGTGTTGAGAAGCCAGTTCGTGGAACAGCTGCAGCCCGCTTTTTTCTGCGGACGTCATGCGGTAGTGCAGGTTTTCTGTCAGGTACGTCAGGGCGACGGGCGGCCTGATATTCAGCTTGGGAGCTTCTGTTGAAGCGATGGAAGAGATGGCCGCCAGCCCTCGGTCACGAGCTTCATTTAGTGCACCGGCCACCCCGGTTGTGTCAGCATCGCGATGAGCAACCCACATTGCGAAGACGAACGGCAGCCCTGTCCATTCGTACCACATTTGTCCTAAGTCCATAATCTCGACGAATGGTTCTTTGGGTGGATGCATAGCACGATCACCGATCAGCAGGACAGCATCCGCGTCGCTTTCACTGGTCATGCAGTCCATCGACAATGGCTCGGAATCGGGGAATGCGCCATATCTTTCCGCCAGAATGATTCGCGATAATGTCGCACTGGTGCGAGAACCTTCGTCCATCGCGATTCGTTTCACGTTTCCGGGATGAACGCGACAGTACAGCTTGACACTCATTACCTCGCCACGGGCTGCCACGCAGGCATCAGAAATGATTTCATAGTCCGGGCGCCGAAAGTACTCAATCGACGGAATCAGCGCGACATCCAGTTCTCCTGCCGCCAAAGCATCCGCCAGCCGACTGGGATAGTTGAGTTCGATGGACGACGCGGGAAGTAGTTCTTCAAGATCTTCTATCAGCGGCCGCGAGTTAAGGTAGCTGACAGCTCCTAATCGCACCCCCGCCGGAGCGATTTGGTCGCTCGAGTGTTCGAATTGAGTTTGCTTCAACATAATCGTCTCCGGTGTATGGCGGAGCCAGCCGGAATTCCCTGATATCGAGCGTTGTTGCCACGAACTTCCAAGTCGTGCAGTCTGTGCCACTCTGCTCAGTATAAACAGACCTCGATTGGACTCAACCGGTGACTGCCCGGAAGTGAAAACCTTCTATTCTATGATGGTGACGCTTCCCGCCCGTGATATGATCCGCAGCCACACAGCTCAGTTAACCTAAAGACCAAGAAATCGGCCGTTTTGTGCTTCAAGACTGTCCTGGACGTGTTCTTTCGCGCCACTGGGACAATTGATGTGAAACCCGATCTTTGTCCGCTTGCGCGGTGTAAACTACAGTCACAGAAACACTTATGAAAAATTGTGCAGAATTGAATATTGCTTTGATCGGATTCGGAACGGTCGGCTCAGGTGTGGCCCGAATTCTGGACAATCAGGCTCAAAATATTGCTGTGCGTGCCGGCCGCCCCGTCCGGCTGAAGCGTGTTGTGGTGAGAGACGTAGGCAGGTCACGGGAGCACCTTCCTGCCGATGTCGCGGTATCGACCAATCTGGAAGACGTGCTGTCCGACGCAGAAATTCAGCTGGCCGTTCAGCTGATCGGAGGCACTGACCCGGCTCTCGATTTCATGACCCGGTTGTTGAAGGCAGGCAAAGACGTTGTCACAGCCAACAAAGCGCTGCTGTATCTGCACGGTGAGACTCTTTTTCGACAGGCGGATGAGCAGCAGCGGACCATAGGGTTTGAAGCAGCTGTCGCCGGCGGAATTCCCATCGTTTCTGCAGTCACGCAGGCTCTTGCCGGAAATCAAATTTTGTCTTTAGAGGCAATCCTGAACGGCACCAGTAACTTCATCCTGACGCATATGCTGGACGACGACAAAACCTATGATGACGTTCTGAAAGAAGCCCAGTCTCTGGGCTATGCGGAAGCCGATCCGGCAATGGATGTCGATGGTACGGACGCGGCACAAAAACTTTCGATTCTGACACAATTGGCGTTTTCAACCAGGGTGCCGCTGGATTCGTTCGTTAAGCAGGGCATCGATGGGCTTGAACTTCTGGATTTGCAGGTCGCGGCAGACCTGGGCTACAAGATCAAATTACTGGCAACATCGCGGCTGAAGGATGAACAACTTGAAATGTCCGTACAGCCAACTCTGATCCGCGCTGACCGAGAAATTGCAAAAACAGACGGAGCTGACAATATCGTGGCCGTAAAAGGTGATGCTGTGGGCATGATCAGGTTTTCCGGAGCAGGAGCCGGTCAGCTACCAACGGCGTCCGCAGTGATGGCCGATATCATCGACTACGCCATCGGAAGAACGGCTGTGACGTTTCAATCCATCCTGCGGACACTGGCGCAGCCCGATCGAACCGTGCAGCCTCCCGGGCAACTCAGTCGCCGCTACTATCTGCGATTTACGGTAGACGACAAACCGCACGTGCTGGCCGACGTTGCGGATGCGCTGGGCAGAAACGCAATCAGCATTTCATCGGTCCATCAGGAGGAAACGTCGGATGACAGTGCTGCGGGGAACGGTTCGGCTCGACTGGTAATCATGACTCACCGGACCACCGAAGGTAACCTGCGTGCGGCCGACAAGGAAATTGGTCAGCTGTCGTCTATTCAGGGGACCAGTATCCGACTGCCGGTTGCCGATTAGCAGCGGTCTCAAGGCCACTGGATAAGAGCACCATGCTCAACAGAGTGTGCCAGTCTCGTAAGGGATCAGAGCGTTACTCACTCATCTGGTGGCGGTGACTGCTCGTGTTGAAACCACTTGCAGTGCTGTTCTCAGGACATGCGGTCGCGGGATAGTGGCTCATTCAGGTGGAATGATGTTCACCGTCCTTGCACAATATTCACGTCAGCAGGTCAGGCCGACGATTTAACAAACGTTATTTACAGCCCTGCAGCGATTGTCAGGTAACGGGACGGGTCCTTTACAACTTAGATAAGAATCGGTGTCGGATGGCCAAGTGTGATCAGGGATATCTGTGCGAAATTTGTGGAGAAGAGGTGGCGTCAATTCGCGAAAGTGACCTGTATCTCAGATACGTCACTGGTCAAATGAACTCGCGTGAACTTCTGGCAAGTCCTGAGCGTCATCTTCGATGCAATGCAGTGGTGGGCCAATTTATCGTCCACCGGGACTTTGATATGGTCACTGTCGATGGACCGTTCAGCAAGACAGAAATGGATGCGATCTTTGTAACGGAACAGGAATCCCTGATAACGCGAGGCTGGCAGCGACTTCAGGAGTTAGCGGAACTGGCGGACACTCTTCCACTCTCTGATTATCCGCTGCCTGAATTTCGCACTCAGGGGCATGGCAGTGACTGACGAGTCGATCTCGTCTGTGTTGCAAGGCCAGTCGCGAGGAAGACAAACGGCCAGGGGGCGCTGGACTGTTGAACTTGCAGGATGCTTGATAGAGCTGACTGGTGGATATCCAGGGTACGCAGGTGGAATGGTCGTTCCCGAATCAGCCGGGTGCGCAAACGCGGTCAGCGCCGCAGTCGGTCCGTGGATTGCTGAAACGGCTGTGAATTCAGTGACGATGGGGTGCCCCGGGGTAAGACGTCTGAAGGAATGTCTGCTGAGACTGAGTGTCCGCGAAGCAGAAAGTCAATGTCGCAGCTGATCAGTCCTTGGGCATCATGTCGTACTTCTTCATCTTGTTGTACAACGTTACTCGACTGATGCCGAGTTGTTTGGCTGTCTTTGTGCGGTTGAAGCTGTTATTCATCAGGGCCTGTTCAATGATGTCTTTTTCCGTGAGTTCAATCCTGTTCCCGAGAGAGGCTCCTCGTTTACCACTGAAGAATGATGCGACGGATGCATTATTGCTCGGACCGGCAGCCCCTTCCACGATATTTGGCGGCAATGTATCTACCGTCAGTTTGCCGTCGTTGCTGTAGATGACGGCACTGCGAATGGCATTTTCCATTTCACGAATATTGCCTGGCCACGGGTAGCTGACCAGGCTGTTAATCAACTGATCAGAGATTTCGACGACATCGATGCCGTGTTTTTCCGCATGAAGATGCACGAAATATCGAGCCAGCGGTTCAATATCCGGCAGCCTTTGTCTGAGTGGCGGAATTCTAAAGCTCAATGTGTTCAGACGATAATACAGGTCCGGCCGAAAGCGTCCCTGTTCCACAAGTGGCTGCAGTTCGAGATTACTGGCGGCGATAATTCGAGCTTCAACTTTTAACGTCTCGTTGGAACCGACTGGTTCAAACAGACCTTTTTCGATGACTCGCAAAAGTTTGACCTGCTGCTCAGGCGCCAGTACATCAATTTCGTCCAGCAGAATTGTACCTCGACCGGCGGCCAGAAACTTACCGTCCTTCGCTGCGTGAGCACTTGTGAAGGCTCCTTTGACGTGACCAAAAAGTTCGCTTTCGATCAGTTCACCAGGAAGTGCACCGCACGGGACCGTCAGCAATGGTTCGTCCCGCCGCTGCGAGCTTTCGTGTATCAGTCTTGCGAGGTGCGTCTTGCCGACCCCTGTCTCACCAATCAACAGCATCGTGACATTATGTTTGGCCGCCACTTCCAGACGCTCAAGCATCTGCCGCAGACCCGGTGTGCGAGTTCGGTACCGATCTGCGATAGGCTGAACGCTGCCGACGGAAGGTTCGTCGTTCATCGCGAAGTCAGCAATTCGGTTTTCAGTTAACGGCCCGCTTTTGAGAGTTCTGCGTTCGGTCAAGTCGAATGGAAATTGCGGTGTGACCCCACTGAAGAGGCCCGCCGTTTCAACCGCTTGTGGCAAGTCGACAGCATAAGTCTGGTCGTTAGCAGTGACCGCCATGTTCGGGCAGTTGCCCGACAGCAATTCTTCCGTTGCCAGAATGACGTGAGACAAATCTCCTGTCGCGGTATCGGTCTGGACATGTACCACCCGATCCACGATTTCTGCTGGAACGTGTGACAGGTCCAGTTCGTTGATATTTGTGACGATCACCAGAAACGTGGTGTTTGAATTATGAGCCATCGCCCATGATCGGTCGAATTGCTGAGGAACACCCTGGCGAAGATCAATCAACGCCACAGTTGGGCGGTGCAGTTGCACCATCTGCGCTGCTTCAGTCAGTGAGTAACATTCCAGCAGACGGCACTTGCCGGCCAACTGAGTACCCACATTCCGAAGGAAGCCGGGCTGCCCACTGCACATAACCAGAAACTCAGATGATTCCATCAGAAGCCTTACATTTTCAAGTGCTTGCGGTGTCGTCCTGAGAACCGCGGTAAGCAAATGTCAATTCATGTGAGGTCTACTGTTTACAAACCGAGTGCCAATCCTACGAATTTCTGCTCAACCAGTAAATTCTCTGGTCTGTGAGCAGAAAGGACCAAATACAACAGTGTCCAAAGTCACCAAATGATGCATCGGGGAAACATGGATCATGCCGCCGGGAGTAGTGGTCTGAGGGGGTATCGCCAGACGTGTCCCGGTGGCGTCGGTGACACGTCGTTACTTGATGCGGGACCGGTACTCCGGACGCTTTTTCCATTCGCTTAAGTAGGGGCGGTACGCTTCCACTTCTGTCCATGTAGCCGGTCCTGGATCCGCAGGAATCACTTCGTTTTCCGGATAGTCCTTCCCCGTGATACTGGCTTCGATGGAATCGTTCCATTTCGACCACGCCGACTTCAGGCGACTGGCGATTTGTGGCTGCTGATCAATGATGTTGTTTGTTTCAGTCGGGTCACTTTCCAGATTGTAAAGTTCAAACCTGTCGCTCCCCACTTTCGTGTTGATCAGCTTGTAACGGTTATCCAGAAATGCTGTACGGTTGGTGTGGCGGAATCCGATGGGGTGTTCTCGGTGAGACAATTCTTTTGAAAACAGGGGCTTCAGGCTCAGTCCGTCCAGCGGGACAGCGGCTGACGGTTTTGACAAACCCACGACATCGACCAGCGTCGGAAAAATGTCCATCGTGCATGACGGATAATGTGTGATTCGCGGCTTCGAAATGCCATTCGGCCATTCGATAATCGCGGGGACACGTAATCCCCCTTCATAAACGCTGTTTTTGAATCCTCTCAGGCCGCCAACGGTGGCAGGCTTGATCTTCGGCAGGCCACCATTGTCACTGCAAAACCACAGGAATGTGGAATCAGCGATATTCAACTTACGCAATCCCGAACGCAGCGTGCCAATACTGCGATCCATGGCCACCAGTTCTCCGTAATGATTGGCGGACGCACGATCAAGTTCACTAAAATCCTGCTTGTCCTCATCTATAGCGATGAACGGGCTGTGTGGCGTGCCATACCAGACGACAGCGAAAAACGGCCTGCCGGCCGCCGTCTGTTGTCTGACGAAATCCATGGCCTGGTCCACAATGATCTCTGAGGAATCTCCCTTAAACTCCTCGAAGACACCCATTCGGCTCATCAGCGGATCGCGGTCAAAGAAATTGGTTACCGATAACCACGTGTTAAAACCGAACCTGCCTGGGCCTCGTATGTCGTCCTTCAGAATGGGCGCACCGACGCCGCGGAGACCGTTCAGGTGCCATTTTCCGAAATGTCCGGTTGCATATCCTGCCTGCTGCAACGCCTGGGCAATCGTACGTTCCTGGGGACGCAGCGGCACACCGTGGTTCAGGACACCTGTGCGATCGTTGGTGCGTCCTGTCATCACCGTAGCGCGAGTTGGTGAACAATTTGGTGCTCCGGCATAGAATCGATCAAATCGAAGGCCGCCGGCGGCCATCGCGTCCAGGTTGGGCGTCTGCAACACGGGATGATCGTAATACCCCGTTTGTCCCCATCCCATGTCATCCGCCATGACCAGAATGATGTTCGGTGGCGCCGCCGCGCCGACGCTGTTGACGATCAAGACAGCAAAGCAGGTGTGAAGTAACGCAGATCTGAACACCATTTGGTCGCTTTCATACGAGTACAGAATCCGTAGAGCCGGTAACGCGTCTGGTTCAAAGCTCCTGAGTGCCTGTGATGATAACAGTGTTGCGGGGCACTACACGAGCCGATGATTGCCGGCACTGCCGTTGACAGCACGACGCGGGGACAGAATGGCTCGCGGGTCTCCCGTTCCCATTCACCTCTTCGCTGCATAACCAACCTTGCTGCCTTTTGTTGACCGTATTCTTGTTCGAGCGACAACTTCCACGACAGACGTTTTCCGGCCGGTCCGTGTGCGGCCACGTAGGCAACGACACAAACTTTTCCGGTTGTGGAATCCGTGCCCGTCGACGTCGCGGATGCCCCGGAGCTGGAATCTCAGCTGCCGCAACGGAGACTGTCTGGGCAGAATTCCGTGAATGGATCGACGCAATCTGACCACATCGTCAGAAGCTCGATCCACCATTTGCGGTTTTTCATGGGTTGACGGGCCTTCGCGGTGCGGCATTCCATCGGCTGCGCCGATAGAATGCCGCTCTCTGCTTGCCTTCCAGCCGCAAACCAGAACCCTACTCGCTGCTCAGGAATCTGTCATCATGCTGAATCCCGTTAATCGTCGTACGTTTGTGGCCTCGGGCGCTGCCTGCTCACTGGCCTCGCTGGCTTCACCCGGCTGGGGCCGTGAAAACGAGTCGAAGAACAAGCACGAAATCTGTGTTTTCACGAAACCCTTTCAGTCGTTGTCGTACGACGAGCTGGCGGAACAGACGACGCTGTTGGGGTTTGACGGGATTGAGGCGCCTATTCGCGATGGTGGACACATAGAACCGGTGGCCGTGCCGGAGGAGCTGCCCCGTATGATGGAAGCGCTCAGGAAGCACGGCCTGAATATGACCGTGATGACATCCAGCATCAATGACCCGGCTGATCCACTCACCGAGAAAGTTCTGCGAACCGCTGCGGGCCAGGGAATTCGGCATTACCGAATGAAGTATTTTAGATACGACGAATCACGTCCGATCATTCCTCAGATTACGGAGTGGGGGAAGAAGCTGACGGATCTGGCCGCAATGAACAACGAAATCGGCATTACGGCGGTATATCAAAACCACGCGGGCCGAAACTATTTTGGAGCCTCACTGTGGGATCTGCACAGAGGACTGGATGGAATCGACCCCGCTCATGTGGGAGTCGCCTACGATATTCGCCATGCCACTGCGGAAGGCGGTATGAGCTGGCCGGTGACGTTTCAGCTGATTCGCCCACACATCCAGGTTGTCTACGTTAAGGATTTTGTGTGGCACGAACGAAAACCGGGGAATGTACCGCTTGGCAAGGGCCGCATCGATCCGGCATTCTTTTCGATGCTGTTCAAGTCCGGATACAGTGGACCAATTTCGCTTCACGAAGAATACCTCGATCACCGTGATCCTTTACTGGTGCCGACGCACTGGAACGCCATTCGCGAAGACATGCGTACATTGCAGACCTGGCTGTGACGAATGCGGCCGTAAATCTGCGGCGTCCGGCCGGCCACGGTCGCTTTTGTGGAGTCCTCAGCGACAGAGCTGACCGGACTGCGCCGATGATGGCATCACAGTGCCGCCTTTCAGAAAGAAGGCGATTTCTTCCTCATCCGCAGAATGCTGCAAGGTATAAGCACCATTACAACTGTTGTTATCATTGCAGTACGGCGAAGGCGTTAGCTTCGGTGTGACCGGCAAATGCTGCCGATCTGCCGCCAGGCTGAACCGTTGGTCTCAGCGTGCCGATGTTGCACATGGAGACAGCTGCCCGCGTTCGTATCAGCCCCTTTTGCGGGAGACCATCGATTGTGGAGCATCAACGTGACCTTGGTTCATAATTTCTTGACTCTGTCATCAGCGACAGTAATCATATATTCGGAAA
>Ga0315316_10000625_pt1 | contig 23603 bp, 23 predicted proteins | sample M160m3416metaG_FD_203702 | JGI IMG/M metagenome (GOLD analysis project Ga0315316, IMG submission 203702) | Ammonia-oxidizing marine archaeal communities from Monterey Bay, California, United States - M1 60m 3416 | ecosystem: Environmental > Aquatic > Marine > Intertidal zone | place: USA... | reverse complement strand
CCACTTGTGAAACTGCTTCGAATTGAGCATCCAGAGTTTTAGGACCATTGGCGGCGTCGGCAACAGTAACAATTCCGTCTAAGACAGTTGTTCTTGCTAATATAGCGTCTACCAGAAGTGTTTGAGTGATAGGGCCAGGATCGGCTAAACCGGTTGTTTCAATCAATAAACGATCAAACTCGATTTCTTTTCTGTTTTTGCGACCGACTAGACTTGATATCGTGTTTGATAAGTCTCCTCTTATAGAGCAGCAAAGGCATCCAGATTGCATTAAGATTACTTCTTCACTGCTTTGCTCCATTAGGTCATGATCAAGACCAGCCTCACCAAACTCATTTACAATTACTGCGACACGGCCAGCACTCGCGTCCGTTAAAACTTCATTCAGTAAAGTTGTTTTTCCTGCTCCAAGGAATCCAGTGAGTAAAGTTAGAGGGATGCGTTGATCGGTCATGAGTAATCGCTTGGTAATTTATTTTGACTAGAGTGTTAATTTTCGCACTGAATTTACTAGGTTAAGAACGACGAAAATAAAAAGTGTTACGCATACAATAGTGGGACCTGGGGGTGTGTCAAAAATATATGAACCCCTCAGGCCTACTGTTACCGAAATGCAGCTTACTAGTGCCGCAGCAAATACCATCATTTCTGGATCTCGGGCCAAATTTCGTGCTGCTGCAGCCGGGATAATTAACATGGCAGTTATAAGAAGCACGCCGACCACTTTAATTGACACGGCGACTGTTATACCTAGTCCAATAGTCAAAAATAGTTGTTCCCGCTTTGGATTAAAGCCGCTTGCATATGACAATTCTTCATTAAATGTAGAAAGGAATAGAGGCTTCCAGCGCCATAAAATAAGGGCTAAAACAACCAATGCTCCTGTCCAAATAACACCTAAATCAAACTCTGATACTGCAAGAATATCACCAAAAAGATAGGCCATAAGGTCAATTCGGACACCAGTCAAAAACGATACGACAACAAGTCCAACTGCTAAGAATGAATGAGAAAAAACACCTAGCAATGTATCCATAGCATAATTTCGGCCAGATAATTGGGTAGTTATCCAAGCCATTATTATCGCAAAAATTAATGCCCCAATAAAAACATCTGCTTGCATTGCAAGAGACAGGGCAACCCCCAGCATCGCTGCATGGGCCGTGGCCTCACCGAAATATGCCATTCGGCGCCATACTACAAAGCATCCTAGTGGCGCTGAAACTACGGCTAGACCTATTCCAGCTAGAAAGGCCCGGATCATAAAGTCGTCTAGCATTAACTAATAGCCTCAGAATTACTAGTTGGTGAGGCATGCTCATGATCATGACTGTGTCGGTATAATGCCAGAGCCCCGTCTGTTCCGGTTCCAAAAAGCTCTTGATATTCTGGTGTTGCTACTACGGATTGAGGTGTTCCGCTGCAGCAGATATGGCCATTTAAGCAGATCACTCGGTCCGAAGCACTCATCACGACATGTAAATCGTGACTAATCATTAAAACTGCGCAACCAGTTTCCTCCCTTAACTTTTCTATCTGTTTATAGAAGTTTGCAGCTCCAGGCTGGTCAAGACCTTGTGTGGCTTCATCCAATACTAGAACTTGGGGGGATCCAAGCAATGCACGAGCAAGTAGTACACGTTGCAATTGACCTCCAGAAAGTTGGGACATCTGTTTGTCCATGAGTTTTGGGAGCCCGGCTTTTTCGAGAGCAACAGCACACATTTTTTTAGTGATCTTTTCAGTAAGACGCATAAACCTCCCAACACTTATCGGGAGCGTTGGATCTAGATTTATTCTTTGAGGAACATAACCTACTTTCAAACCTGACTTGATTTGGATTTTACCGGCTACGGGAGTGACGGCGCCAATAATAGCCTTTAGGAGACTTGTTTTCCCAGAGCCGTTGGGTCCCACTATAGTAACGATTTCTCCGCTCTTTATATTTAGATTTACATTTTTTAGAGCAGTTACACCCCCATATGAAATAGAGAGGTCGTCTATTGTAATTAAGTTCATCTTGGCACTATGCCACGCTTGCGCATGAGTGACAAAGGCCTTGTGCTTCAATTACTGCCTTTTCTACAGTAAAACCTGCCTTTGATGCAATTTGGGATACGGAGAAGTTTGGTGTGATGGCTTCTTCCTCAGAGACGGAGTCGCAATTTCGACAGATCATAAAGGCTGGAGAGTGATCTTTACCAGGATGTACGCAACCAATAAAGCTATTCAGCTGTTCTATTTTGTGAGCAAAACCATTTTGTACCAGGAAATCAAGTGCCCTGTAAGCAACAGGTGGTTGGTTTTTAAATCCTGCTTCACGTAATAAATCTAAAATGTCATACGCACCTACGGCAGTATTTTTTTGAAGCAATATTTCCAAAACTTTACGGCGCACAGGAGTGAATTTAAGATTATGCTCTTTGCAATATCGCTCTGCAGCCCAAATGCTTTTTTTCACTGTGATCCCCAATTTATTAGGTTCCGTTGCTTTTTATCTTTATTTTAATTTTTGCTTCGATTCAATTAGATGTTGCAGAAGAAAAATATATCTCTATGTTGGTCTAAATGTTATGTTATATCATGGAGTCAAGCATGTCCAGAAAACTTCTTTCTTATACCGCCATTAGTTTAATTTTTACCAGCTCAGCAATAGCTGATGTCCCAAAAGTCGCAGTGGATATAGCACCAGTTCATTCGCTTGTTGCTCGTGTTATGGAAGGAGTAGGTAACCCTAAACTTATTATACCAACAGGGGCATCCCCGCATGAATACAGTTTGCGTCCATCGGAGGCAAAATCATTACAAGATGCTGATATGGTAATATGGATGGGTGAAGGTTTAGCGCCGTGGATGGAAAACTCGATTGAAACTTTATCAAAGAATGCGGAGGTGGTCACCCTTCTTGAAGAGAGCGAAACAAAACTTTTGAAATTTAGAGAGGGTGCTCTTTTTGAAGAGCATGACCATGATGACCATGACGACCACGATAAAGATCATGATGATCACGATGACCACGATGACCACGACGACCATGATGATCACGATGATCACGATGATCACGATGACCACGACGACCATGATGACCATGATGACCACGACGACCACGATAAAGATCATGATGACCATGGTGAGCACGACCCTCATGCATGGTTATCAATTGAAAACGCTCAAACTTGGCTAAATTTAGTTGCTAGCAAGTTATCCGCTGCTGATCCAGAGAATGCGGGCGTTTATTTTGCAAATGCAGCTGCAGCACGAGCAGAGATTGGCGACTTGGTTGAAGAAGTAAATTCTATACTGGGTCCGGTAAGAGGTCGGAGCTTTGTCGCTTTTCATGATGCATATCAATATTTTGAAATCAGTTTTGATTTTCCCGCATCGGGAGCAATATCTATGGGCGATGCTACAGACCCCAGTGCAGCGCGTATTGCTGAAATTCAAGACCGCGTTAGGAAGGAGGGAATAAACTGCGTACTTTCTGAGCCACAGTATAACCCAAATCTTGTTGCCACTGTTTTATTAGGAACAGATGCTAATACCGGTGTTATAGATCCACTTGGAGTAGGTTTAGAACCAGGACCTAAGTTGTATGGCGATCTTATTCGCAATATGGCCAAATCTTTGGCGGGTTGCCTTTAAGATTCTAAGAGAAGCTCAACTGACCAGTGAAATGGTCAGTTAGTGCCTGGCTCTAAAATTTATGAGTTTAAGCATCTTAGCTTCTCACTTCTTTAAAAAAGATATCAAGCTTGGTGATTATTAATGAGAAGAAAAAATTTAGGTGTCACAAAGTTACGAAAACGCCGCAGAACTTCCGACCCAATGAAAGAGTTTGACAAGATGCCTAAGTTATTACGAGATTGGCTTAATACTGCAGCGCTTCCCTGGGCTCCAAAATCAGTACACCGAGCCTACCATAGAATTTACCAAAAGAATGGCGATGCAAAGCTTGCTTTGCAGCATTTAGAAAAGTTGCAGGAACAACGACTTTCAGTAGATGAAAAGTTAATCTAACAAAGCAATGCTTAGCGTAAAAAAGCTACAAATTTATTCTACCAAATCGCCTGTCATTGGTATCGTGTGTCTATTCACCGGATCAAATTCCTGTAACATTGGTCTGCGCTCATCTAGCCAATTAACTACTCCGTCCTGAGCGTTTTGTTCAAAACTTTCTGAGTCACGGATAACAATAGCAATAACCTCATCATCTTTTTTCATTACGAAATGAGTGCCTGGGTCTCTCTCGTTACCATTTTCAATAACATCCTTTAGAAAATCGTCGTAATGTTCTGGCTTTGGTTTGAAACGAATAATACTTAATTTTTTGGACATTTGCCCCTCCTTTGAATTGTGTATTTAGATTATCAATGACTTAGAAAAAATCCAGAAAATTCACTTGTTAAAGGGCTCATTTTTGGTCCAATCAAAATTCCCTTCATCGCGTTCTTTAACCGCTTGCTTCCAGCCTTTTTCCTCGACGCGTTTTTTGAAGTTATGCCCTTCTGGTGTATGGCGGGAAATGCCATCTAGAAGGGTTGCCAACTGCTGGGTTCCAGAGAGACCAGTCGCTTCTACTGCCTGGTTAATCACCATCTTTTGCATTGCGAGTTGATTTAGGGGCACGCTGGTAAGGCGCGCTGCCATAGCTTCAACTTCGTCATTAAGTTTTTGTTCGGGTAAAGACTTTAAAACAAGCCCCATAGAAGCAGCCTCGACCCCGGAAATTTGATCACCAGTAAAAAGCACTCTCTTAGCTCGTTCTGCTCCTATTCGATAAACCCACATTGCAGTAGATGGACAACCCCAAACACGCGTAGACATATAGCCAATCTTGGCAGTTTCTTCCATGAATATCATATCGCTGCAAAGGGCTAGATCAGAACCACCACCGAGTGCAAAGCCATGGATTTTACAAATTACTGGTTTTGGGCACCTCCAGAGTGACATGAATTTTTGTGTATTATCCCACATAAATTTATAATCAATGAGTGGATCCCATTTTTCGCCCTGATAAACATTGTTTTGCCCTTGGTTTTCAGCGTAAGCGCCAAGATCATATCCACCACAGAAACCCTTTCCTTTACCTGAAAGGATAATCACGTGAATGTCAGTGTCATTCTCTGCTTCATGGACAGCATCTTGCAGTTGGCCTGGAACATCATCGTCAATAGCATTCAGTTTTTCAGGGCGATTGAGAGTGATCCGGCCTATGCGTCCATCTTTTTCAAAAATAACTTTTTTCATGCAGGCTGTCCTAAAGTTTTTGTTATCGCACTATCCAATTTTTCAACAAGCTCGTCTAACTGACTATCTTCAATAATAAATGGTGGAGCAAGAAGGACGTGGTCCCCGTTTTTCCCGTCTCTTGTTCCAGACATCGGATAGCAGATTAAACCAGCTTCAAAAGCATTTGCCTTTAATCGAGCTGCAAATTTTTGACTTGAATCAAACGGCTGTTTTGCTTCTCGGTCTTCTACAAACTCAAGTCCCTGGAATAAGCCACGGCCACGGATATCACCAACGTTTGGATGTTGTGAAAATTTACTTTCTAGGAGCTCTGAAAGCTTTTTACCCTTCTCAGTCGCCCGGTCTACCAAATTATTTTCTACAAGTTTTTTCACAACTGCACGAGCCGCAGCTGCTGCAACTGGATGACCAAGATAAGTATGCCCATGCTGAAATAGGCCACTTCCAGTTTCTATGCATTGATAAATTTCAGAAGTACAAAGCATTGCGCCAATAGGTTGGTAACCTGCACCTAATCCCTTGGCTATACAAAGTATATCTGGGCTAACCTGCTCAGCATCGCAGGCATATAAATATCCTGTTCTGCCCATGCCGCACATAACCTCATCCAAGATTAACAGTACACCATATTGATCACAGATTTTTCGGATTTTTTGAAAGTACCCGTCTACAGCTGGAACCGCTCCGAGAGTTGCTCCGACAACAGGTTCAGCCATGAATGCCATTACAGTCTCAGGACCAAGACGAAGAATTTCATCCTCAAGCTCTTGAGCCATTCGCTGTCCATATTCATATGCTGTTTCTGTTTCTTCTCTAAGAATATACTCATAACAGGGTGATATGTGGCTTACATTAATTAACAAAGGTGAAAACTGTTTGCGCCGCCACTCATTGCCACCGGCCGCAAGCGATCCGAGAGTGTTTCCATGATAGCTTTGTTTCCGAGCTATCAGATGCTTTCTTTCAGGCTGGCCATTTTCTATATGAAACTGTCGTGCAAGTTTTATCGCAGCCTCAGTTGACTCAGATCCACCGGAAACAAGATAGACACGATCCAATTCACCGGGTGCATGTTTAATCAGTAATTCTGAAAGTTCTTCCGCAGGCTCAGACGTAAAAAAACCTGTATGCGCAAAAGACAATTGATCAGCTTGAACCTTAATTGCGGCTATAATGTCTGGATCTCCGTGACCTAGGCAAGAAACGGCGGCTCCGCCGGAACCATCTAAGTAGGGTTTGCCTGACTTATCATAGATATAACATCCCCGCGCGGTTACCGCAGTTGGTGGTAAAGTTTTCATATTCCTAGGGAAGGTTTTTGACATCAAAAAACGCTCCATGATTAGAACTTCTTACTTAAGGATCAAAGTATCTAGTTTTATGTTACCGAACAACCTCTTGGATGATCATTTTTTTTGGGGCTCTAATTTATCTAATGAAAACGACTTTTATTAATGTCGCGAATTAGACGTCTGTTAATTTTATTTATGCTACTCTGCCAAGAATTATTTAAGTGGATTTTAAATGAGCGAAACAAATGATCTAGGTAATGCAATTGAGGCACGTAGAGGCTTAATTTTTGTATTTATGGCAGGTGTTTTGTGGTCCACCGTCGGACTTGGAATCAGACTGATTGATGAAGCTACAGTTTGGCAAATTCTGTTATATAGATCGATCAGTTTAAGTCTTTTTCTTGCAATAGTTATCTACCTTCGATCGCGCGCAAATCTTTTCAAAGTAGTAAAAGCTGCTGGCCTCCCGGGTTGCATTGCAGGTTTAGCTTTAGTTGGGGCCTACTCGGGTGGTATCTATGGAATACAGTCTACCTCAGTTGCGAATGCAATGCTTTTATTTGCTTCTGCCCCTTTCATGGCAGCAATGCTTGGTTGGATCTTTTTGCGTGAAAGAGTACGAAAAGCAACTTGGATTGCTATATTATTTGCAATCGTGGGTATTGGTATAATGGTTCAAGACAAAACCCAGGGCGGAGCGGAGCTTTTGGGAAACTTGGCAGCTTTAGGTTCGGCATTCGGTTTCGCAGTTTTTACAGTTGCACTTCGTTGGGGTCGATCAGGTGATATGCTTCCAGCTGTATTTTTGTCTGGCATCTTTGCAATTTTCATAACTTCAAGTATTTGCTTTCTAAGTGGCTTATCGTTTAAAGTTTCAGTTAACGATACGAGCATTTCTATGGGAATGGGTGTTTTCCAAGTTGGCGCAGGTTTAGTTTTATATACCCTTGGCTCCAAAACTTTACCTGCTGCAGAATTAACATTATTATCTCTGGCGGAGGTTCTTCTTGGACCTCTTTGGGTCTATTTGTTTCTTAATGAAGTTGCTACATTGAATACACTTTTAGGTGGGCTGGTTTTATTATTAGCAATTGCTGGAAACGCAATTTCTGGAGCTCGAAGAAAGCCGCCGCCTATCATTACACCTTAGGTATTAATATGACTTCAAAGCCCAATTTTTTAATAATCATGGTTGACCAATTAAATGGCACCTTTTTTCCCGATGGTCCGGCGGACTGGCTGCATACACCAAACTTGAAGCGTCTAGCGGCTAACTCAGTAAGATTTAAAAATACCTACACAGCAAGTCCATTGTGCGCTCCGGGACGTGCAGCTTTTATGTCTGGTCAACTTCCCTCCCAAAATGGTGTTTATGATAATGCTGCAGAATTTTCATCCACAATTCCTACTTATGCACACCATCTACGTCGAGCAGGATATCAAACATGTTTGTCGGGAAAGATGCATTTTGTTGGCCCTGATCAGTTGCATGGGTTTGAAGAAAGATTAACAACAGATATTTATCCTGCGGATTTTGGTTGGACGCCTGATTATAGCAAGCCAGATGAACGTATTGATTGGTGGTACCATAATCTGGGATCAGTTACTGGCGCTGGTATTGGTGAGATTTCAAATCAACTAGAGTACGATGATGAGGTTGCTTTTAATGCTAAGAGCAAAATTTATGATTTGGCGCGCGGTCATGATCCGCGTCCGTGGTGTTTGACGGTCAGTTTTACACATCCACACGATCCCTATGTTTCAAGAAAAAAATATTGGGATCTCTATGAAGACTGTTTGCATCTCTTACCAGAAGTGAGCAAAATTTCTTACGAAAACCACGACGCTCATTCTAAACGTATCTTCGATGCTAATGATTGGCGCTCTTACGAAATAGATGATGTGATGATTGAGCGATCAAGACGTGCCTATTTTGCAAATATTTCATATTTGGATGACCAAATTGGTGAATTATTGAAAACGCTAGAAGAAACTGACCAAGAAGCAATTATAATTTTTGTGTCTGATCACGGTGATATGTTGGGTGAGCGCGGACTGTGGTTTAAAATGTCATTTTTTGAAGGGTCGGCTCGAGTACCGTTGATGATCTCAGCTTCTTCAATGAGCAGCCAAGTCATAAATAGCCCAGTTTCAACAACTGATCTCTGCCCAACCATTTGTGAATTGGCAGGTGTCACTATGTCTGAAGTCACACCCTGGATTACGGGAGAGAGTTTGTGTGGCATTATGCGAGGAGAAAAAAGGCAGAGCCCGGTGCTGATGGAGTATGCAGCAGAAGCAAGTCACGCGCCAATGGTCTGTATTCGAAAGGACCGATGGAAGTATGTTTTTTGTTCTCTGGATCCAGAACAACTATTTGACTTGGATAAAGATCCAAATGAGTTAGATAATTTAATTGAAAATACTGATTATAAATCAACAATTCAATCCTTCCGTGATACTATTGGGTCGACTTGGAATTTAGATCGCTTTGATCAAGATGTGCGAGAAAGCCAAGCTAAACGTAAAGTCGTTTATGAAGCTTTGCGTAAGGGTGGGTACTATCCTTGGGATTTCCAACCTTTAAAGCAGGCATCAGAGCGATATATGCGTAATCACATGGACCTTAATATTTTGGAATCTAGTCAGCGCTATCCATCGAATGACTGATATATGAATTGATATTTTGCTGAGATTAAGGTGGTATCCACTAAAAGCATTAACCTTATGAAGAGGGAAGATTGGGCGATTTTGATTATATTATTGTTGGTGGTGGATCATCGGGTGCTACTCTGGCTGGCCGACTGGCTGCCAATCCATCTCTAAAAGTGCTTTTGCTCGAAGCCGGTCCCTCAGATGGATCTTTGAAAATAAAAGTACCTTTAGGTTATGGTTCTTTATTTTACGATCAAAAGTTTAATTGGAAATATGAAACTGAACCTGAACCCGAGTTAAAGGGGCGCAGAATGTATTGGCCCAGAGGAAAAGTGTTGGGTGGTTCTAGTGCTATTAATGCAATGGTTTATGTTCGAGGACATCCAAAAGATTATGAAGAATGGGCAAATGTTGCACCCAGTTGGAATTGGAACAATGTAGAACCTTATTTCAAAAAAATAGAATCTTGGAAAGGCGAGGACTCTCCGGTCAGAGGTAAGTCTGGTCCAGTTGGTGTTTCAAATGTTGAAAACGATGTTCATCCCTTAACAAATAAGTATTTAGAAGCGGGTCAGGAATTAGGTTTTCCCTATAATAGAGACTATAACGGCAATCATATGGAAGGCGTCGCTGTTTATCAAACAACGACCTCTAATGGATTACGAGTCTCTTCAGCTAGCGCTTACATAGCGAAAAAAAAACGCAGTAAAAATTTGAAAGTGATACCAAATGCTCTTGTAACAAAATTAATTTTTGAAGGTAAGCAAGTAGTAGGGGTATCCTTTTTCAAGGGAAATAAAGAGACGAAAGTACTTACACGTGGAGAAGTTATTTTGAGTGCTGGCGCTCTTAATTCTCCACAGCTTTTAAACCTTTCTGGTTTGGGCCCTGCTAATGAATTAAAATCGCATGGTATTTCCGTACTACAGGACATGCCCCATGTGGGCCGTCATCTACAAGATCATATCGGAGTAGACTTCACTTTGGCGGTTAACCGTCCTTCTCTTAATCAAAAGCTTCGTCCTGTTTTGGGAAAACTTATGGTGGGTTTGGAATACCTTTTTTTAAGGTCTGGCCCTCTTGCAATGAGCCTGAACCAGGCGGGGGGGTTTGTGAAGTCTGAACCTTCTTTGGGATCACCTGATTTGCAACTTTACTTTTCGCCTTTGAGTTACTCGACAGCGCCACAAGGTAAACGTCCGTTAATGAGTCCAGACCCTTACCCTGCAGTCAGGCTAGGCTTCAACCCGACCAAACCTACCAGTGAAGGTTGGATATCACTTGAGTCTTTAGATCCTCGTAAAAGCCCAAAATTTGTAGGAAATTATTTATCTACTAAAGAAGATAAAAAAGTTATGATATCTGGAATGCATTTGATGCGAAAATTTTTACAAACAAAGGCAATGAAAAATATCGTTGAGGAAGAAATTTCTCCTGGACCGGATTTCAAAGACGACGAAAGTTTTATGGATTTTGCAAGGGATGAAGGTGGAACGGTTTTTCATCAGTGTGGTACTTGTCGAATGGGAATGGATGTTTCTTCTTCGGTGGTAGATCAAGGTCTTAATGTCCATGGAATTAAAGGCCTTCGAATTGTGGATGCTTCAATTTTTCCAAGAATCACGACCGGCAACACTAACGCTCCCGCCATAATGGTGGGAGAGAAAGCCGCTGATACTATATTAGCGGATCGAAAGTTATAGGAGTGCAGAAATGCTAAGAATTACTTCGATAGAAACTTTTTGTAACGAATTTGTTGGATTTGTGCGCATTACTGATGAGACAGGTCTTGAGGGCTGGGGGCAGGTCTCTACTTATCACTCAGATATTACATGTCAGGTTTTGCATCGACAGGTAGCGCCATGGATTTTGGGCGCTCAAATTTCTGACTTGGATGACTTGCTCGATTTAGTTACCGAACGCGAACATAAATTTCCGGGGTCTTATTTGAGAAGGGCAATAGGTGGTTTTGATACGGCTATTTGGGATCTAAGGGGTAAACAAAGTCAAAAACCTGTTGTTGAGCTTTTAGGCGGAGAACCTGGTAAATTAAGAGCATATGCCTCTTCAATGAAACGCGATATTACACCGAAGGAAGAGGCAGAGCGCCTCGTGAGGCTTCAGGGTGAATTGGGGTATGACGCTTTTAAAGTAAGGGCAGGAGCTGAGGTTGGTCGCAACGAAGATGAGTGGCCAGGCAGAACCGAAGAAATTATTCCAACCATGCGCAAATACCTTGGTCAAGACGCTTCTCTCCTAATCGATGCAAACAGCTGTTATTCGCCGGATAGAGCAATTGAAGTTGGACGAATACTTGAAGATTGTGGGTTTTGTCATTTTGAAGAACCATGTCCTTATTGGGAGCTTGAACAAACTAAAATTGTTACTGATACCCTTGGTATTGATGTCACGGGTGGGGAGCAGGATTGCGATATCCCGACTTGGAAAAGAATGATCGATATGCGCGCTGTCGATATTGTCCAGCCAGATATTTTATATCTTGGTGGCATCTCTCGAACAATGAGAATTGTTGAACTCGCAAAAAGTGCCGGACTTCCAGTAACACCACACTGTGCAAACCTATCCCTAGTTACGCTTTTTACAATGCATTTATTAAAAGCAATACCAAATGCAGGGAAATATTTAGAGTTTTCAATTGAGGGTGCTGACTATTATCCGTGGCAACAAGACTTATTCAAAAATAGTTTGTTTGATATTGAGGACGGGTGTGTTTCCGTAAAAAGTGACCCTGGATGGGGATTTGAAATTAATGATGAATGGCTTTCTAAGTCAGATTATCAGGTCAGCAAATTTGAATAAAATATAAACTTTTGAAATTTTAATAAAGCAAGTTACAGTCTAATTTGGGTATTCATTAAATTGTTTAAACAATTGAAAAATTAAAACTTAGGGAACACAAAAATGTGGGCAGCAGACTGGAAAGATACATCATATTGGCTTGATGATATGCCTCAGGTCTCAGGCGTTTCTAGCGATCTTAAACGGAAAGTAGATGTTTTAATTATAGGTTCTGGTTACACAGGCTTGAATGCTGCACTAGAAATCGCAAGAGGCGGTCGCGATGTGATGGTTATTGAAAGTGGCTACCCAGGATATGGGTGTAGCACTCGAAACGGGGGTCAAATAAGCACTCACGTTAAGCCGTCGCTTGAAAAACTGTCTCAAAAAGTTGGAGCTTCTAGAGCAAGCGCAATGAGACAAGAAGGGGTGAATGCATTAGACTGGATTGAGGAACTGGTTAATAAGGAAAAACTTGATTGTAATTTTCTAAGAGCTGGCCGATTTCATGCCGCTCATTCTAGAGATCAGTATGATGAATTGGCGAGAGACGCTGAAAAACTTACTAAGTTTGAAAAAATTCCAACGGAAATTGTGCCTAAATCGGAGCAACGTACAGAGCTGGGAACAGATATGTATTATGGAGGCGTTGTTTTCCCTAGGCACGCTTCAGTACACCCAGCAAAATATCATCATGGGCTTTTATCGCGCGTTACCGAAGCCGGTGCTAATGTTGTTAGTTATTGTGAAGCTACGGCTGTAAATAAGCTGGAAAAAGGTTTTGAAGTTCGAACTTCAAAAGGTGATGTGGTTTGCCAAGATCTTGTCGTTGCTACGAATGGTTACACTAGGTCTATAACTCCTTGGCTCCGCAGAAGAGTAATCCCGATTGGCAGCTATATTATTGCTACTGAGCCGATAGAAAAAGGCTTGATGGATAAATTATTTCCAACAAACAGGAATATAACTGACACTTGTAAAGTCGTTTATTATTATCGTCCCTCCCCAGACCGTAAGCGAATATTATTCGGTGGCCGCGTTTCAGCTAAGGAGACTAATACGGCAACAAGTGGCCCAAAACTACACAATGACCTGGTGCGGGTGTTTCCAGAATTAAGTGATATTAAAGTTACTCACTCTTGGTTTGGGACCGTTGCCTATACTTTTGATGAGCTTGCCCATACTGGATGTCACGATGGAATCTATTACTCTATGGGTTACTGTGGATCGGGTGTTTCGATGGCAAGTTATTTAGGAATGAGATTAGGCCAAAAAGTTTTAGGTTTACCTCAAGGTGAAACAGCGTTCGATGACCTGCCGTTTCCGACCAAACCTTTATATACTGGCAACCCCTGGTTTTTACCTCCGGTTGTTTCTTGGTATCGCTGGCGTGATAAAAGACAAATCGTTAACGCTAGGTAAAAACACCTTCTTAAATCTTCTGTTGCGTATACAAGGCGACTCAGTGCACTCTGCAGTACAAATAAAATATTTGGGAGGATTATTATGAAAATAAATATTTTAAAATCAGCCATTGGTTGCTTAACCGCAACGGGCTTTTTATTATCTGCCACAGCTAGTTATGCGGAAGATACATTAAGAATCGTTTCTTGGGGCGGTGCTTATCAAAAAGGGCAATCACTAGGAATTTTTCAACCAGCGGCTAAGGCGATGGGTATTACGGTTAAAGAAGATACCTACGGTGGTATTTCTGATGTTAAGCTTATGGTTAAATCTGGAGCTGATAAGTTTGATATTTTTTCAAGTGGTGCTGGTAATTGCGCATCCGGTGGTGCAGAAGGCATCTTGGAAAAGCTAGACTACTCTGTGATTGACGTAAGCGATCACTTGCCTGGAATGTACAGTGAATACTGTGCAGGTGCTGATATCTTCTCAGTGGTTGCCGCGTACAATACCGATACTTATGGTGAAGGAAATGGGCCTAAAACTTGGGCAGATTTTTTCGATGTTGAAAAATTTCCTGGAACTAGGGCAATGAGGAATAATGTGGGCGCACAACTCGAAGCTGCACTCCTTGGCGATGGCGTTCCTATGGATCAAGTATATACAGTTCTAGACAGTGAAGAGGGAATAGAAAGAGCACTAAATAAGATTAGATCAATCAAACCTCACATTGCTGTATGGTGGTCTTCTGGAGCTCAGCATGCTCAGCTTATGAAGGACGGCGAGGTCGATATGACTACTGGATGGAATGGTCGTTTTGACGTGGCCAAAGAAGACGGTGCAAAAGTAGCATATGACTGGCAGACTGGTATTATGGATTGGGAAGGCTATGGAATTCCAAAAGGAGCCAAAAATAAGGATCTTGCCATGAAGTATATTGCTGAAATGATGAAGCCAGAGTACATGGCAGAATTTGCTAAATACATCTCATATGGCCCAACCAACGGAAAAGTTTATGAGCTTGGCCTTATGGAAGATTCCAGAGCACGTCAGATGCCAAGTCATCCTGATAACGCAAAGTATCAGTTGACTTTGAGCACGGACTGGTACGCAAAGTGGCGTACGAGAGCTTCTGAAATGTATACAGAAATGATGACTGAATAAATCATTCATTTAATTTGAACTTGTTCGCTCGAAGGGCTTAGCCCTTCGAGCGGCTCTATATAGCGACAATAAATCTATGAACGAGACTTCTCTTAACATCTCTATTCGTGATGTCACAAAAAAATATGATCAATTTTACGCATTGAAAGATGTCAGCCTTGAGATCAACTCAGGCGAATTCATGACACTTTTAGGTCCCTCAGGATCGGGAAAAACTACTTTGCTGATGGTTTTAGCAGGTTTTACAAATCCCGATTATGGGAGTGTGAAATTTGGAGATGAAGAAGTAATATTAAAACCACCACACCTTCGAGGCATAGGCATGGTTTTCCAAAACTATGCGTTATTTCCGCATATGACCGTTGAGCAAAATGTTGGATACCCCCAAAAATTGCGAGGAGTCAATGCTGCTGAAATAAAACGGAGTGTCGAGGAAGCGTTAAGCACTGTGAAACTAGAAGGTCTAGGGCATAGGGGAATTACTGAGCTTTCGGGAGGTCAAAAGCAACGAGTCGCTCTTGCTCGTGCTATTGTATTTAAGCCCAAGATCCTGTTGATGGATGAGCCACTTTCAGCTCTTGATAAAAAACTGCGCGAAGAAATGCAGATAGAATTAAGACAACTGCATGATACCCTGAATATGACGACAGTTTATGTGACACATGATCAGAAAGAAGCTCTGACTATGTCTGATAGGATAACTGTAATAAATGACGGCGAGCTAATGCAGCTTGGAACGCCTAATGAAATCTATGAACACCCTAATAATCACTTTATCGCCGATTTTATAGGAGAATCCAGCCTTCTTCCTGTAACTGTTCGGAACGGAAAGGCGAGCCTGAATGGTGAAGAGATTGCTCTTGCTGAGGGTGCTGAAAAAAGTGGTGATTTTCTCCTGGTTGTCAGACCAGAAAAAGCATTTTTAGCGGACAAGAAGGTTAAAGGTGCAAATTATTTTTCTGGCAAGCTAATTGATTCTATTTTTCAAGGTGAAAGTCAGCTTTTAGTTATCAAAATCACCTCTAGTAACGATGACGGCTACGAAGTTCGTGTTCGTGTACCAAACGAGAGTGTTACACAAAAAGCTCTCCCAGAAGTTGGGCAAAATGTGACCATCGGCCTTAAGGCTGCCGACAGCTATGTGGTAAGCTAAAAATGACGATAGCTGAAATGGAAAAACCAAATGAAAGAGGTTTGCAGCAGGTTGCAGCAAACGAGAGGTTAACATTCTTTGGCTTAACATTGCCATATCTACTTATGGTAACAGCCTTGATCGTTGTCCCAGTCGGTTGGTTGTTTTATCTCTCATTTATTGGTCGAGATGGTAGTTTTTCATTTGAAAACTATGAGCGTATGGTAAAAAGCAAGGCTTACATACGCATTTTTTTAACAACTTTTAAAATTAGCATACTCACAACAATAATATGTGCTGCGATTGGTTACCCCCTTGCATATTTCATGTCACAGCTTTCTCGAAAATGGGCCAATATATGTATGATTGGTGTGCTAATTCCATTTTGGACAAGTCTTTTGGTGCGAACTTATGCCTGGCTGGTACTACTGCAGAAAAAGGGTCTTCTAAATAATATGGCTATTGAAATGGGAATTATTTCGGAGCCAATTAAGCTGGTTCATAATACAACTGGCACGCTCATTGGAATGGTGCACATTATGCTCCCGTTCTTGATTTTGCCTTTATATGCAAATATGCGCGCCATAGATAAAGATACCTTGAAGGCTGCCTCGAGCTTGGGTGCCACACCAACTAGAGCCTTTTGGACAGTATTTTTCCCTCTTTCTTTACCTGGCTTACTTGCTGGCCTCTTAATTGTTTTTGTCCTCTGTCTTGGGTTTTATGTAACGCCTGCAATCCTTGGTGGTGGAAAAGTCATAATGGCTGCTATGAAAATATCTAGCAATATTGAGCTCTATTTCAGTTGGGGAGCAGCAAGTGCACTGGGTGTTGTATTGCTTGTCGTAACGGGGATAATTCTTTTTATTGCATCAAAGTTGGTTTCCATGGATCAACTTGGAAATAGGTAGAGTTTATGAGCTTTCTAAATAAAAATGTCTCAGAAACACAAATTAGACTTAAAAATAGGTTATGGCTTTATATCCTCTCTTATTTAATATTGTTCTTGTTGATAGTGCCGTCGTTGGTTGTAATCCCAATGTCATTTTCGGCCAGCCAATATCTTGAATTTCCGCCGAGAGAATGGTCGCTCCGGTGGTACGAGAATTACTTTTTTGCTTGGAAAGTTGAAAATGGTTTTAATGATTGGATGCAAGCCACTTGGACTTCAGTAAAGGTTGCAATACTGACAATATTTGTTGCAACACCCATTGGGACAATGGCAGCTTACGGTTTGGTGAATAGCAATTCCAGAATTGGAAAGATTCTGTTTCCAATATTCATTTCACCAATGATGGTTCCGGTCATACTCGTAGCCATTGGTCTGTTTTACTTCTTTGTTCAGCTTAAATTAGTGGGGAGTGTCCTCGGGCTTGTGTTGGGTCATTCACTGGTGGCAATGCCTCTTGTTCTGATTATTGTATTTAGTGCTCTAAAAAACTATGACATGAACCAAGAAAAAGTTGCTCGCTCTTTAGGTGCAACCCGTTTTCGAGCATTTCGAGAAATCACGTTACCGCAGATTAAGTTTTCTATCATTTCTGCCTCGTTGATTGCATTTTTGACGTCTTTTGATGAAATAATTATTTCGCTTTTTGTAGCTGGTGGAGATAACTCTACGATTACAAGGAGTATGTTTCTGGCACTTAGAGATCAAATTGATCCAACAATCGCTGCGATATCAACAATATTGATAGTCATATCGTCGGGTCTGCTTATTATCGTCCAACTAATTGGTAATAAAGAAAATAAAAAAGATTAGATTCTAGTTATTTCCAGTTAGGGATGAAACAAAACCTTCCCTTATTATTTCTGGTGAGTAAGCTTTTCGGCCAAAAACTTCTCTAACCATCGGTTCAAATGTATCTAATGTTTCCATCGGGTAATCTGGATTAAAGCTAGATTGATCCCATCGTTCGCAAAATTCTGCGCAAGTATCAAAAACAGGGTGATGTTTGAATTGCTCTCGGGCATTTCTATCCCAACCGTAATGATGGCCATAATAAAGCATTTGGAAGATGCCATGGTGCTCGATAGTCCACGCAACATCCCACCTGACAAATGGTCTTATAACTTCAGCAGACATCTTATCATGATTTTGTGGGGCCAACCCATCACCAATATCATGTAGCAGTGCGCCGACAACCCAATCTAAATCTGCGCCATCGCGGAGAGCGCGAGTTCCAGATTGCAAACCATGCTGCAAGCGAGTGATTTTGTAACCCTCTAGTGTAGCTTCGCCCGCTCTGCGTAATTCTTCAATTACCCTGTCAGAAGTCAAAGCAAGATAAGGTTTCTCTAACCGAGCTAGTAACTCGTATTCTTCACGAGTTCCGTCTTTCATTGCGGTAAAATCTACGTGTTCATCCATAGTTATTCTCCACCTCAAAAACTTGTAGCAAATTCACCAGTCAAAATTTATCTTTAATAGCTAAGTTCTATCAAATTTATCTGCAACAGTTTTTTTAAAACTGGCACTTATGTTTGAAACTTCCACTCTTTTCAGTCAGTTTGGTTTTGGAAGTTTTAACAATAGACATTTTATGAACGAGCAAATTCAAGATAGTCCAGAAATCTCTGGTATTCGATTTACAATGTACGTATTGCCTTTTGCAATTTCCCAAACACTTGCTTGGGCGACATGCTTTTATTCGTTCCCAGCCTTTTTACCGATTTGGGAAACCCAATTAGGTTTTTCTAAAACCTCACTGACCGGAGCATATACGTTATCACTTATTGTAGCCGCAATTTTCGCTCCTTTTGTGGGAAGATTTATCGACAAAGGTTCTGGGAACTTAGTATTTTCCTTAGGCACCGTTTTGGCGTTCTCCTGTCTCTTCTTACTGTCTAAAGCAACTGAGATTTGGCATTTTTATCTTCTATGGTTTTTCATGGGTATAGCGATGTCTTGTTCTCTTTATGAAGCATGCTTTGCTTTTTTAACGACCACTATGGCGAATAATGCAAGGCGAGCGATAACTTTTGTAACGCTGGCTGCTGGTTTTGGGGGCACAATTTCTTTTTCAAGCGCTCATTTTTTGACTCAGTTTTTTGGTTGGAGATCGGCAATACTAGTTTTTTCTTTAGTACTTTTGATCGTAAATTTGCCCTTAGTCTGGAGCGCAACAAAAATGTTGAACAAATTTTCCAAGGGGTTTGTTAAACGGTCTTCTAAAAATTTAAAAGATGCTCTATCAGTAATTAAAAAACCAATTTTTTGGCTTATTGGAGGCACTTTTGCATTCATGTCATTCAATCACGGGATGATAATAAGTCATCTTCTGCCAATTTTTTATGATAGGGGCCTTGATGCTAAAACGGCTGTCCTAGCAGCCTCCTGCATTGGGCCGATGCAAGTTATAGGTCGTTTGATGATGCTTGCATCGGAGAAAAAAGTTTCCATTTTATCAATCTGTTGTGTGTCTTTTATTTCTATGTTCATTGCTGGTTGGTCAATCTATTTAGGAAACCTTTCACTTGGTTTAATAATAGCCTTTGTTGTTTTTCAAGGAGCCAGCTACGGCGTTTTGAGTATTATTCGCCCTACGGTGATCTCAGGTCTTCTCGGGCGCAATGACTTCGGAATTATCTCTGGGCTGTTAGCCGTTGGGTTTGTTCTAGGATCTGCTTTAGCTCCCTTATTTGGATCATTAGTTTGGCAGTTGGGTAGCTATGATCTGGTAATATTTGTGGCGTTGTTATTGCCCGCTTTTTCTTTAGTTTTAATGATCGCTGCCTGGCGTCTTAAGCCGCAATAGCCAAATTATGAATTTTCAATAAAAATACTCTAAACAGGGTTTGCCTCTTTTTATTGTTCTAGTATTTAAACATTATGAGAGCTTTTGTTTCTGAATTTTTAGGCACGCTTTTTCTTGTTGCTACGGTAGTCGGTTCTGGGATCATGGCCGAAAACCTTTCAATGGGAAATCAGGCTTTGGCGCTTTTGGCTAATGCCGTTGCCACAGGTGCTATTTTATATGTTTTGATTACAATATTTAATGAGATATCTGGCGCTCACTTTAATCCAGTTGTTAGTTTAATTATGTTTGCTATGAGAAAGCTCAGTTTTTTTGAGTTTTTGGCATATATCTCTGTTCAAATAACTGGGGGAATACTAGGCACTTTTCTAGCACACTACATGTTTGAGATATCAATTATTCAGTTTTCGACAAACGTTCGCACAGGATCTTCTCAATATTTTTCAGAAGTCATAGCTACTTTTGGGTTACTGCTAACTATTTTACTTGGGTCGAAACAAAAAACAGGTTCCGTCGCTGCTTTGGTCGCATTTTATATTACGGCCGCCTACTGGTTTACTTCTTCAACTAGTTTTGCCAATCCGGCTGTTACTATTGCAAGAACATTGACTAATACTTTCTCGGGTATCCAATATGGCGATACTATCCCATTTATTATGGCGCAAATTATTGGTGGTTTACTTGCATTTCTGGTATTTAAGTACCTAAGTCAGTCCAAAAGAATTTGAAAACTCACTGTGAGATTGAGCTAAGAAGTATAAACTCAAGTGCTTAAAGAGAGCCACTAGTAAAAATGTCTGATGAAATATTGTATCACTCTCAAATGATCTCTTTTTTAGAAGAGCTATGGGGAGATGGGTTTTTATCGCCTGGAGGTGCCGAAGAAGTTAAGAAAGTGCTTGAAGGTATAAAAATCAAAGATCAACGAGTTTTGGATATTGGTTCGGGATCCGGGGCTTGTGCAGTTCTACTTGCAAAGAATTATTTGGCGAAGCAGGTAGTGGGAATTGATGTTGAGCCACCTGTTTGTGACGCTGCTAGAGATTATGTGTCAGCAGCAGGTTTATCAGAAAAAATTAGTATTGAACTTGTTTCTCCGGGGCAATTACCCTTTGAAGACGGTTCTTTTCAAGTTGTATTTTCTAAGGACTCAATTATTCACATTCCAGATAAGTCTGCTTTAACCTCAGATGTATTTAGAGTTTTGAAGCCGGGTGGTCAGTTTGTAGCATCAGACTGGTTAATAAGTCATGATGGAAAGCCATCGCCTGAAATGTCTGAATATATAAAAGCTGAAGGTCTTGAATTTGCTATGGCTTCGCCAGGCGAATACAAGGAAGCATTAGTCGCAGCAGGATTTGTTGAGATAGAGCTCGTGAATAGAAACCCGTGGTATTCTAAGGTAGCTGCTCGAGAATTAGATTGGCTAAAGGGTCCAGATAGAAAAGATTTATCCGATCGCCATGGAAAAGAGTTTATTGATCACCAAGTTGAAATATGGACTAAGCTAGTGGGTGTTTTAATAAGTGGCGAACATTGTCCACATCATATCCGAGCTAAAAAACCTTAGAACATTAGCTATTCTATGTGTTGCTTTTTTTAAATTTTAATGATTTGGATGCTGGTGATAAGTTTATTTCATCTATTATTGTTCCCTGCCGGGTTCCTAAAAAATCAAACACAATTTTTGCAATATCTGCTGTTTCGATGGCATTAGTTTCGAGCCCATCTGGCTCGAACTCCAATGTGTCAAAGAATGGACTTCTGACCATTCCTGGGTTTATTAAGCAAACACGAACTCCAGAAGGCCCAGCTTCATTTCTAAGTGCTTGTGCAAATCCTCTCAAACCAAATTTAGCAGCGGAATATAATGTTGCTTTCTTTTTGCCTATAACTCCAGCTTCTGATCCGAGTATAAAAATATCTCCATTTCCATGAGATTTCATATGAGCCACAATTGCTCGGCATAAGATGATATGTGATACAAGATTAAGATTTATAAAGTTCTCAATCTGAAGACTGGAAAAGTTTTCTAATGATTTGAAGTCTCCGTAACCAGCTCCACTTACAAAGACGTCTATATCTGGATTTTCCTTAAGGATAGATTTCATTAATTCTGGAAGTCTTTTGACTTTAGATAAGTCGGCCTCTATCGGGATATAATTTTTTTCATCTGGCTTGAATTTACTATGGTCTCTGGCCAAACCAATTACCTTAATTCCAGTTTCTAAAAACTTTTCTGATATTGCCTTGCCAATCCCACTGGAACTTCCAGATATTAATGCGGCTTTCATATTTGCTTCTTTCTAGTTTTTATATGGTGCACTGAAAAATTTTTTTCTCTGATGTGTACTTATTTAATTCAGATTCTAAGAAATCATGCATTTGTGTTTCAATTTTTGTCCCATAAGATACTACGCCTTTTGTCTCTTCCATTGGAAAAGCAAAAAGTTTGTGTTCAGGGTGAAGACTAGCTGCTTTTTTATACATTTTCTTTGGAAACCTAAGTGGGCCATAACTTATTGAATGTATCATTGATGGATCCAGCCCGTCCATTATTTCAGTGAAAAGAGATGCATAGAGTTCTTTCCAATCGGATGTATAAATGAGCGGGTCGAATCTCAGTCCTATTTTCCACCCTGCGGCTGCTAATTGTTTAATTGCGCTAATCCGTCTGCTTATACTTGGTGCCTTACTATCTAATGATTTAGCAATTTTTGCAGGTGATAAACTAAAAGCCACGACACAATTTGATAAGGCTTTTCGCTGAAGAAGTGAGTTGATGGCAATGCTCTTAGTTCGCAATTCAAGTTCAACATTAGAAAAGTCGTTGAAAAAATTTAAAGCTTGATCAGCAAAGCCACTTAATTTGTCGAAGGCTAATGAGTCACAATCATATCCTGAAAAGAATGTAAGAGACCTACCTTTATATTCTGCAATTTTGTCAGAAATTGCTCTGAAAAAATCTTCATAATTCACAAATAATACAAAATTTGCTGAGGAGTACATTCCTTGTAGGAAGCAATACTTGCAATCATAAAGACAATTGTACATGTGTGAGAAATAAAAATTTTTATATGCCGCCATGCCAAAACCTGAAGGTGCTGGTAAAACAAAATTATCGTGTTTTTTTGCTAATATCAGCGCGGGATTTTTTTTCTGTAATTTGAAGTTTTGGTTTCGTTTATTAAATAATTCTTGATAACGTTCTATGGGGATCCAGCTTGCTCTAGGCAACGCTTTTCGGATACGCTCTGTTGTTGGATGTTCAGCGATTTGTTCTTCGAAAAAAATTGTTTCAATCAAAGTACAGTCCAATCTTTTGCATTAACCAAGACCTCATTTTCTAACTTTAATATTATTTCTTTAGGCTGAAAATTCAAAAACTCAGATAATTCTAAATTTTCTGTAGGGAAAGCAATTTTCCACTTTCTATAGGCTTCTCGGAATTTGTACTTGTTGGTCTCGGTGAACTTGAATCTTTTTTCAAACTTTATAACTTCATTTGGGATCAAAAGCCGTTTCTTTTCTTCCTCTACCAATATCTTAATTTCGGCTAAAATATTTTGGATTTTTGGTAATTTTTTCTCTATCAATTCGCGAACTAAATTCTTTGTAATTAAAGATGATGAGTTATTTGCCGTATCTGAAACAATTTTAATTACGTATGTAAGTTCATTACATGAAAAAATTGGAGCCATCTCACAAAAACCAGAGGCCTCCATATCATATAATACCTGCTCCTTGTATTCATTTTCCGGTTTGCTGACCGTAAATAAGATTGATGCTGGCAACAGTTTTGTAAGTCTTAATCCTGGGAAAAAGGCTGCCCCACTTTCTTTTGAGACGACTTTTATAGCCTGATATAGATCTCCGATCGGTCCTTTAAAAAACCCAGCTATTCCAAAATTAATCCAAGCTGAATGGTCTTTAATTTTTAATTGGTTCTTTAAAAATGTTGCTGCGGCCGCTGATTTTACTGACCCAATACCAGATATAACAAGAGCGTGCCCAGTTTCTTCATTGGTGTAAATTGGGAACAGAGATTTGTTTCCCACATTTTTCATATTGAAGGCTTCTATTAATGGAGTTGCTTCCGCGCGAAGTGCAATTACCCAGCAAAAGTTAAACTGATCGTTTGAGTGATTT